>Ga0228674_1000612_pt1 | contig 23775 bp, 17 predicted proteins | sample 1D_rmetaG_FD_189054 | JGI IMG/M metagenome (GOLD analysis project Ga0228674, IMG submission 189054) | Seawater microbial communities from Monterey Bay, California, United States - 1D_r | ecosystem: Environmental > Aquatic > Marine > Coastal | place: USA: California | collected 2016-09-26
GTGAGTGTGTTGGCATTCAGATACAAATCTCGTCTTTGCGCGGGTGGGAGCGTCGATTCAACACTCGCGGCGTGCGCGTGGTCGTCGTACACGGCGGGTCGCAGCGTCGTGGCGAACGCGTCCAGTGGCCGCGGCATCACAGTGGCTTCGGTGGGCACGGGTATGCCGTGCACAGTCGGCAGCGTCCGCCCAGCCACGGGCGTGGAACGTGCGCAAGCCCGAGACAAGGTCTGGAGACTTTGTTCACTGTTGATGATGCGCCGCTGGACTTCGACGAACAGCGACTGCTCGACGGCACACAGGATCGCCGCAAGGGTGCTCAAGACGATACCCAGCGTGTTTGTAATACATATGACCCCAAACGCCACGTTCCATGCGCGATCAACGTGCACTCTACAACCCGACGAGCCGCTCTCGACGATGCTCTCGTGTGGAATCTGGTAGAAGAGCAGCAGACCAACCGTGCATACGACGAACCCAATGGTGTACGACAAGCACAGTTTGATGCAGAGCCTGCGAATGTCGTGCGGTACGCCAGTGTGCTCGTCACATTCGGGCCGTGACACACGCGCCCAAACGATGGCTTTGGTGAAATTCCAGACGAGGACGTTGTAAGCGCTAAGAGCGGCGACGCCTGCCAATGCCCAAGCCACTGCGTATAGTATGGCAGTCAAGACGTGCATGCGACGGTGCAACGACTCTACCGCCGATGCACGCGTCATATGGCTTTTCGAGTGTGAGCGCACCGTCCTTTGGCGTGGTTCGTGGCGTCTCTGAGTCCGCATCTCAGCACCTAGCGGCGGGAAGCTCTCCATTCCTATTCCCCCGCAACTCAGACGCACACGCGAATCCGTCGACAGCAATGTTTCTCAATAAGATAGGCTTGGTCGCGCCCGGTGCAAGTGGGAGTTTGGCAACAGAGTCTGCGTCGGCAAGTCGATCCATGGACGACGTTTCTTTCCATACGTGGGCTCAACAGGTGTGCCGTGAGCTGACGGCGCGCTCGCCGTCCGAGTCGACCTTGAAACGAGGCATGTCTGTTCACCAGTTCCACAAAAACAATCTGCCAACCTTTTCCTTTTCCTCCATGAAGAAGGCCTGTCAAGCCTGCGCATCCGTGGACGTCGTGATTCGCATAGGCACAATCGGCGATGGCTTTGTGGTGAGCATGTCGCGCGTCGCAGATTGCGGCATTGTAGCTCGATCGTCGCCCACAACGGCCCTCGGTCAGAAGCGGAAACGAGACGATCTCCAATCTCCATGTGGAAACGGACCAGCGACCGACGACGCGCGACATGGCAAACGGGCGTGCCTGGAACCGGCCAGAACGAGTTGGTGGCCAGCATCCTTCGTTCCGAGTTCTGCGCCCTCTCGTGCGTGGAAGTGGCTGACGAAGCGAGAACCGCGTCCGCGTGGCGAGAGTCAGAATGCCGAGTCTGTCGTCGTGTCCAAAGTGAAGCGGCTCACAACCGCGTTGGTGCACGCCCACGGCCATCAATCCGAGCGAATCTTTGACATGGTCATGATTGACAGCAACACATCCTCGTCCACACGGCCTAAGAACTTGGTGGTCACCCGTCTCGTACCAGGGAAAGCCATGCGTCTCCACCAACTGGCGGAGTTGTGCACGGCGCACGGCATCGTCGATGGCTTGATCACTGGCGATGAGAGCAAACTCACTCACGTGGCGAACGTGGGTTCGGGAACGTGGCAAGCGGTGTCCCAGAGTGGAGGCGTGTGTTTTTACACCGTGTTCAATGTTCCCGACGGTGAGTGAGATTGGGCGATGCAGTTCTTTAAAAAACATTGTGCGCGTACATGTGTATCAACTACGGTTCCGTTCGTATCCAACGCGAATCAAATTCTGGAAAGCTAGTGACGTTTCACGGAGTAGCAGGGTAGACTCGGTAGGAGGTGCACATGCTTGGAACCTGTGAATATGCCTGTACTGACGACACCAAAGCGGATTGTGGCGCTACACTGTTTTCGAGACGGGTCGAGGGGGGTCCCTCGAATGTGCAAAGCTGCGCAAACTTTTCGTCAAAATCACGGAGATGCAATCTCCAAATATGAAAAATGACACACGGATTGGGATACTGATTGCTGTATAGGTACTATTGCTGGTATTTTTTCATAAGTGTACTTAGTGTAATTCAGATTGAATCTCCGCGATTTTGACGAAAAGTTTGCGCAGCTTTGCACATTCGAGGGACCCCCCTCGACCCGTCTCGAAAACAGTGTAGCGCCACAATCCGCTTTGGTGTCGTCAGTACAGGCATATTCGCATGTACCAAGCGATTTTTGCCCGTGATCGAGCACCACGGCGAAAAAATCCAATGTGTCAAAAACGTGTCATTTTTCGCAACTGGCAGCAATTCGCAGCAATTCGTAGGGCTTGACATTGTGCTCGCTTTTCATCGGAATGCTAGCGCATTGAACTCCGTACATTGTAAACATGACGGACGAGCGCTCGTCCAATTTGGTGTATATATACCAACTCCTATACGCGTCGATACAGAGTGTCGACTTAAAACACGCACGCATCCATGTCACTTTGCGAGCACATACCTGTCCAGGGCGACGACCACGACTCTTCCGACTTGGAGTTTGCAATGGACAGGATCGACGCCTCCAACGCACCGCTTCCAAGCCAAGCGCTTGACGAATCGACGCTATCGATCATTGAGAAAACCGTGCTTGCGATGAAGATGCCCACGTACGGCGTCAAACAGATGGTCAACCCGAGCGCCGCCTACCGCGACTACGCGTGCGCGCGGCGCTCGTACTTGGAAAAGGGCCTCGCCTACGTCGTGAGCTCTCACCTGTCGATGTATGCCTACAACGTCAAGGAGCGCTCGATAACACTCGACAACGCACTTGCACTCAAGCACGCCGTGCAGTACATGATCAACCAGCACCATGTCTGCAACCGCAGCCCGGCCAAAGACTGGCCCGCCGACGAGACGCTCGCCCGCGCCACGCCCGTCGACTCGCCCGCTCCACCGCTGTCACCACAGCTGTCACCAGAGCTCCCACCAGAGCTCCCACCACAGCTCCCACCACATCCACCGAAAGTGGTGCAGACACCCCAATTTTGCTACGTCGATTCGGAAGAAGACGAGTCGCAGTCCGACATATTTCAGTATGAGAATTAGTGCGTGGGGAGGGGAGTCACCATGCACGTCGCGATAGCATGTGCACACGTAACGTCGTGACGAAAGGGCGTCGAATCGGTTGTACGCGTGAAAGAGATTGTGTGGCATGTCCGTACTAGAGCAAAGAGTACGAGTTACAGACGTTCACGGTGCAACAACCAATGCAGACACTTCGGTCTACACACACGCGCGTACAGATACAAACACAGACACACGTTGTTACAGCAACCACTGCCGCCCACTCCCCTATCATCGTGCACGCGTCTGCATCCCAAGCTCAATGCTCCGTCTTTTGAGTTGCGCTGTGCTGCTGCAAAACGCCGTGGCATTTGAAGCACTGGAAAGGTTTGGTCTCGTCGCTGCTACGCGCAACAAGACAGCTTGGACAGAGGAATTTGCGGCATTCGTTGCACCGACTGTGTGGCATTGGAATGCACTGCAACAAGGACGGAAAGTAAAATCCACAGCTCGCGCAACCAACGCGCACCGTCGGTGCGTGCATGAAGACCGGCACGCACAGCATCTCCGTCGACGGAAAGTGTCGACCCGATACAGCCGTAGTCAACATCTTCTCAATGTCACGCACCGGATTGAGACCAGGCGTTTCGTAATCGAAGACGTTGCGATGAAAGAAGCCGTACAGGTGGATGCTGAGCATGTTTCGCACCCTAGACGCATGCTTGAGCAACGAGGAGTCGTTGGCTGTCGTCGATGTGGGTTGAGTCGCGCTCGATTCGGCGGCTCGTTTTGGGCCTTGTGCATCGCCGTCGTCGCTCTCAGAAGACGACGACTCGTCGAGGTTGAACAAGGCGTCCTTCATCGTCTTTGGCTGTCCAACCACCAGCCGTTTGTAGGTGTGCACGTAGATGGCCGATTCGCGCGAGATGAGCAACTCGCGAAGTGCATTCTCCGTGTCGACCACAAGCTTGACCACACGGTCTCGAATCTGACGATTGGAGACGTTTAGGAATCGGTTGGTGTCCGGATTGTACTCGCGCTCTGGCGCATCGAACGACGGCAGCATGCCGTTGTGTCGATGCAACCACGTGCGAGTGTTGCACATGCGCGCACTCGACGAGTCCTTGAATTCGTCTTCGCCTTCTTGTCCGTTGAGCGACTTGCGAATGCGTTCCATCGGGTCGGCGATGTGAAATCCCTTTGGGGAGAAGACTTGTTGCAAAAAGGCGACACCCGTCTGTTTCCAGCTGTCGCAGCGCGTCTTGACGTGCAGATTCAGCGTCGATCCGTTTGCGAATATCCCAACAACGGGGCTGGTGCCAGCGGTTTGCTTGGAAGCGCGGCACATGGCCGAACGAACAAAGAAGTCAATCAGCAGTGGAGTGTCGCTTGCACTGTTCTCGAGCGACTCGGTCACCATCGGAAACTTGCCTTCGACGCAGCGGTTAAACTCCTGGGCGGCAATCTCCAAGGCCATTGTTGGAATCGAAGTGCGTTTGGAGGACTCTGCCGACGGTTGTGCGCCCATAGTCGACTCTTTCAACTCTTCAAAGAGATGACTTCGCGAGGCCATGCGCAGTGCCATGCACGCGACGAGCGGATATTTGAACGGGCACGTCATGTAGTCGGGCAAGGCGTCTCGCGTGGCCACGCCAGTCAGACGCGCCACGTAAGACATCAAGTCCATCATCTGAGCAATGTCCCACGATGCGGCCAGTGCGCTGTTGGCCAAACTGGTTGCAAGCGGCGAAGGCGTCGGCTCGGGTGTCGTGAATGCTGGCGGTTGTCCGGAAGGCGGAGCTTGTGGCGTAGGCGGCGACGCTGCTCGCTTCTTTTTGGACGACTTTTGTTTCGACGCGGAGGGCTGGTCGAGGGTCTTCGGAGCAGCCTTGGTCGTGGCGTTGGCGAGCTTTCGGCCAACATCGACAGAGGTCGGTGCAATTGGAAGCGCGGCGGCCTGCACCAAACGGTTCATGGCTTCTACACACAGGTGGTTGGGTTTGTCGTCCATGTCGGTGGGGAGAGAGCCAGACGCAACGTTGCGCAAGAAGTCCACGCGCGTCTGCGAACGTATGGTGCGTATGCACTCTCCGGAAATCAAGATCGACGCAATGCTGAAAATGTACTCGGGAAATGAGAATTCGGTGAATGCGAGGTTGGATTGTTTCTCGTTGACTGCCAGCCGAGGGCGCACGCGAAGCGGCGACATCGAGGTCATCTGGTACCCTGGATGGATCAACGTCGATTCTTCGTCTTCGTCCATGTGGTGTTCCAGTCGGAAGCAGTCGTCGATGCATCGAGAGGACGTGGCGTGACGAGCGCTGCGACGACTCGTGCGAGGTGGATCGCTCGTGCCGGCCATTTCTTCTGGGCACATTTTGTCGATGTTGACTCGGCCCACTTCGGCGGTCTGAGTGTGCACCAGGTGCACGTGCTGTAGAGTCATTGGCATGTGGCTGTTGGTGGTGCACATCTTCATGTAGGGCGCTACGCTTGGCGCTCTTGGCGATTCTCCGTCGAACGAGTTGCTTCCACCACGAAACATGCTCAACGTTTCCACAGAATAGATGCTCTGCGGAACCAACTCTGTCACGGTGACCAGGCTGGGTGCCGTCGAGCGAAAGTGCGTCGATCGCACGCGAATACAGATTGTGCAGTTGCTAGCAAACGCCACGCTGTTGCATGGCGAGCTTGCAAATTTGGTGCCAAACTTGTTGGCCATGCTGTCGCAGATGACGCACTGCATGCTGTGCGCGCGCATCGATACGCCCGACATGCTGAACGCGGACACGCCGACGCCGGAAGTGCGCGCAAAGGGACACTCGTGCGTGGCGACGTGTTGCAGACAAGTGAAGGCTTGCTTTGGGTACACACGCATTTGAAGCTCGTAATCGCCGTCGTGAAATGGAATGGCGGTTCCCCAATCGAGATCGTCGTCACCCGAGAAAACGCGTTCTCCCGAGTGCATCACGCCGTGCACGCTCTGTGACACGGTCGTGAGCGCGTCGATCAGGCGCGGCATCGTCTCGATGCCCAAAGTGTCCAGTGTGTCAACGGGGCTGTGCTTGTCTTGTTTCGAGTACAGAAAGCGAGGTTGTTGAACCACCCTTCTCATTGCAATGCGATCGAGTGTGGATGTGGACGGGTGTGTGTGTGTGTGCTCGTAAAGGAACGCAGTTCTCCACGTCTGGCGGAGCGTCTTGCGAGCGTCTTGCAGGACCGGACTCGTGCTCGCTTTAAGACGCCGATAGCGGCGGACCGTAAAAGACACGTGCAGGTCCACAAGGCGTCACGCGAGCGGACCACACGTTATATCCGTACATACTTAACGCGATATGCAATCGGTTAGAAATGGCAGTTAGGGTATATATGCGATCTACCAGCCCTGCGGAACCTCCCACTCGCCGTCAATCTGCCACCTGGCTAACAAAAAGTCCATGTTCCATACCGTTGCGACCAACGCAATCAAGGCCATGTAATGCCAGAGGGTATGCGATGCGGAAGTAGGAGTGTATGGGTTGATAATGTGCGCAACAGAGGTCAGATTAAAGAAGGCGGCCACGAAGAAAAGGCTGGTAGCCAGCGATTGAACCAATATGAATGGCGGTGGTGTCATTCCTTGACGGTCACGAACCGCGTTTTCGTACAGCGTGAGCTGGAATAGCCAACCGATGCACAACAAGGCCACCATGCGAGATCTCAACGCTTGCCATCCGTCCGGCATGATGTGTTTTTTGCGATAGTCGGCGCTGTCGGGCGAGTTCAAATCCATGTGTGTCATCTTCGAAGGGAGGCGCCATCGCTGAATGGTGAAAAACAGCAGTGATACCACTAGCGTTGCCAGCAGGTCGATAAATGGCTGTGCGCGAACGCCCTGAAGAACATTGCCTTCGGAATTGCACGAGATCAACACGAGCATCCACAAGCAGCTGTAGCACAGGCCCACTTGAATCCCCGAGATGTCCAACTCCAAGTAGAAGGCTGATTCAAAGGGAAAGGGGACGCTGATGTGGTAGAGTCCGGAGATGAAGAAGATGGTCGCGTACACAAACGGTGCGATCCTACCCATCCACCCGGCGATGCCTTGCATCGGCAACGGGAAGACACCGTCGATGTTACGCAGTACGCCGTAAAACAGCAGTATGATGACACCGGACAGAGACGAGAGGACATCGCATTGACGTCCCAAATCGAGCCACACGGCGTTGCGCAGCGTGAACACCGAGCAACACCACTCGGAGTAGACGAATCCACTCCTCAGCCTGACGTCTGCAGACTGCAATCGCTGCGGTGTCGCCTCTTCGTCGAATGAGTCGGACGTTTGCGCCAAAAGGGGCGTCCTCTCCTGCGAGGCTGTCCAACGTGTGCGCTCCGTCTGATGGACAGTCGGCACAGGTTTTTGAAGCCTAGATCTGCTCGAAGACGTGAAGAAGAGCCCTTGAAACACCGGTGCACTTCGCGGCTGAACGCGACGTATTTGGAAGGGAGTTTTTGATTTGCACATCTAGGCGGTCGTGCGATTCTAACAAGACCCGACTGCACAACCACCACGAAGACGACCACGACCACGCCACATTCCCAGTTATATATACACGTGTGCATGCATCGCCGACGGTGGCGAGTATGGTCTGAATCAATGAGAAGTAGGCGTTTGCAAGGATGGCCTCTAGTTGCCCAGCCATAACCCTCCAAGTGCGAGACGCGCGTTCCTTGGTTCACACGTACAGCATCCTGTCAGAGCGCCGCGTCGCAGTTGGACGCTCTAGTCTCGAGAGGTAGCTGCAATCATACATGCGCGTAGACATGATGACTTCGATGGGTGCATCGACCGCCAACGTTTTGCGCGCCACTTGCAGCGCGTGTAACAAGTTGCATTTGAGCACGGAGGCCCGCTTGGAAGGAATCAACTCGGCGGTACGTCGACTCGAGTCGAGTGTTGATCGCGCATAGTGCAACGTGCCCACCTCGAGGTTCGACAAGTTGAGCAACAGCGCGCGTAGCTCCTCCAACAAGCCGGTGTGCACCTGTTGGGAGAAATGTGCCCGAGGCACGTTGATGGCGCTGCGTTTGAGAGTTGAGTTGCGTGTCAACGTGGTCTCAATCAGCTCGTCCAGCGCCCGCGCGTCGTCGATGCCAAACATGTGATGTTTGCGGTTGCTCCAGTTCCAAAGCGCCAGTCTGCGTGGCTGCACTTTCCACGCGGACGGTATCGACTTTTTGACGTCGCGCAAGCATGCACTGGAGCAGAAGCAGCTGCACGGCGTCAGCATCGACTTGACGCGGTTGCCGCAGCACAAGGACGTCAGGAAATGCTCCTCGTCTGGCGTGCTTCGTGCATCTAATACCAGCTTGACGAGACACTCCGTCTTGTCTACCGACTGGCAAGGACAGCAGACGGTTGGGTTGAGACAGGACGGCGACTTGCACTTTTGCACCAACGGATCTTTCAAACGAAGGACCTGTGCATTCAACGATGCCATTTGACACAACCAGCGGATGATGTAGTCGGGTGCCGTGCTGGGTGCTCCCTGTGGACGACTGTGCAACGCGTCGTGGTGGAACCGTTTGCGAGCCTCTTCACTGGCAATGGCCCGAGCACAAGTGCCAGGCCGACAGCACGTGCGATGGATCAATTTCTTGTCGTGTGCAGGGATGGGCTTTTGCAAGTAGTTTTTCATAGCCACGTTCAAAACTTTGGCGAGCGTATCGTCCCAGCAATGGGACCACCGTTGCACTTGGTGAGACTCGATGTGTTCGAGAGTTGCGCCCTGCTGTTTGGACAACAGAGACTTTGGTATCGCTCCGACCCTATACTCGTGCAAATAGCACGCATACGAGACGATCACACTCTCGATGTGCGATGGACCTTGCGAGAGGCTGGTGTCGCGAAGACAGCGGCATACCATGGAGAGCATCGATCCACCGAGCACGAGTTTCCATTCGTCACATTTTCCCGTGTTGAGCAGTCCGCTGTAAGCGCACTGCACGAGCCGCGTGCGATAGTAGGTCAGAACAATTGCAAGGCCGTCCATTGCGTTGTTGCAGCAAGTGCTCGATTCGGCATGTGGTCGTACAGACGACCAGCATGTCCGTTTGTACCACACTGCAGTGCAGCAAGACTCGGCACAAGACTCGGAGTTGCACAGAAGTGCTCTTTTTTTAGACGAAAGCTTTGAGTGGACCATCGCCTGGCCGCCAACCCAAGCTATAACAAAGCGATGTCTATGTACGTATCTCTGTTGTCAACACTTGTTTTATAGCGGACAATGCATTTAGAGTTTGCATACATCGAACGAGGGACAACGAGTTGCCACGTAATATCGCTGCTGTGTCTCTCGTGTTTGGCTGCTCACCCCTTGTGTGTGTTTTGCAAGGGGTGGTTTGTGTGGATGTGTGGATGTATGGGTGTGTGCGCACCTCGGGTGGGTATGTCGCACCGAGCAGCATCCGGTCAATTGGCGTCCGCGCCAGAACTTGCATGCTTCTTTTTCTTTTTGAGTGGAGCACCGGGCGCGCTGTCCAGGTCACGCTGCTTGCTCTTTTCTGGCGTCGACTGGGCCGGCTCGCGCTGTCCAGAAGCCTGTTTTGACTTCTTGGGAGCGAGCAGCTTGGGTATGTTTGGAATGCAGCCCGACCCATCGATCGACGTATCACGCGCGAATTCGTCCAAATCCAGGTCCGTGCGGATGGCAATCATCATGTGGCGCGGCGTGATCTTCTTCTTGCGGTTTTGACGACACACGTTTCCTGTGATCTCGAGTACTTCCGCAGCCAAGTACTCGAGTACGCCCGCCATGAACACGGGGGCGGTCGATCCAACGCGACGGGTCGACTTGTCCTTCTTGAGCATGCGAGCGATCCGAGCCACTGGAAATGTCAGACCGGCCTTGGTCGTCTTGGACGTGTGCTTCTTTGCCGACGAGGACGACTTGGGCTTCGACCTTGGTGGAGCTGGATCCGAAGTCAGGTTTCCCACGCTGATCGGCTCATCGTCTTCGTTGTCCGACATTGGCGCACGCACCAGTGGCACGGCAAATGCATTGGCGGGTGCAAATAGCGCACACTAGCGACCGATAGTTTTTGAAAACACACACCAAACTTGATTCCACCATCGCGATGCGAGACACGCATGCACCTTAGCACCTATCAATGCAGGCAACCCTGTGTAAAGCGCACACGGCACTCGAGCGATTGCAGCGTCGAGTCGCCACCACGTCTGGTCATTCACACACTCACACACTCATACTCATACGCGTTTGCGATCGTGGTGCTCAAAATGCTTGGAAATCGTCATGGCATTGGACGTCAGTCTTGGACAAGCACCCACGCCAACAAATCCAACAAACAGGAACGAGGCGACCAGCCGTGGATCGCTGACGTTCCTACGGCTGATCGTGTTTGCAAACGGCATCACAAAGAGCAGCATCAGCGTGGCCGCGATTTGGAACGACTGCAACAGCCAAAACACAACGGAGAACAGCGCGCCGAGTCGCATCGTAGTTGTTTTCATCGAGCTCGCATGGCGAAACTTATCGACTGTGGACGCGGCGCTGCAACTGGCACTGAAAATAGTCCGCGTGACGCAGACAATGGTGATCAGCATCGCCGTCAGTAAGCGCGCAATGTCGTCGAAACTGTCGCCTGCGTCCGTCAATGGAGTTTCGGCAAAGGCAAACATGGTCGCGGACGCGACGTCCACCACTGCAGACGAACCCCCTAGCAACGGCATATCGTCCGCCCCTCGCATCATCCAGCAGAAGCGCGCCGCGTTGAGCTGCGACCAATGCACGAGACTCAGCACCGATGCCGCGATCTCACACACGACTAAATACCCTATGCCTTCGCTGTCCAGTCGACTCCACATCATGATCGACAACACGAGCCTCGAGACGATGGCTGCAAAGGCGAGCACGACCGCAGCCATCGGTTTGTCCTCGTGGCGCGTCGGTCGATCGTGGTATATCAAATCGATGCAGCTTATGAAGATGCTATCCGTCCGGACCGTTTGGTCTTCACGACGTGTCCAAAGCACCAACGCGGCCAGCGTCATCACAAACAGTCGGTACAGCGACGTATCGGTTGCAGACGGTCGGCCCGAAAAGGTGTCGAGTTGCTTCAGCGTTTGGACTGCCAACTGCTCGAGCGATTTGTCGGGCCACATGAACACGCGTACCTGCGCACGCTCGTCGATTTCGATCGCCATGTCGTACGACGAAAATATGGAGTACTCGACGTACGGCTCGCCATCGCACAGCAGTTGGCTTGCTCGGTCCAAACTTCGCAACGAGTGGAACTCACACGAGGTTGCCACTGCTCTCGCCACGCGAGACAGCAGGCCGTTGCTTTGGAAGGCGCAAGTGCGGCCGTATGCCTTGACTTTGGCAAGTGCGTCGAACGACCAGCTGTGCTCCTCGGCGTCGAGCACAAGACTCGTCCATTGCGTCGCCAGAATGGCTCCGTTGGGCATCAACGCCATGTAGTCTGCTGCATCGGTGCAGCTCTCCGACGTGCCTGCGTCGGAGAGGCCCGAGTGTGCAAAGAGGGAGATCACGTTGGTCTGGTTTTCTCTGGACACGTAAATCCAGCCGTTGCTGTTGACGAGCCCGTTGAGGGTGGATTGCGCGTCATGTGTGGAACTGTACGGATAGTGCCATTGATCGCTCAACGACGTGAAGCACGCACGCGTCGACCCGATCACAAGGCGCGTTCCTTGGCACATGCGCATCTCCCCGTCCATGCCGAGATTGATGCTTTCAGCCCCGTTGAGCAGCGAGTTGCCCACGCGTACAAACGCATTGAACCGTCGTTGTGGTTTGCTGTTGAGGATCGAGTCGTATGCCAGCACCACTTCCGAGCAGCGCCAGTCGCCAAGCGAGCTGTAGACGCCACTGGTCGTGTTTCCGCACACAAGCGTCGAGCTTCCCATCGCTTTTGCACTTGTGATTACAAACGAAATACCCTCGAGTGGCGTGCTGCAATCGCCCATCGAATCTGTCCTTACCAGCATGTCGTACGGTATCGCTGGCGTGCCGAGGTAGATGCGAGCGATCACGTGCGACGAACGACGCTGTATTGTGAAACAGGCCATATCGGCGCTGCATTCGCCCATCTCTGTGGACGTGATTTCTGCCCAGCGAGGGATGGTCGCTCCAAATGCAATGAATGCCGTAGCAGCCACAAAGAGCGTACACGCGGCGCTCCTGAGCTGCAGGTTGATGTTGCGGTGCGATTGTAGGTGCTCCGAGGCGCTCAAGACCTTGTGTGATGGAACGTGGCCCACAAAGTGTAGTCGTGTGTTTGACCGCATGCGCAGCTGAAGAACGATCGTGCGAGACCGAGTGGGCACACGTGCTTATATGTAGACTTGGAATTTAAAATGTATGCACGCACACCCTCCCCCACCAACTCACTTCGAGTGGTGTTTCCATTTAGCTACTGTCATTGACCGACCATTCTTGAGCGCATCGGGATGCAGGTCACGTACGCTATACCAAACACACACACCGTGCTTACCGCGTACTCGTGTATGTTCGGACTCGGTTCACGTCCAAATCGCCATGGTACAACACGTCGTGCACCGTCTATCGCTTCACAACATCACCGACCAACTCGATGACTGCATGCATCGTCTTCAACAGATAGAGGAGCAACATCTTGCCATGCTCAACGTGCTCAAAGACGTGCCTGAGTGTGAAGACGACCGAGGCCTGCGCTTTTCCGCGTGCACGGCGTATGCTGGATCGACGGTGCCTTGGTCGTTCATCATGCTCGTTGCGCTCGCTGCGACGCTTTACGTGCACTGGACCATTGCTAGGATCCATCGCACGATCGGTGACGCACGAAGCGACGCACTTCGATGACTTCACATGCCAAAATCTGTCATGCTCTCGGAATCGTTGTTGGTCGCAGCTGCCGACGACCGCTGCCCAAACGTCGGTCCGTGATTCGGCTGTGGAATCGCCGCCAGGCTGTCGACGACCGATGCCCAAAAGTCGGTCCTTGATCGGAGCGTCGAACCGCTTCCATGCCGCAGAGTGTGGGAACTGCCAAAGAGCGCGCAACATGCAACGAAGGCGTCGACTTTTGGCATAACGCTTCTGGTGTTGTTTAATATGCTCGACAGCAGAAGGCGTTGACAAGTGGCGTCTTGAAAGAGGCCACATCGCACGCCCGAAGCGCTTGATCCTAGAGCTTGGTTGATCCACGCCTCGCAGTCGTCCAAAGTTGTCAATCGGGTGTCGCCGGTCTGTAGACCGACCTCGTAGCGGACGGAATCGGAATCCAAACCGGTTTCGTATGGAATAGAGTACGATTTGTCGGTCCCTTGAAAGATCTGTATCAAATTGTTTGTCACCCCATACTCAGTGTACTTTGCAAAACGACAGTTGCATGTCATCGGCATGGCGTTGACAACCGCTTCGAATGCCGACGTCAAAGGTTGCCTCTGTTTCATTTCCTCGGTGAGATCGCTGAGCTGTTTTGTAAACTCGCCGTCCAGTGTGTACGTGACGGTCAAGGTCAGTTGATGTGCAACTTCCTCGGCCTTGTCTGCCGTGTACCGCAAGGAATTCGTGCTCAGGTATGGCCATTCGTCATTGGCACGTATAGTCACCGCCGAATGTTTGCGACTGCATATGACGCAAAAGGGCATGTTGATGACGACTTGACGTTTGCGACTCGGATAATCCTCCCACGAAGCGCTTGTGGTGATGCGACTCTCCAAGTTTTTGGGGACCCATCCCATGCACGGACGCGCGTGCACCACCGCGCCGTCGCGATTGAAAACCATGCGATGCGCAAAGCGGCCGCTACGATCATTCCGACCGCTCGTAAGGAGAGAGAAGCCGGTGCTTGGATCTTCGAGTTCGTACGGTGTCAGTAAAGGATCGGCCGTGACGGGGTTCGTGTCGTACAGCCGTGTGTATACGATGGCCAGCATTGGCAAGCTGTCGCTGTGCTGTGGCTGTTTCATAGATTGGAGCAGCGTGCTGAACAGTGCGATGCGAGCACCATTTCCTTTGAAAGTGGCATCGGGCCCCTCAAATGTGTATTCAGAGACGGTGTCGCCAGAGGAAAGATGCACTTCGTTGCAGTCTGCAGGGCGTGGAAGATAGTCTGTGACAAAGCGTGGCAGGCTTGCGCAAAATGTATGGCTTAGCATCCACGCGATCGCATTCATGATGCCTCGATCGCAAAGCAGTTTGTGATCACAAGCCTCTGCTGCAAAGGGTTGCAATGCGCCAGCGTAGACATTGTGCAACGTCAATTTGGAAGCCTCCATGTGCGCCTGTCCGGTGCTCGCGTGTGCCATAGGAGTGGCTTGGTATTTGTAGAGACAACTTGCAGCCACCAGAGCGGGAGATGTTGCGGTGTGCGGGCTGAAGGCTCCAACCAAGCGCGCGTACAAGTGGTGTTCGTCGAGTGCGTATTTGATGTTCAAGAAGCCGTCGCGCCATGCATCTGGAAACTCGCTACGGGTGGGAGCGTCTCTGTCCGTGCTCGAATCTGCAAACGCCTTTTTGAGGAATTGCAAAAACGAGTTTTCGTGGTAGACGCTGATGGGACTGTAGTTTGTGCAGATCGTGTAGGACGCAATGCTGTCGTCGTAGTACAAGAACACTCGTGGGCATACGTAACTTGCGGGCAGCAGTGGTGTCTGGACCGGGCGGCTACTGTATGACGCGTGGTCGCGTCGACTAGGAGAGCGGCTTCGACCAGATCTGCCCCCCGGGCTCGTGAAGCGCTCTTCTTGTCGACTGCGTTGAACCGACGCCGCATCCGAGGATCGTACTCGTTGCGGTGGCGAGTGCGGAGGCGACTGTGGCGGAGATTGCAGCGTAGTGCCGTAGTCCTCAACAAACGACGGGAACACTTTGCACAGGGTGTTTTGGTCTTGTCGTGTGAGTACATGCCATAGTGCAGCCAGTGTTGTCGAATGAGACCTTGCTTGCTGATGCAGAATCTCGCTGTTGCCGCTTCGAAGCAGCATGACGATGTGCTGCAGTTCCACTTGTTGTACAAGTTCAGCTTCTTCTGTCTGCCGAGTACCGGCATTGGCTACTTGCAGCTGTGGGTTCATAAAATTCCATACAAAGGCGCGGAGCGCCTGAAACATTCCCGTCGAAGTCGGCTTCAACCCGAGCAAGGCGTGCAGTGGATACTCTTTGAAGAAGAGTGCGTTTCCAGTGGCACAGCCATACTGTGAAAACGGCTCGGGTCGCTGCGTGGGTGTGGCTTGGGCATCAGGACTTTGAACGGCACCGGAGCGACGCATTTGATTCTCGCTCCACTCAGGTGCGTGATGACAGTCAACGGATCGAGCAACTCTAACCGCCACGCGGCGACATACTTTGCCCTTGCTTATATATCCTGTCGAACATCATAGCGTTCAATGCGCTTGTCCCTCAACGGCACAGAGAAACACCGTGATATATACGATTGTCCACGTGCCTTGGAAAAAACAAGAGGCGAAACGGTCAGACTCGCCACTTTCCGATAGTTACGAGCACCCGAGTGAGGGCTGGACTCGTGACGCTAACACGCGTCTCATTGCGAGCACTTTTGACGCGTTGCAAAACGCAAGCTTCGCCAACGCGTGCTCTCCATAACCACAGCAGGCGCTCCAACACATCAAAGCGCAGAGTCGCGCTTGCCCTACCATCTGTATCGCTGCACAGGACAAACGATGAAGACACCCAAGCAGCAGTGCACCAAGCGCGACGAACACAAGGCCACGACCAAATCGCAACTCGTGCTGAGCGACCTCGGCGACCGCTTCGGGCTGACGCCGCACCAGCTGGAGACCGTGCTGGCCAGTCAAGGCGTTCTCACACAAGAGATTGCATCCAGAAGTCATATGATCGACCAGGAGACCATCGACCTACGCATTTCAAGAATCAGAAGCGACACCAACGACTGGCTCAAACGCACGCACGCCGGCTCGTCAAAGTGGTCGCATCTCTTGCAACAGACCATCGCGCGCACCACGCGCGACTACCGCCACCAAGAGCCCGACTCGAACACGCAAATCGTGACGGACATGGTAGCTGGCTTTGTCTACTCGATCAAGTACAAGATGACGTGTTTCTCCGTCATCAAAGACAAACACATGCCCAAGTTTATGGCTTTTTTGGAGCTTGGAGAAGACTCGGGGTTGATGCTTCACTCGAATAGCAACAGCTTGATCGTCACGGCGCTGCTTGCCATTGAACCGGAGACCTCTCGTATGCCGTTCATGAAGGCAGAGCTCTTGAAGATGATGCAGCGCTTTGAAGAAGACTACGATGCATCCACCAAGGGCACCATGTCGATGGTCCTCTTCTACTCACAGGTTCGGAACGCGCCGTGCATCACACGACAGTACGAACTCAGGGTGATTCATCGACACCTGCTCTCTGGGAGCACTTGCGCGCAATCCGACAAGACCACCGGCTCTTTGGCTAGCACCACGGTTGGCTCTTGGACGCGCCGTTGCATGTACAATGTCCTCGCAGGCGTACAGGTCTTGTCGAGTGACGTTGGACGCGTGCAGCACGATTGCAACAACGTGCACGACATGATGGTTGCTCAACAGAACTCGACCTTGCAGCAATCGAGCAACGGAGCGCTCCTGCGCGACCACGAGACGTGCGAATCCATGTACCGGCACATGAACAATCAGTTCCGACGTGTCGACGTGGACGCTTGCCAAGATACGAGCAACAGTTGCGATGGCCTCGGGCTGAGTGACGCATTGGCCAACGCATCGTTGCAAACCAGCGACGACGTTGCGAATGCACTCAACGGCCTCGCAAGCGAAAGCAGCTCCTCCGTACCCGATACCGAGTTTGAAAGCTGCCAGGACGGATCCTCCGCCGACGCCACTCCTTGCAGCCGGTGTCAGCAAATGAAGTCGTTGATTCACATCGAGCGCCAACGAAGCCACAGCGCGCTGGAAGCCAGCAAGTCGGAAATCTACAACACGATACGAGCGATGCAGCGCGAGCGCAACGAAGAACGTCTTCGGTACAAGTCGTCGATCACCGTGTATCAAAACGAAACGGCTGTCAGCAGAGAAAGGCTCAACTCGCTGCGCAGCAACGAGCATTGCCTGCTGTCGGCTCTCACAGAAGCAGATCAAGGATTGCAGGCCGTCCATGCGCAGCACACGGCTCGTGTTGGAGAACTGCAAGCGACGATCAACGGGCTCGAACTCGAAAAGCAGTGTGCCGAAGAATCCTTGCTCGCAAACGCCCATGGCTCGACATCCAAGACTTCTCCAAACAGTGGCAAGAAAGCGCGTCGGCGCAAAGGCTCTCCAGACACTGGTAGCTCCACCGACGCGTTCGCCGCTGTCTCGTCGCTCGAAAGTCAGACCGGTGGCGGCGCTTCCGACGAGAGTCGCCTCCTTGAGATGACCAAAGAGCGCGACGCTCTGCTCGCGCAAGTGCAACAGCTCGAACAGACGAATGCCCAGCTCAACGAGCGAATGGTTGATCGCAACTATAGAGTCTTTGAACTTGAAGTCAAGCTGGATCAACTGTCCAAGTCGTTGCAACAGCGCACCGACGCGACCTCCACGGACTCGGACACCATCGAAAAACTCAAAGAAAACCTCGCGTCCATGGAAAAGCTTTTGGGGGACAAGCATGCGCAGATCAAGAGTTTGAAGACGTCTTGTGACGAGAAGCAGAAGATCGTCGACGACGCACAGCACGAAGTGGCCGAACAGTGCGTCGAATCCTCACGGTTGCGCGAAGACATGACCAGACTGACATCGACCCTCGAAATCAAGTCCTCCGAGTACAAGGCGTCGTGCGAACGTGCGAACCGTCGTATTTCCGAACTGACGGAGCAAGTCAAGCAACTTGAACGCGCAAAGCCCGACGAAGAAATCCGTCGGCTTGTAGAACGGTCGGTCATCAAGACAGAGCCGTTTGAAAGCGAGCCGTCGAGACCGTCTGTTAGGACCACTCCTGTCGGAGAGATGGAGTTGATGGATTCAAGCACAGAGTCCGCATCTTCGTCGGCGTCGCCAAGCATCGACGCACCGGCAGCCAACGGAAAAGCACACAAGAATGCTAAGAGACGATCAAAGCAGTCGAACACCAAACGGTTCGTGGAACAGCTGTCCATGCAGCCACAGCGCGTTGCCAATCCATCCAACGCCGCCTGCGATCCTTGTTTCAAGCAGACGTTTGAGTTTGAACCATCCTTCACCACCGTGCAACCACCTCAAACGCAATGGGGCCACGTCGGGTATTCAGAGCCATTGCACTGCTGCGACGCACAGGCACTGCCGTACGTTGTTCAGCCAGAAGCCTACGTGCAATCGATTGCACCCGTCAACTATCAAGGCATGGTGCAGTCGCACACGCATTGCACCACGACGCACATGCACAACGTGCAAAACGGCATGACGTTTTCAAACAACGTCAGCATGCACCCGTCGTACTTTGGCGAAGTGGCTCCCGTGCATGCGCCAACCATGAATCCTCAAAGCATGGCGAGCACGCATGGAATGTACATGGATATGTCAATGTCGACGACCTCCGGAATGCACTACAACTCGCCTCACCCAACCATCCACCCACCGAGCAACGAAGACAAGCGTTTCTTTCGTCTGGCGCGAGACGTGGCCGGTGCACATGCCTCGATCGACACCATCAACAACACGATGTTTGTCATTTCCCGGTTGGTCAAACGTGGAAAGGTCCACATAGCCACAGATTGAGCCAGGGACAGCGTAGACGACAACAGTTTGTACATGATGGCAAGACGTGTTTGGAATCGGTTGTGTTGGATTGTTATCAGGTCCCTGTCGGTTGTATCGGTCTGTATATCGGTGTGTATATCGGCGTGTGCGTGTGTTTGTGTGCATGGTAGTGCACAGTATCTAGTTTGGTGCAACCGTGAAAATGTCGCTAGTCGCAGCAGACATTGAGTTGTACGTGTTTGTGAACGTACCAAATATCTCGTAGATGCCCAGCGATGGATCGATGCCATCCGTTTCAAGGCCAAGAGTTTGTGCACTCTCGGACGTCCCCTCAACACCACAACTCGGCCTTGTACGCGTCCGACTGCAACTATCCGTTTGTCTTGGACACGGTGCACAATGAAGCGTATACAAATACATCGTCGCCGCTGAGAGGATGCCACGGGCCCCCGTTGCGACGTGCGTGCTTGCTTCAAGCATTTGAAGCGCACGGGCTTGTGGAACGCACTGCTCAGTTCACCAGGCGTCTGTCATCCGAGGGCGACTACGACTATGTCTCCAGCGGTGTGGCGCGATCGGAGTGGCTTTCGAGGGTGGTATCGGACAGACGCACCAACCACTCATGGATGCTCCACAAGTCGCAATATCGCGTGCTAAACCACGGATTCTCCAATGTTTTACACCGCAGGGTGCCATTTGAGGTCCACGGACCGTCTTGGAATCTATTGGTATCTGGAGCGAAACATTGGATTTTGAGTGAGGCTCGTGACAAGGACCTTGACGACTCGAGCTGTGAACGCAGGTGCGCCGACAAAACAGCGACATTGCAAAGGGCCGATGCAAAGAAAACTCGATTCATGCAACGTGCCGGACAGCTGGTGTGGGTGCCTGGTGGATGGTGGCATTCCACGTGTCAGTGCACTGTCGTGCAAGAGTCGCTATTTGCGCTGGTAAAATCGTGATCTCCCAACCTGTATTGGGCGGTTCGGAGAGTACGAAGCCTTGCTTGTGCGCGTGTCTTTGGCCTTGCATGTTACTTTCATTCAAACGAACCAAGTGGCTGCTAATTTTATGGCTCACGTGCCAGGACAGTTCCGAAGTCATAGAGTCAAAGACGGCAATCCGAACCGCGTGCGTGGCCATGAAGGACGTGTCCTCGATGCACATCCCACAGAACGCATGCGACGCAGTTGCTGAAACGGTGGACGATGGCATCGTCATGATGCGTGCTTATGCGTCGATCGTCAAGCGATCGGTTGCTCTCACGTGTCAAGTTGCAACTTGGATGATACGACCTCTTTTGGACACACCGCAGTTTTCAAGGCTCAAACAGAGCAGTCTAAACGACTTGGTGTTTGTAGATGCGCCTCGCGCGATGAAATGTGGCACATGCAAGCTCATATCGGCGAACCCGGAGTGGTTCTCTGCACCGCACGGGACGGTTCGCGAGTGTGACGAAGCTTGCGACGCCGAGATCGTCCGCGACGAATTGTGAGTGGTTCGAAACGACGGATTGCGACGCGGATTGCGACGCGGATTGCGCGATCATGTATCGAGTGTACATGATACAAACGAATCCGTTATGTTCTACAGTACGGACGTACTAGTTGCGTACGATAGGCGCTCGTTCTAGGATACACTCGAAAAAACCGTCCGGTCGTTTTCCTCACGCTAAAGGGGCGCGGTAAGCGCTCGGTTTTAAGAGTGTCACGTCACAAAGCGAGCACACTGCGACGTGGACCACCTCACGTGCAACACATCGACGCGAGTACAAGCCCATCCGAAGAAAGCACACAAGTGAGCGTGCATTCGCCGTATCTGTGCTGCGCGTGCACACGGCACGATCGCATTCCTCGCGATCCACACGCGCATGACTGAGCACGCACGCGTCGCCCCTCGTGCTGGACGCGCGCGCAGATGTCGAAACGGGCGCGTCCTCTGCGTTTCCCAGACGACGTCAACGATATGTCGTTTGACGAGATGAAAGCGATCGTGGACAGCTTTCCAACATCTACGAATCCTGGCCTCTTGGAACCACATTCCGAACCCATGTGGGCAACCAGCTGGCTACGATGCAAGTCGATCACGACCGAAGCGCGCCTGCCTCCGGGCGTGTCTGCCCGCGTCAGCGGGACGATCTCGTGCCCTTCGGTGTACATGAAGGTGTTTGAAGATTCCAACAAGGAGTCGGACTACGTCAGTGCGTTCGAAGCCTTCATGAGCACGCACTGCGTGCGATTTCCGGTGCAAAGCCTGCCGGTCTCCGATCTGCTCCACTCCGAGCTGGCAGAGCTGCAGGCTGCCCATCGATCCAAATGCACACCGTCTCTTCAATCGCGATCATTCGACCCGAATTCGTGCAAGGCGCGTACCATGGCCGTCTGGCTGCTCTTGAAGATCGATAGTATGCCACCTGATCTGATCATGAATCTCTTGGACGCCTACGCGCACATCGCGACCGCCGTGGGGGACAAGGGCACCAAAGGCATGGCGCCGCACATGAGAATGACAGTGGCGACAAACAAGGACTGTGAAGACGTCCGCAAGTTTTACAACATCAACAAACTTCCATCGACAGCAACCGTCGTATTCGTCAAGAGCAACGGAACGCCAATCGTCGTGGATTTTCACGAGTTCTCGTCTCGAAAGTGCGACGAGATGAACTTTTACATGCGACGCGCGCAGCAACAGCCGATGGCACCGCCCGTCGACCACCGACGCAGCGCTCTCAACGCCGTGCACGAGCAGTTGTTTTGCTTGCTCATGCACACACTCAACGACTGCGACGACTATGTCATGTGCTCCATGCTGAGCAACCGCAACGACGATGTGGAGTTTCATGCCTTTCGCACGCTGCAAAAGAGAGTGTCGGAGCGATTCTTTGGCATCATCGAACTGCCACCTCAAGTCATCGGGTCGGAAGTGGGAAAGCGCATCTCGAAAGCCGCGCTGCGCAAGCCTGGAGATGTGGACGAAGCACCAACTTGCAGTGGAGCGTGGACTCGAGTCACACCCATGTCGACGTTGCAATCCGTGCCCGACACGCACGACACCCCGCCGCGTCACACCGATGACGCTGGGTTCGACGACGCCGAAGACGCCGCGCTGCGTCGTATCGCACAAGTCAACGCCTTTGTCGACTCCTCGCCGGCTATGATTCTTTGCAAGAAGAGCTACAAGCACGCACTCGACCTCGCAATCTTTGGATCGGAAGATGTCGGAAGCCATGGGCCGATTGCTCCATCGTGGCGCGTCAACGAGTCGCACGTTCCGCTCTTTGACAAGGCAGACGCCGTCTTCATTGCACCCACCACATCGATGGTGCCCATGGGCGCTTACGTCAGCAAGTATGGCGCGCTCAACTACAAAACCCACCGCACCATCGACGTGCTCATGGTTCCAAGGCTCATGATGTTTGTGCTTGACGCGTACACGCTCAAGACGCAGTGCATTCAGCCATGCAGCCCGGCGTCGTTTTTGGCAAAATCGGACGAAGAGTCGACCGAGAGCTTTGACGAGCTGAAGCATGCCATGCAAACCAGACTCGTCGACATGCTGGCAGTGATGGATGGATTGGGCAACCCGGATTGCTCCGTACGACGCACCCTCAAGATGTTGTCAAGGTCGCCCGCTGCGTGGGACATTGGCTCGGCAAAGAAGACCAAGTCCAAGGACGAAGAACCGTTGTCCTTGCCGCATACCGACTCCTGCTCCAGCCTTCCGGTGGCAAAACAAGCTTCGTCGACCTCGTTGTGCTCTTCGAGCACACGCGGCGCAAGCTCGAACGACCTTCGCATCACGATTGCTACGGAGAGCGATGACGAGTCGGTGCCCGGACCACTCTCTGCCGCTGCGCTCTCCTCTACGCAGGATCAAAGCATGGCTTGGTTGATGGACGACTATGCCATCGATATGCACGGTTCGGCGCTCAACAGCGACAATTTGTGCGATTCGAGCGACGTGCGAGCGCGTCGCATCCTGCAAGAAGCAATCGGCTCCAACACACTCGGCCAGTTGGCGCATTCGCTCATCAACGCCAAGTCGAGCATGCGAGCTGCAAGCGCATCGCCGGCGATGGGTCGCTCCAGCGTCATGGCGCGCAATCCGAACTGTGGCCTCGCCGCGCTGCTACCACTCGCATACTTTTTGATGAAACGCTTTGGACGGTCCATGTCGACCGCAGATGCAGTCGACAAGATTGTGGACGAACTCAACAGCGTCCTGTCTCAGCGCAATCACTCGGCAACAAACGAGTACCTCCCACGGCTGTTTGTGTCACTCAAGGGCTTGGAGCGTCAGGCTGTGCGACGTGACGGCATGCAGTGTCCGATCGAGCTCGACTTCCAGCTTGGTGTGCGAGCAGAGCATGCCGTGGCGCTCCTCTCGGTCTCTCGGGTGGTAGGGATGCAAGCGCCCATCTGTTCCATGGCACTGCAATGGGACGTTGTTGGCGAGACGCACGACTCGTCCGTGTCGCACATGGACGCCTTCAAACGCATTTGCGCAATCTGTCGCGCAGAGAGCGCGACGGAGTACGATAAGCACAATGGGACGCGAACCACCATATCCACACACGACGAGATGCCGATGCAACAACTGCTTCCTGAGTTTGCCGGGCTGGTACGAGTCGACGACGGTTTTTTGAAACAGATGCGTCACCACAAGACCTACTTTTTTCCACTGTACGTCATCGACCTCTTGGCCGCCTGCAGTCGTACGACCGTGTTTGCACTCGAATACATGGACGATCGGGACAATCACCGTTGCTGCTACCTGGTCGCGAGACCGCTCGTCGTGGACTCGTTCCGTCGTTGGACATTTACGTGCGTCTCATTGGACAAGCTGACGGCCGTCGACGACGTGCAATTCATCATTTCCATTAATCGTACGACCGGTGTGATTGTACTCCACCACCAAACGAAGGCTTGAACGTTTGGGTAGAGAGAGAGAGAGAGAGAGATGACGAGA
>Ga0228674_1000615_pt1 | contig 23706 bp, 22 predicted proteins | sample 1D_rmetaG_FD_189054 | JGI IMG/M metagenome (GOLD analysis project Ga0228674, IMG submission 189054) | Seawater microbial communities from Monterey Bay, California, United States - 1D_r | ecosystem: Environmental > Aquatic > Marine > Coastal | place: USA: California | collected 2016-09-26
TTTTTAATTTAGTATTCTCGTAGCCAAAACCAAGACCAATTCGATTATCTTCTGATATAGGAATACCAAAATTAGTCGAGCCACCCCCAACATCTGTATTGAATGTCGCTACATTATTATTATTATCTGTGTCTGTTTCACGATAAAAAGCATTAAAGCCCTGGCTAATACCATCGACCGTTGCAAATGGGTTGGTGTAACCAAAGCTATAAACTGTATTCGTATCACTGTTATTGAAACCAAGACTGACTTGCTTACCACTTCCCATAAAATTTTGCTGAGAAACGTTAGCATTGATGAGTAGACCATCTGATTGAGAAAAGCCTAAGCCTGCTGATAAATTTCCTGATGACTGTTCCACAACTGAGAAATCCAAATCAACCTGATCAGCAGTTCCTGGAACAGGTACTGTCTCAACATTGACATCTTCAAAATAGCCTAAACGCTGAATACGCGCCCTTGATGCCTCAATATTTCCTGTCGATATCCATGAAGCTTCTTGTTGACGTAATTCACGCCTTACGACTTCATCTCGTGTTTTACTATTACCTTCAATGTTAATGCGCCTAACATAAGCACGTCTTCCAGGGTCAACATAAAAAGTCAGTGTTACTAAACGGTTTTCACGATCAATCTTAGGTACTGCATTGACATTAGCGAAGGCATAGCCATCGTTACCGAGACGGTTGGTTAAATATTCACTACTTTTAGTCACTTGTTTACGTGAAAAGACAGCATCTTTCTTAATGATGACTAAATTGAACAATTCTTCTTCAGGAACGATTAAATCCCCTGCTAAGCGGACTTCTTTAATTTGATAGCGATCGCCTTCTGAAATATTAATCGTGATGAACATTTGCCTTTTATCATCGGTAATCGATACTTGTGTTGACTCAACAACAAAATCGACAAAACCACGATCTAAGTAAAAGGAACGAAGTGTTTCGAGATCTGCTGATAATTTCTGTCTCGAATATTGGTTATCTCTAGTCACAATTGATAACAAATTACCCGTCGATGATTCTAACTCGCTCAATAAATCTTCTTCTGGGTATGACGTGTTACCGACGATATTAATACCCCCAATGGTTGCAACAATCCCTTCCTGCATGGTGATCACTATCCCTACTCGATTCTGAGGCAGCTCAACGACCTCAGACTCAATCGATACACCATATTTACCACGGCTAAAGTACTGTCTTTGAAGTTCTAACTCTACACGCTCTAATATAGCCTGTTCGTAGACTTGACCTTCTGCAAAGCCAATTTGTCTCAATGAACCGGCTAGATCTTCACTATCAATATCTTTATTACCAACAAATTCAATACTGGATATTGCTGGACGCTCGCTAACATAGATAACTAATGTATCACCTTCAGCTTCAACTCTAACGTCATCAAAGTATTTTGATTTAAACAAGGCTCTGATAATATTCTTGGCATCTTTCGATGAAATTTCATCGCCTACTTTGTATGGCACATAATTAAAAACGGTACCTTCAGCGATACGCTGTAAACCTTCTACACGAATATCTTTAATTACAAAGCTTTCTGCTAATACAGAGCTGCTTAATAATAATAAAATGACAAAACTTAATATTTTATTCATTGTTTAGTGACAGTATTCAAACGCTATCTATCCCATGGATTAATGCGTTAGTGTACCTTCATTAGCCTTATAATCCAAACAGTCTTGATAAGTCATTGAAAAAAGCAAAAAACATCAATGCCAGTAACAAAATCAGTCCTATCTTTTGTCCTTGTAACTGAATAGTTTCTGATACAGGTTTTCCATTTATCCACTCGAAAAAATAAAGCATTAGATGACCGCCATCTAAGATTGGGATAGGTAATAAGTTTAAAATACCCAAACTGATGCTGATCAATGCCAAGAAGCTCAGAAATGCAATACTTCCTTTATCTGCTGATGCGCCGGCAAACTGCGCTATGCTGATGGGGCCCCCTAAATTTTTAGTCGACACTTCTCCCTTTAACATGCCAATAAAGCTTTTCACTGTTAAAGATGACATTTGCCATGTCATTTGAATCGCTTTTATCACACCTGATATTGGCCCATAACGAAGTTCAGACTTTAATGAATCTGGCACCGTTGTCGCACTTGAATCTACTGCTGCACCAATAAGACCATGGCCCTGTTCTGCACGTTTTGGCGTGAGGTTCAGGGTAATTATTTGATTTTTTCTGCTTAGTGATACTGACAGTTCTTTTTCAGGGTTAGCCTTAATTATTTCTACCCATTGTTGCCACGACTCAATCGCTTGGCCATTTGTCGATAAAATAATATCGCCTGTTTTTAGGCCTGCTTGTGCAGCTGCCTGTTTCTCTATTATCTTTCCTAAAACGGGTTTTAAATCGTATAGCATGGCTGTTAACCCTAATTCTTTGATGATATTGTTAGGTCTTTCTACTAACATCGACTGTTGGGCTATTTCTATTTGTTTAATGAGCTCATTTTCATGCCTTACAAGCGTAATTTCAGCTATGCCTCCATCATCTGCTATTGCCCTTAGAGACTGATCAACAGCTGCCCATGTCGGCGTGATGTCACCATTTATCAGTTTAATTTGGTCACCTGGAAGAACCTGAGAAAATGCTGCGGGAGAATCTATCACCACTTGCTCAATAATAGGTTTGATACCAGGTATACCAGAGACAAAAACTAACCAATAAGCCACAATGGCAAAGAGTAAATTTGCAATAGGGCCCGCTGCGACGATGGCTGTTCTTTTACCGAGCGACTGTCGATTAAAAGCTTGGTCTAATTGCTCTGCTGGCACCTCACCTTCACGTTCATCTAGCATTTTGACATAACCACCTAATGGAATAGCCGCTACAATATATTGTGTCCCTTCTTTCCCCGTTTTCTGCCAAATCGGTTTACCAAACCCTATCGAAAACTTCAGTACTTTGACGCCACAACGCCGAGCCACCCAAAAATGGCCAAACTCATGCACTGTAATTAAGAGTGCTAATGCAATAATAAAAAAGAAAAGGGACTGCATGACGCGTTACGAAATATAGCTTTTAGCTAGCTCTCTAGCAATTCGGTCATCTGCTAACACTTGCTCTAATGTCTCGCCATTTGAGGGTGTTTGATGGGATAAGACATATGCTATGGTTTTCGCAATATCGGTAAACTTAATCTGCCTACTTAAAAAAGCCTCGACAGCGATCTCATTAGCCGCATTTAAAATAGCTGTACTTGTACCGCCACTTTCTAGCGCTTGATATGCTAGTGCCAAACATGGGAAATGCTGGTGATCCGCTTTAGCAAAATTCAGTTGGCTAACTTCAACCAGATCTAATGGAGCCACACCCGAATCAATCCTTTTAGGCCAAGCTAAAGCATTTGCAATTGGAGTTTTCATATCTGGGTTACCCATTTGAGCTAATACTGAACCGTCAACATAATCGACCATCGAATGAATAATGCTTTGACGGTGTAATACTACGTCGATTTGTTGATTGGACAACCCAAATAGCCAATGTGCTTCAATGACTTCTAATCCTTTATTCATCATGGTTGCAGAATCAACTGAAATCTTCTGCCCCATTGACCAATTGGGGTGGGCGATAGCTTGTTCTGGCGTCACATACTCTAATTCTGCTAATTTATAATCTCTAAATGGACCACCGGATGCCGTTAAAATTATCCGCCTAATGCCTTTACCTTCAAAATGATATTGCTGTTTGTCTCCAACTGGGAGACATTGCCAGATAGCATTATGTTCACTATCAACAGGTAGCAGCGTCGCGCCATTTTGTTCCACGGCTTGCATTAACAAATGCCCGCTCATCACTAAGGCTTCTTTGTTTGCTAATAAAATATGTTTACCTGCATTTGCTGCAGATAAAGTAGGCAATAAGCCTGCAGCCCCAACAATAGCAGCGACTACATAGTCGACAGAGTCATGTTCTGCTACTTGCTGCAAAGCTTGCTCACCTGATAACACTTTCGTATTTAAATTAGCCTCTTTTATTTTTTTCGACAGATCCTCAGCACTCGTTTCATCTAACATCACTGCAAAGGTTGGTTTGAATTTTTGACACTGCTCAAATAACTTCTCAACTGAGCGATTGGCTGTGAGTGCAAATACTTGGTATTGCTCAGGATGACGCGCCAATACATCTAATGTGCTTTCCCCTATTGAGCCCGTAGACCCTAATAACGTAACTAACTGCACTTTAAAGAGTTCCAGTTAACATCAGACCTGCAACAAAGATAGGAATGGCTGCAATCAAACTATCAATACGATCTAGAATACCGCCATGTCCTGGTAATAAATTACCACTGTCTTTAACATTAAAGCTGCGTTTAAATAAGCTTTCAAATAAGTCCCCAACAATAGAGACCATGACGGTTAATAGCGTCAGACTTAACCATATTAATAATGGTAAATCACCATTAATACCTAGCATATAGGCCAATATCGCCCAGACTGATGCTAATGCCAAAGCACCCCAGACACCTTGCCATGTTTTATTGGGGCTAACTGATTTAGCCAGTGGTGTTCTACCCCACTTTTTCCCTGCAAAATAACCGCCTGTATCCGCTAACCAAACACTGACTAAGACATATAATAATTGCTCGGGCCCTAAAGGTGCCCGATGAAGGATGGTAATGGAAAGCCAAAACAGAGTCAGTAATATCAATGTACAAGCAATGCCAAAATGCGTTTGCTTAAATATGTCTGCTAACATCGCAGGTAGACCCGTATGCCCGTATTTCAATATTACGACTGATGCTGCAAGCCACGATAGCAATGCTATTATTAAAATAAGCATCATAGGTAAATAAGCACTCAAAGCCACGGCTAATAACAAACCCACTACCCAGATAAGGCGCTTTGTTACATCATGAATACCGATAATACTTAGCCATTCCCATGCTGCCAAAACAGAGACTAAACCAATAAACCATTGCAACTGTGATGTCTCTAATTTGAGTATGCCCAACACAACTAAGGGAATCAGAATAGCTGCTGTAATGAGTCGTTGTTTAAGCATCGCTATTGTCTTTTAACTGCTCAGATGTTTTACCAAAACGACGTTCACGTTGATTAAATGAAGCGATGGCAGTATCTAATACTTGTTCATCGAAATCGGGCCAAAGCGTGTCTGTAAAGTAGAATTCAGTGTAGGCCATTTGCCACAGCATAAAATTACTGACTCGCTGTTCACCCCCTGTTCTAATAAACAAATCAGGCTCAGGTAAGTCGGCCGTCATGAGACCTTGCGTTATGTGTTGCTCAGTAATATCTTCTATATCTAAGCTACCTTGCTTAACACGCTCTGCAAGCTGCTTCACCGATTGCGTAACATCCCAACGTCCGCCATAGTTCGCAGCAATATTAATTGTTAAGCCCGTATTATTTTGTGTGATGGTTTGTGCTTCTTCAATTTGTTTTTGAAGGCTGATAGAGAACTTACTAATATCGCCAATAATACGAAGGCGGGCATTATTCTTATGAATTCGTTTGGTTTGCTGCTTAAGTGCAACTGCAAATAATTCCATCAATAAGCTGACTTCTTTACTAGGCCGACGCCAGTTTTCACTACTAAATGCAAATAAGCTGAGCACTTCAACTTCGCATTTAACACAATGCTTGACGATTTTTTCAACCGATTTAACACCAGCACGATGTCCCATAAAGCGGGGTTGATGGCGATTTTTCGCCCAGCGACCATTACCATCCATAATAATTGCAATGTGTTTGGGTACTTGTTGACTGTCCTCAGTCATAATCGTTGAAGGTAACTGACGTTACACTTCCATTAAATCCGCTTCTTTTTCGGTTAGCACTTGTTCAATTTGTTTAATAACATCATCCGTTATTTTTTGCACAGCTTCTTCTGCGCCGCGCTCTTCATCTTCTGAAATTTCTTTTTCTTTTAATAATTCTTTCAGCGTACTGTTGGCATCTCGACGAATGTTTCGTACTGCAACACGTGCACCTTCTGCTTCCGACTTGGCTACCTTCACAAGATCACGACGGCGTTCTTCTGTTAAGGGTGGAATGGGGATTCTGATCGTCATGCCAGCACTATTTGGATTAACACCTAAATCGGATGTCATGATCGCTTTTTCGATCACTGATAACATTGGTTTTTCCCAAGGCGTCACAGTTAGTGTTCTCGCATCTTCAATACCAACGTTTGCCACTTGGCTCAATGCCACATCAGAACCATAATAAGGAACAACAACATGATCTAACAGACTCGTATGAGCACGGCCAGCACGAATCTTCGCCATCGCATTACTCAGTGCAGCCACACTTTTTTTCATTCTTTCTGCTGCATCTTTTTTGATATCTTCAATCATGTCTTACCTTCCTACTACTCTGCTTTTTATTTAACGAGGGTACCAATATCTTCACCATAAACAATTTTGGTCAAATTACCTTGCTTATGGACATCAAACACCCTGAGCGGCATTTTTTGTTCCTGGCACATCACGACAGCGGTTGTATCCATTACGGCTAAGCGGTTATTAATGACTTCATCGTATGTTAATTCAGTATAGCGAGTTGCATTTGGATCTTTTTTTGGGTCTGCACTGTAGACACCATCAACTTGAGTCGCTTTGAGCATCAGATCAGCACCGATTTCAACCGCACGCAAACTCGCAGCAGAGTCTGTTGTGAAAAAAGGACTCCCGGTGCCTGCAGCAAATATCACAACGCGGCCTTTTTCGAGATGACGGATGGCACGACGACGTAAATAATCTTCACAGACTTCATTAATGCGAATCGCTGACATCACACGACAAAAACGGCCTTGACGTTCTATAGCATCTTGTAATGCTAAGGCATTCATCACTGTTGCTAACATGCCCATATGATCGCCACTCACACGATCCATTCCGCTAGCTGCTAACCCAGCTCCACGGAAAATATTTCCGCCGCCGATAACAATACCGAGCTCAATACCTTGGGCACTGAGCTCGGCAATTTCTTTAGCAAAACGGGATATCACCTCTGGTTGAATGCCATAATCGGCATCTCCCATCAACGCCTCGCCACTTAATTTTAGTAGCACACGTTTATAGACTGGCTGTTTTCCCGTTTCAGACATCGTTTTAGTTACCTCGTGCCTGTGCCATTACTTCTTCAGCGAAATTATCTTCTTTTTTCTCAATGCCTTCACCCACTTCGTAGAAAGCAAATTCATTCACTGTTGCACCCGCATTTGCCACTAGTTTTTCAACAGTCACATCTGGATCTTTTACAAAGCTTTGACCTAATAGGCTAATTTCATTAACAAACTTCTTCATGCGACCTTCGACCATTTTTTCGATAATGGCTTCAGGTTTACCGCTATCACGCGCTTGTGTTGCCACGATATCACGTTCTTTATCAAGTAAATCAGATGGTAAGTCTGCACCTGAAATCGCTTGAGGTCTACTTGCAGCAACATGCATTGCAATGTCTTTTGCCAAAGTCATGTCTCCACCAGAAATTTTGACCATGCTACCAATACGATCGCCATGACGATATGAACCAATAACACCGTCTTCAACACTCATCATTGAAAAGCGACGAACTTGAATATTTTCACCGATTTTTGCAATCAATGCTTGGCGTACTGTATCGATACTTTCACCGCCATCAAGCGGTAATGCCATCAAGGCGTCAATATCTGCTGGACTTTCATCTAGTACGACTTTTCCTACTTGCGCCACAAAATTTATAAAGTCATCTGCTTTAGCCACGAAGTCTGTTTCTGAATTCACTTCAAGCATCACCGCATTTTTGCCGTCTGCACTTGTTTCAATTGCAATCACACCTTCTGCTGCTACACGGTCAGACTTTTTATCCGCTTTTGCCAAACCTGTTTTACGCATTGTTTCAATTGCAACATCAATATCACCGTTAGACTCTACTAATGCTTTTTTACATTCCATCATTCCTGAGCCTGTACGCTCACGAAGTTCTTTTACTAATGCCGCTGTAATAGCCATTTCTCACCCTTCAATTTGACTTATTTCATCTTTAACTTATCGTTACAAACCCAACATCTGTAACCATATATACAACACAGGCCCGCTAACTATAGCGAGCCTGCTGCTTCATTTAATAAGAAGTTACTCTGCAGCTTCTTCTGTTGTTTCTTCAGCCACGACTTCTACAAGTTCTTCTTCTGCTTCACCAGTCGCAACTGATGCACGCCCTTCTAGGATGGCATCCGCCATACTCATTGTGTACAGTTTAATTGCACGCATCGAATCGTCGTTGCCAGGAATGACGTAATCAACACCATCCGGGTTACTGTTACTATCGACTACTGCAACAACAGGAATACCTAGGTTGTTCGCTTCTTTAATTGCAATACGTTCGTGATCAACATCAATTACAAATAACGCATCTGGTAGACCACCCATTTTACGGATACCACCAATACTCTTTTCTAATTTTTCTTGTTCACGCGTTAACGTTAAAATTTCTTTCTTTTTCAAGCCTTCTACTTTGCCAGAATCCATCATCTCTTGGATGCTGTCTAGACGTTTGATTGATTGACGAACTGTTTGATAATTCGTCAACATACCACCTAACCAACGGCGGTTAACGTAAGGCATACCTGCACGCTCTGCATCATCACGGATTGCATCTTGGGCAGCACGTTTTGTGCCGACGAATAAGATACGACCTTTTTTAGATGCTAGTTTACCAATGAAATTTAATGCATCATTAAACATCGGCAGGCTATGCTCTAAGTTCATAATATGAATGTTATTACGCTTACCAAAAATGAACGGTGCCATTTTAGGATTCCAATAACGTGTTTGGTGACCGAAATGAACGCCTGCTTCTAGCATTTGGCGCATTGTTGTTTTTGCCATTTTAATAAAACCTTATAATAAGAATTGGGGTTAAACCTCCATATACCCCAAGTATCGACTAAGCTCACTGGCTTTAGCACCCCGAAACTCGTGTCGGTATATGTGTGATTTTTGCCTAAATAGGCGCGGATTTTATACCATAAAAAGCAAATAAAGACAATTTCTATGCTTGTTTGAAATCTGCGTTATTAACTGTTTTCTGGTTGTTTTTATCATTTTACGGCAAACTATGCAGTTCGTCTTTTATTCTTTACATCATCGGGACTTGATATTGTCATGACTGTCAGCATTAAAACACAAGAAGAAATAGAAAAAATGCGAATAGCTGGACGTCTCGCTGCCGACGTTTTAATGATGATTGAACCCCATGTTAAAGCGGGCATTACAACTGATGAATTAGATAAGATTTGCCATGATTATATTGTGAATGAACAAGATGCTATTCCCGCACCTTTAAATTACCATGGCTTCCCAAAATCGATTTGCACTTCAGTTAATCATGTTATTTGCCACGGTATCCCAGGCGATAAGAAGCTAAAAGAGGGTGATATTATCAATATTGATATTACTGTGATTAAAGATGGCTATCATGGTGATACCAGTAAGATGTTTCATATTGGCAAAACATCAGTCATGGCACAGAGATTGGCTAATACCGCACGTGAATCAATGCTGATTGGCATTGACATGGTTAAGCCCGGTGTCCGTCTAGGCGACATTGGCCATGCTATTCAGCAATACGCTGAGAAAGAACGTTTTTCTGTCGTCAGAGAGTATTGTGGACATGGTATTGGTCGTGTCTTTCATGAAGAGCCTCAAGTTTTACACTACGGCAGCCCAGACACAGGACTTGCTCTTGAAGCTGGGATGACATTTACGATCGAACCCATGATTAATGCTGGTAAACGTCATGTCAAACAACTCGCTGATGGCTGGACTGTAGTGACAAAAGACCGCTCGCTCTCTGCACAATGGGAGCATACAATTTTAGTCACAGAGACGGGGCACGAAATCCTAACACTCCGTGAAGATGAAGTCCTTTAAAACACTATCTCCGGAAAAAAATATGTTTTCTCTTTGGGCTTTAGTTGAAACCGATATCAGTCCGTCTCAGCCCCAAGAACCTGCCTTTTTACGTGATTGTTTAAAACAAGGCCAGGTCTATATACAACAACTGTTCGATCAAGGCGCAGATATTGCTGAATTGGTTCACCAACGTGCCCACTTTGTTGATCAAGTCTTGGCCCAACTCTGGTCGCAATATATCCCCGATAATAGTCCCATGTCATTACTTGCTGTTGGCGGATATGGACGTGGTGAGCTACACCCTTATTCTGATATTGATTTGCTGGTTCTATTGAAAAGCTCCGTTTCAGAACAGCCGCCAGAATCACTTTCTGTGTTTTTGACCCAGCTGTGGGATATTGGTTTAGAAATAGGCCATAGCGTTCGCACAATTAATGAATGCCGCCAATTGGCTGAACAAGATATTACTATTGCCACTAATTTACTTGAGACACGCCTACTCTCAGGTGATGATTCACTGTTTCTCGCTTTACAACAGTTGACCGTCACTTGCAAAACATGGGATGAAAAACAGTTTTATCAGAATAAGCTTGCTGAACAAAAACAGCGTCATCTTAAATATAATGATACAGCTAATAACCTTGAGCCGAATTTAAAAGAATCGCCGGGCGGTCTGCGTGATTTACACGTTATCAGCTGGATTGCACAGCAGCACTTTAATGTCTCAGATCTGCAAGGCTTACATGAGAAAGGCTTTCTGGCCAGCAATGAATACGAAATTTTAGAGCAAGCCCAGCATTTCTTGTGGCGCGTAAGGTTTGTACTTCATATGTTAGCCGATCGTAAGCAAGAAAAGTTAATGATCGACTATCAGCGTGAGATTGCCATTCAGTTGGGCTATCAGGATGATGAAAACCGACTGGCTGTCGAGCACTTTATGAAGGCCTATTATCTTTGTGCACGGCGTGTCGAGCAAATGAACGAGCTGCTGGTTCAGCTGTTCGAAGAAAATATTATTTTAGCTGAACAACCCAGACATATTACACCTATTAACCGTCGCTTTCAGGTCCATAATGGCTATTTAGAAACCATCAACTCGGGTATCTTTGCATTCCGACCTTATGCTATGTTGGAATTGTTTTTAATCCTACAGCAAAACCCTGATATTAAAGGCGTTCGGGCCGACACCATTCGACAGTTCCATGCACATTTGCATTTAATCAATGATGCATTTCGTGCTGATATCAAAAGTCGTAGTTTGTTTATGGAAATTATTCGACAAGCATCTGGGATCAGTCACGAATTTCGTAGAATGAATAAGTTAGGCATTCTAGGCGCTTATTTACCTATGTTTGGGGTCATAGTCGGCCAAATGCAACACGACCTGTTTCATACTTATACGGTTGATGAGCATACTTTGTTTCTTGTTCGTAATTTACGACGATTTTCTTGTGAAGAATTTAAGGATGAGTTCCCACTTTGCTCTGACGTATTCTATCAATTACCTAAACCTGAGTTACTGTATATCGCTGGCTTATTTCATGATATTGCCAAAGGTCGAGGTGGGGATCACAGTAAGCTCGGTGTTGTCGACGCAACCGCTTTTTGTGAACAGCATAGTCTCAGTACCTACGATACGGATATTGTTGCTTTTCTTGTCCGTCATCACTTATCGATGTCAGCGACGGCACAACGCTACGATATACATGACCCTGATGTTATTAAGAAATTTGCGCGTACCGTTCAAACAGTTAACCGTCTCAATTATCTTTATCTACTCACCGTTGCAGATATCCGTGCTACCAATGAAAACTTGTGGAATGGATGGCGTGACTCACTATTAAAGCAGCTTTACCACATGACACGGCAGTGGATTGAGCACGAAGAAGATGCAGCTCAAAATATTCAAGAAAAAAGTCATCAACAACGCCAATTCGCTTTACAAACTTTATCAAATTCACCTTGGCCTACTGAGGCCATTACCCAATTGTGGCAACACTATGATGATGATTACTTTTTACGGCACAGTGTAGAAGATATAGTTAGACAAACAGAGCAACGTCTCCGACAACCTAATACAGAAACCCTCGTTAAAGTACGTTCTTATGATGATGAAACAAAAGAAATTTTCATCCTCACTAAAGATCAACCTTTTGTTTTTGCTGCCATTGCGGCTGCAATAGAACAGCTACAGCTGAATATCTTAGATGCCAAAATTAATACCGCCTCTAATGGCGACTTACTGAATACTTATATCGTCAATGGCCCTGAACGTGACGACACCGATATCGTTCACGGTATTAAACAGCAACTCAATAATCTTGATGATATTGATATCTATAGTCCTGTTCATACGCCACGTAAAATGACCTTATTTAAAACCGCCCCGGTCATTAACTTCCAAGTCAGTGAGCAAGATAAACACACTATCCTAGAACTCTATACACACGATAGACCAGGGCTTATTTCCACTGTGGCCCAAGTTTTTCTTCAATGCGGCATTCAGCTCTTTAATGCCAAACTCATTACTTTAGTGGATCAAGTGGAAGATGTATTTTTCATTACTTCTGATACAGGTAAGCCCCTTACACGATACCAAAAAGAAAAGCTGACCTATGCCTTAGAAAAGGCACTGACGATCGATGAGACATAAAAAAAGGGCATAGTGCACTATGCCCTTTCTTACAAAACTTTAGCTGATAAGTATTTATTTTGGCTGTGGTTGCGTGGCCATTAAATATTGATTCAATTTTGCTAATTTTTTATCGCCAATACCTTTGACATTGACCAACTCTTCAACACTGTTAAATGTACCATGCTGGCTGCGGTACTGAATAATAGCTGCGGCGGTTGAAGAACCTACACCATTCAACATTTCTAGCTGGGCTTGTGTTGCAGTATTGATATCGACCTTTTCGGTTGCTAATGCTGCCGTTGATAATGAGAATGCTAGACCTAGCGATAATAATAACTGTTTTAACTTCATGTCCTTATACTCCTTGTTTAATATTAACTACTCCTCATTGAGTAGCCTGAAGGAGAATAATTCTATGAGGCATCTTTGCCAATCTTAAACCAAATCAAACTGTGACCCAAATCACACTTCAATGACTAACGCCTTCTTTACGTATCACTTTAATAAAAGTTAACCAAAGTATCTTTATGTCAAATTTAAATGATTGATGGCGTAAATAGTACTTATCTAATTCGACTTTTTGTATAACAGGCAGCTCATCTCTACCATTGATCTGGGCCCAACCTGTCAAGCCTGGCGCTAGACTGTCTATATGCTGCTCAGTACGAAGCTGAATTAAGTCTGCTTGATTGAATAGTGCTGGCCTAGGACCAACAAAGCTCATATCTCCCTTCAGAATATTCCATAATTGTGGTAACTCATCGAGACTAGATTTACGTAAAAAATCACCTATTGGCGTTAACGTGCTTTTAGGATCTTCGAGTAAATGGGTCGCAACAGCAGGTGTATCTGTTTTCATACTCCTAAATTTAGGCATTCTAAATAAATGATTATGTTTTCCTACACGGTCAGACCAATATAACGCTGGTCCTTTTGATGTTAATCTCACTGTGCCTGTAATTACAAGTATGGGTATCAACAATATAACTAACAGTAAAAGTGCTAATAAAATATCAAATATTCTTTTCATAAGATCTCTAATGGTATTTGACCATTTCTTTAAGCTGTTGGTCGATCGTTATCACTGGTTGCCAACCCAATCTCTGCTTAGCTTTTGAAATATCTACCTCTAATGATCCCACCAACCGATTAATAACAGCCTGTTTGCCTATTGTCTTTGCCATAGCACGCATTATTTTCACTGGGAGAGGAATCAAAAAGGTTTTTACTTCATATGCATTTGCTATCTTCTGGCACAGTTCTTTCGTCGATATAGGCTTGCCATCAGAAATTAAAAATATTTCATTGGCCGCTTTAGGGTGCTCTATACAATGTTTAATAAAATCAACTAAGTTTGTTAAAGCGACGAGAGAACGTTTATTGGTAATTGCCCCAAGTGGCAATGGCAATCCCTTTTTGAGCCATTTCATCATGGCAGCAAAATTAGCTTTGACGCCTGGGCCATAAATAAGCGGCGGCCGAATAATGACTACCTCCATTCCTGTCATCTCAGCGATCTCTAATAAGCCCTGCTCCGCCTCGTATTTTGATAAACCGTATGGGTCTTGTGGAATAATAGAATCCGTCTCTCGGAAAGGCCTGTTTTCTATTGTAGATTCGCCATTTACTTTGATTGAGCTGATAAAAACAAACCTTTTAATACCTTGTTCTGCTGCTTGTTTTGCCAAATTTAGCGTGGCATCCACATTCACTTTTCTAAAAGCTGCCAAAGGGTCTTGTTCTTTTTCATCCATCACATGGACTCTGGCTATCGTGTGTACGACTGTGGTGATCTCTTGTAAGTGCTGCGTCCAATCTAGATCTGCTGAAAAATCTTCTATCTCACTCAACTGAAAATTCGGATGTGCTATTTGGTTATGAACACTACGTGCAATACCGCGGACTTGGTAAGACGCATTCAACAATGTCTCTGTTAGTGCTTTTCCAACAAAGCCTGAACATCCCGTTACAAGAATCATAAATCAGTCGCTATACTTTAGACCAGACCGTTCTATTGATGTAATCCACGTAACTGAGTACTACTCTGACAATCTGTTTTGAAACCTGACCACCGCTATAGTCTTCAACCTGTTTAGCGACACGACTATCTCGTTTATGCTGATTAGTAATGACTTTAACTGATTCTAAAACTCGCTCTTTTTTCAGGCCGGACATAATTAATGTGCCTTCATCCATTCCTTCCGGTCTTTCATGAGCATTTCGAATAGTAATAGCAGGTAGATTAAGTAAAGACGCTTCTTCAGTAATTGTGCCACTATCAGATAAAATACAACACGCAGACATTTGTAGCTTAATATAATCTAATAAACCGAAAGGTTTGGTAAAACGAATGAGTGGATTCAATTCCTTCGTTTTAACGGCTTCCAATCGTTTTCTAGTTCTTGGGTGGGTAGAAACGATGATCGGATACTGATATGCTTCTGCAAGACTGTTTAGGCTCTCTAGTAAATCTCTCAAGTTACCTTCTGCATCTACGTTTTCCTCTCTATGTGTACTCACAATAAAGAATTCATCTTGTTTTAATTGTTCCCTATCCAACACGGTTGAGGCTTCAATTTTAGGCATATAATGCGCTAAAACCTCTTCCATATGTGAACCCGTTTTTATAATTGTTTCAGGACGTATTCCTTCGGCTACGAGGTAATTACGTGCATGTTCCGTTAAAACCAAGTTAATATCGCTTAGGTGATCAAGCACCTTTCTATTTAATTCTTCTGGTACACGTTGATCGAAACAGCGATTGCCCGCTTCCATATGAAAAATAGGTATTTTTCTTCTTTTTGCTGCCATGATCGCTAAACACGTATTCGTATCACCATATAAGAGCAGTGCATCGGGTTGTTCTAACTCAAACACGTCGTCAGCTTTGGCTATAATATCTGCAATACTCTTTGCAGCTGTCTCTCCACTGGCATTTAAAAAATGATCGGGCTTTCTGATCTCTAAATCATCAAAAAATACTTGATTTAGTTCGTAATCATAATTTTGGCCGGAGTGGACTAAGACATGGTTAACTTGCTTATCTAACTCAGCAATGACACGGCTCATTTTTATCAATTCAGGTCGTGTTCCTACCAAAGTCATTACTTTAAGCATTTAATTGCTCCTGAACATAATCAAGGTTTAATAATAATTCTCTTACACCTTCAACATCTAAACGTTCGGTATTGTGTGATGTGTAGTCATCAACTTCGGCAATATGCATCTCACCTTCTACAAAATATTTTTCGTAATTTAAATCACGATTATCTGCAGGAATTCGATAATACCGGCCCATATCCTCAGCCTTTGCCATCTCTTCTCGTGAGATTAATGACTCGTATAGTTTCTCACCATGTCGTGTACCAATAATTTTAATCGCACTTTCACTGTTAAATAACACTTTTAATGCTTGCGCTAAATCAGTTAATGTTGAAGCAGGCGCTTTTTGCACAAAGATATCACCCTGCTCAGCATGTTCAAATGCATGTATCACCAAATCAACTGAATCTTCCAATGACATAAGAAACCGAGTCATTTTAGGATCTGTGATGGTAAGCTGCTGCCCTGACTGCATTTGATTGATGAATAAAGGGATTACCGAACCACGAGATGCCATCACATTCCCATAGCGGGTACAACAAACAACGGGGCCCGTTTCTGGAATTGAGCGTGATTTTGCCACAACCACTTTTTCTGCCATCGCTTTCGAAATGCCCATGGCATTAATCGGATAAACGGCTTTATCTGTGCTTAAGACTACAACGCGTTGCACACCGTTCCTCGTTGCAGCATTCAATACATTTTCCGTCCCTATCACGTTAGTTTTGACCGCTTCCATCGGGTAAAACTCACATGAAGGCACTTGCTTTAATGCGGCGGCATGAAAGATGTAATCAACACCTACCATGGCTTGTGACACACTGTCATAATCACGCACATCACCAATATAGAATTTAACCTTATCATTGGCTAAATCGATCCGCATATCTTCTTGTTTCTTTTCATCTCGACTAAAAATACGAATTTCTTTTACGTTGGTATCCAAGAATCTTTTAAGTACGGTATGCCCAAACGAACCAGTACCGCCCGTTATCATTAACACTTTATTCTCAAACATACGCTATTAATTTCCTTTCTGTGCGTGATACATTTTTGCTACAAGTTCTGGCCAAGCCGGGGGGAAATAACCCGTTGCTTGTTTAAATTTTTCCGAATTCAGAGAACGATCAATTTGCACTTGCTCATCAGCAATGATGCCAATTTCTTTTCCATATTGATCCGCTATTAAATTTAATAAGGAATATTTATCAATTGGTTCTGCAGACACATGATAAAGTCCGGATAATGCTTTATTAGGCAATACAAAATCACTGATTACCCTCGCTAGCTCTATTGTTGGCAGGCCAGAGAAGATCGCTTTTGTATAACCTTTTATTTGACCAGATTGTGATAGAAACCAATCTACTAATGAATCATGGCTGTTTAGTTCATGGCCAATAATAGAGGTACGTAAAGTAATGGCGTTGGCTTTGTCATGTAGCTCGCCCATATATTTAGACTTGCCATATAAATCTTCGGCATCAGATATGTCCTGTTCTTTATACTGCCCTTTCCGGCCGTTAAATACGCAGTCTGTGCTGATATGAACCAGCCTTATTTCTCTTTCTTCACATAGTTTAGCGAGACGATGTGGAAAAAGCGTGTTTATAGGCAGCACAATTAAAGGATCTTTAGCGTTGTCCAGTTGCTTGATTAATCCAACACAGTTGATAATGACATCCGGTCGAATCTGGTCTATGACTACTGTTAGATTGTTAAGGTCTAACACATCGACTGGACCCACTAAATTTAGCTGGTCCGATTCTGAAAAATGGGAAGACAATTCCTTTTTCCGCAATGTGCCGTAGACATCATATCTGGCATCAAGAGACATTGATTTAAAAACAGCATTGCCTAACATGCCAGTGACACCTAAAACTAATATTCTCATTTCGATAAGACGCTCTTTTGATCGATTCTTTGTTCTAAAAGCCTAATTAAATTCTCACACTGCTGACTCATTTCAAAATTTTCTAAGAAATATTGCCTACTATTGGTGGCCATTATGTCACGATCCTGCTCCGGCATTTCAAAAAGTCGGGTAATTTGTCCTGCTAACCCCTCGGCATCTTCTGCTGGGCTAGTTAGCCCTGCTTTAGCTTCTCTAATCACTCGTGCCGCCTCACCATTTATACTAGCCATGATTGGCCTTCCAGCACTCATATAGGCCTGAACTTTACTCGGTATCGTGTAAGAAAAAATAGGCTGTGCATTCAGTGAAACTAATAAAGCTTCAGCTCTTCTAAAAATTGTAGGCATGGCTTCTATTGAGAAACTTCCCGTAAAAAGAATATTTTGTAATGCTCGTTTTTTCACTTCACTCTTAGCCCAAGCTAGCTCACTGCCTGCCCCGACCATCACTATCCGTACATCAGACAATATCACTAATTTTTCTGCAGTATCAATCAGTGTTTTTATTGATTGTGCTTTGCCAATATTTCCTGCAAAGACCAAGCAAAAGTAACGTTCTAAATATTCGATCAGTTCCTTTGGTATTTTATCGATGTCAATCTCCGACTTTTTCTCTAACATGTCATTTATAACATTAGGAAAATAATGTATTTTTTCTTGCTTTGTTAGCTCAGCTATGGGGTTGGCAAAAGCTTGAGATTGAACTAACAATGTGTCGCTCGCGGCATAAATACCCTTCACTAAATATCTGACTAGCTTTAATACACTTTTATTTTTTATAAAGCCTGTCGCTGATAGGCTTTCTGGCCATAAATCTTGCACCCATACCGCTAAATGAGCATGCTTCAAATATTTTATGGGTATGGCTGGGATTGCAGAAGTGATTGGGGAAGGTGCAAAAACTAAGACCGCATCATATTCTCTACCCTTAAGCAAAGAGGGGAATCGCGTTAAACCTGACCAAATAAAGGATAAATAATTTAATAATAAAGCTTTAGCATCAGCAGAAGATCGGGGCCTGAGTGGCACGCGTATTACTTCTATCTCACCCACTTTTTCATGAACCGTTCCTCTTTGCTGATATCCCTGGTAAATTTCTCCATCAGGATAATTCGGTTTCCCAGTCAAAACAGTCAGTTGGTGCCCTTGTCTGGCGAGCTCCTCAGCCACCTGGTTAATAATAAAAGACTCTGGCCAAAAATATTGTGAGACTATTAAAACTCTCACTGACTCACCCTAGAATGTTGCGTTGCTATGGATAGTCTGCTTAACAATATACCCCATAAAAAGAAGGCCACCATACCTGGATAAGGTTGGCGGAAAGTTACTTTCAAAAAATTATCCACAAAGATAAAAAATAGAACGACCGTCAGCAAAATAAATAATTTACCTGTTAATTTTCCTTGTCTTATCAACTTAACCGAATTCGCTATGATAGATAAAGCGAGATAAAAGAATGGCAATAAGGCAATAAAGCCAAAGTGATATACAAGATCTAAATAATAGTTATGCGCACTTGGATAAAGCTCCCTATTGGGCCGATCTATGTGTCCGAATAAAAATGTTTTGGGGTTTTCCAACACACCCTCAAAATAAAAGTCCCAATAAATAAATCGCTCTTTGATATTATTCGGTAACATCCTGTATATTTCATTGCCGCCATATTTAGATTTGACACTTTCTAATCTTTGATAATAATTTTCTGTTAATGAAGAGAGCTCATCTTTATTTTGATCGTTCTGAGACGAACTGAGCCTTTTCCCCCCAGAGTCCGACATATCCATACTTAAATCATACTTCTGAGCATATGTAGTGATATTTTTAACTATTGGATAATAAATTAGAAAAGATACACACAATAAAAATATCAAGCAGACTGTCCATATCTTTTCCTCTTTGGATAACAAAATAGCTGAACTGATCAAACCAAGTACGACTGCAGCAAGTATCGTCATTATTGATAACGATGCCGCAATATAAACCCCTATCCAGGGAGCTAAAAAAAGAATTATATATTTGAACCACCTATGCCTAAACAATGTGACAACTGCCACAAAATATAAACTGATGAACGCTAGCGGTAAATATTGAAGATGTTGGTATAAACTAAATATATGTAGCGATGGCGATAGGATGACCGTCCCTTTTATCGTCGTTACCACGACTTGGCTAGGAATAATTATCAATAATATATATAGTGCTATTGCTTCAAATTTCAGACTGTCTTTTTCAGGCTCTATATACAAAGCCCCAAGCACTAAACCAAACATCGGTAATAAAAACTGTATTAACAAAATAAACTTTGAGAGTTCTGCCTCGCCATGCCCAGCTGTTAGGACTATCGTACTAAACATCATCAGCACAAAAGCAGAAAAAATAAATCCCATTCCAAAGTGATTTTTCCCCGCTCGCATCAATACTGCTATTCCAACAAAGCAAAAAATTAAAGCCAAAGGCAATGGAACCAATTTTAAATTACCTTGAGAATTAAAATTCAACCCTTCCTCTGAAAATATCATCCCTGATAATTGAAAAAAAATAGGAAATAAAAAAGCGAACAAACAAACAGCTTGAACTAAAAATGTTTTATGCATTTTTCCCTTTTCATGGCTTGCTAAGTGATACATTTCTTAACCACCTTTTTTACAGTACAAAGCAAAATAGAAAGTTAAATTTAGTATCGAAGACCACAAGAATAGGTAATTTAATGAATTCACGCCCAAAAGATAAAACAGAAAAGGTATTGTGGCTAAAAATAAAATGTTAGCCAACGCATCGGGGACAAAAACATCTTGATTCTGTCCTTGAAGTATTTGTAACCTTATGTGCTGAGCTTAAAGCATTATCCCACCACCGACAATAGAAATTCCAATCATTTGAGAAAAAACGGCTGAATGTAAACTTAAACCACCCTGTTCAGAAAAGAAAACAAGTATCAAGCCAATTAAGGCAAATATTGCTGAAAAAAAGATGAGTTTAGACTTGATTCCACCTTTTTCTTTCAATAACAAGGTTGGGCCTAAAGCATAGGTATAAATTGCACTAGCCAGCCCTCCTATCGCAAAAGCCGTGAATAGTTGGCCTGCTAGTGTCTTACCAACTAATAAGACGACTAAAACTCTTAAAATATAGGTCGCTATGCCAATTATCGTGCTTGAGCCAAGATGGGGGATGAACTTCCTAACTTCCCTCATGCCTTCACTCTTCCATGCATGCTTATAGAGATAGGGTAGTAAGAACAATATAGGGCTTGCTGCCCATATATAGAGAGCATAATAGAAAAAGTCGTCTACCGAAAAAGGAATTTGTGCAGCGAGCACCGATAAGCTAACAACAGTGACTGCAATATATTTTTTTGCAAAAGCATAATCTCCAGATTTTTCCATACTGGCTAATTGCACTTCTATCAACCACTCAAAGATTTTCCTGATAATTAAACCTATTATCAACAACATCGGCAGCTCTATGATGTTTTCTGTTAAAAATAGTGCTATAAGTGCTGCTGGCAACACTATGATCAATCTAAATAGAAGTACACCATTCTCTCTTTTTAGCGATTGATCTGATAGCAGTAGGCTACGGGCATTTCCAGATAACGACATGAAAACTGCAACGATGGCGCCCTGTATTACTGCTATTTCTGCAGATAATTCTTCATTTCCACAGAAACCCGCTAAAATCAACAGAAAGGTCATTGAAAATAGATTAATTGCAGTCGCTAATGGAAATAAAAACAACTGTTTTATCATATATTATCCCTAATATTTTCTTCGACTTCCCTTACAGTTAGTCTTTTTAGCAGATAGACCTCTACATCGTTACACACTACCAAATGCCCGGTATATAAACTGTTGTGTATCAAGTAAATCTATAGCCAGTGAAGCAGATTTAAAATCAAAACTCTTTACAGCCTCAGCAATATTTTCACTTGAATCTGTCTTGAAACTTGCTGTCGGACTGATAACATCTGTTACATAAGGTCTATCTATTGCCAAGACAGGTAAGTCGAGTATTACTGCCTCAATTAATGGCAAACCAAAAGACTCATATTCAGAAGGATAAATTAACGCGGCCGACTGTTGATAAAGTTCATCAATATTTTCATGAGGTATTTCGCCCACTATGACAATATTCAAATCAAATCGATCCACCATGCTGGTAACCCAGTCGTCTAGTTCAGGAAATTGCTCTTTTTCAAATGTCAAACACAAACTAGGGAAAAGATTTTGCTCTGCTAAAAAGACCCATGCTTCAACTAACAGTTTGTGGTTTTTATGTGGTTCCCCGGATGCAATATATAAGAAATCATATAACACCTTTATATGCTCTTTTTTACAACTCGATTGCAACATTAACTCTTTAGGGATAAAAGGCAATACTTTTGCTTGTATATCGAGGGAATTTAATAATAACTCCTGCATCGTCGGGGTTTGGACAATAAATGTTTCTACACTTGAAGATTTTATATATAACCAGGCACGTTCACATATTATTCTTGCTTGTATTCTTTTCTTAAACGCCTTTAACGAGATTCTTTCGACTAAGTAACGGTTTTGAAGAAAAACCTTTAGAATTCCTTTTGCAAATAAAGGGGGTAAATTTCCCATGCATAGTACAGTTGTTTCTTTAGTGGTCAGCTGGCATAACTTTAACTCCATATATAATCTTGCTAATAGATTTGGCTTGGTCCAAATAGCTTCAATATTCACTAATTCTGGTGGAAGTTCTAATCTCTGATCTAATATAAATATTGCCTCGCCTTCAAGTTGCTTAAGCAGTGGAAGCAAAAGCGTTTTCCCTCCTCCCTGATGTATGTTAGGCGCATAGAGCAATTGTTTAATACCATTTTCGCCAAGCCCCTTAGTACTCCCCATGTTCTGCCTTCTCAATTTTTCGTCTAAAATCGGCGATATGCTTTACCCGCCTTCTTATCTTGGTTAAGTCTATCGATGGTTCTGAACCCATTTCTTGTTCAATTTTTGTCCAGATACTTCAACATATTTATAGGTTAAACTAGATATGTAAACAACTAATACTAGTGTAGCTAAAACAACTAGATTATTCACATATATCATCCCAAAATCTAAAAATCTTACACCATCCTGAAACAAAGTTAACTCCATACCCGTAAACTTTTGTGCCGCCATTGTTATAGAAATTAAACAAAACAGTATTGCTGCATGCGTCATATAAATCGAATATGATAATTTTCCGATGTATTGAAATACTGTTTTTTTAAAATATCGGGACAGTAAACCCGCTTCAAAGGCAAAAAACCAAATTGCAAATAAAAACGCGATTGAGCAGGTTAACGAACGGTATTCAAATGTAGACTGGACAGCCATTGCAATAAATATCAACGACAAAAACTCTGTAGCAGTGGCAAGCAAGAATGGAAACTTCAAGTCAGCGCTCTTTTTATATATTACATATACAACCGCCCCTCCAAAGAAACACGCTACTCCTCTCAAAACAGGCATAACTAATACGTCAGACTGCTGATATATTAAAAAGAAAGCAACCGATGAGGATAATATCCACACCAAAATATATCTGGTTGTCAAAGCCATTATTGTTACGAAGAAAATTGCATATAAATAAAACTCTATACTAATACTCCACGATGGGTAATTAAATGTGAGGTGTTCCGTATAAGGTGTCCAAGCATGAATTAAAAGTAAATTTGGTATAATTTCCGAAATAGCTGTACTGCCTGTGAAAGGAGCTTGGTTGAAGATAAAACCGCCATATTTATATGCTAACAGCTTGCCAATTTCAAGCAGTATAAAGACTACAAGCATAAATAGATGTAATGGGTATAACCTAAAGAACCTTGCCATTAAGAAACTTCGAAAATCATGCTTTTCTCTGAACGCGTAGCTGTGTGTTAATACAAAACCACTTAATACAAAGAAAAAATCTACGAAGATAGAACTGCCACGGAAAAACATTAACTCTGTAACAGAACCTGTTAAGTTCATATGAAAAACAACCACGGCAAGGGCACAAATCCCCCTAAAAGCATCTATGGCCTCAAACCTGCGATTCATCCCAGAAACCTGATTATTCATTCGTAATTCTGAGCTAAGCTATTTAGCAACCAGACTTTCCTTATAGAGGTAAATTTTGCGGATACATGTGTAAAAAAATGTGTTTTCTCGTACTTTAAATA
>Ga0228674_1000617_pt1 | contig 23682 bp, 40 predicted proteins | sample 1D_rmetaG_FD_189054 | JGI IMG/M metagenome (GOLD analysis project Ga0228674, IMG submission 189054) | Seawater microbial communities from Monterey Bay, California, United States - 1D_r | ecosystem: Environmental > Aquatic > Marine > Coastal | place: USA: California | collected 2016-09-26
GTTTAAAGACGAATATAATCCATGAGATAGTCTTTGTATTTTTCTACTTAAAACTAATTTTTTTAATATATCAGCCAAAGTTCTTTCTTTTATAAACATAGTCTTAGCTTTTTCCAAAATATCCTTCCTTTCAAGTATTCTTTCTTCCTCATTTATCCATTTTACTAACGCTTTTATTCTTACATCGTTGTATGAGTTTTCAAATGACCAATCAGAGGTAGCATAAGTTAGTTTGTTGTAATTTTTTTTAATTCCCATTGTATTTAATTTAAAGTTAGTAAATCTCTTTTAAAATGTTTTAAGGTGTAGTCCTTCTTTTGGATTACTGCCCTGTATATCTGTTTCTCTATCCCATCCTTAGCAAACACCCAGTAAACTTTACTTAGTTTGCTATCCTTGGTTGTCATTCGGTCACGGCTTTGCCAATAGCTTGTAGCACTAAAGTCTATGTTGTAGTACACCAGAAACTCTGCATTACGCAAGCTAATCCCCTCACGACCACTAACAATCTGAAGTGCTATGGTTTTGTCGGTTGAATTAAACTCGTCAAGCTCAGTACACAACTGATCGCCATAAACTTTTTTTAATGCACTTAGTTCCTCCTTGAACTTGTAGAATATTCCAACCTTTGACACGCAAAAGTTATCATAAATAAAGTTAGCCTTACTCAAGTCAAGAATCATGGACTTTCCACTCTCAAACTTCACTGTGCCACTATACATTTGATGAAGCTTCATCATAAGTTTAACTGGGGTATCTGCAAGTATTACATCATCATTACCTTGAACGACTAAATCTTTTTTTAGTTTAGATGTTAACTTATAAATTAATTCACTCATATCAACCTCTAAAACTTCTTCAACTATATCATTTTCAAAACCTGCTTCCTTCTGAGTAAATCTTATGGTGTATGGATTCATCTTGTCTACAATAGTTTCAAGCCCTCTAGAGTAGTCGTTAATCATCATAGAGTTAATCATTCTCTGCTTAACGTTCACATAGTCCTTTGCAAACTTATAGAAGCTTACATACTCTTTAAATGGATTATTTGGAATACCATACACCTGGTGATACATTTGACTGTAAGACTCAGGTGTAGGTGTTCCTGACATCAGAATGACTTTACTTTTATTTTTTTTGATTAATGCCTTTACATCTCTAGCACGTTTGTTAGGCTTAGGTATAGCACCTAAGCTATGTGCCTCGTCAATGATAACAATATCCCACTTAATATTTTGTGGAAGCTTATGCATACTCTCATAGTTTATTGTAAACAATATAAATGATGCAGGACACATAAGGTCGTAGTCACCTGTAATAGATGATATAGCTTTCTTTTTAGTAAGAAACAATACGTGTTCCACTTCCATCTGATCTGCAATACCTAGACTTGTTAAAGTCTTTCCAGTTCGCACTTCCATTGCAAGATATAGGAATCCTTTGTCTTTTAGAATCTCAGTTCCTTGACTGATAATATTCTTTTGATAGTCTCTAAATTCAATCATTTAATTTAATTTTATTTTTAAATTACCAACATTAAAACGTTGGTCAACAGTCGATAAATTGCATTAAAACGCATTTTATCTTAGTGTTAGCCACAATTAAAGGCTACTAAAGTAATCGTCTATCAACTCATCTAATTCATCTTTATCTCTTATTTTATCATTAAGCCACTTGGTGTAAGCCTTTAGCAGTTCACGTTGTTGGCTAACACTGTATAACAGCAATTGCTTGTCAGTGTATTCTTGCATAATCTTACCTTCTTGTTCTCTGTTTACTAATTCAAGGAATTTCTTCATCCTTGGTCTTTTAGCATTTTCTATTGTCTTTTGTCTAAAAAATTCCTCTGCTTCTTTACTCATTTTATTTTTAATTTATCGCAACTGCGGTTATACAAATACGTTAAAATATTTTACCTTGTACCTCTAGTTCTTCTTTCCCCCTAAATCTAATCCATCTACCATCTCTGTCCCTCCCCTCTTCGGGAAGACATCCGAATTTGTAATTGGCATATGAAACAAGCCATTTATAGAATTTATTTCTAGTAATAGACATCTTAGCTTTAGGTCCGTAATCTGGATACTCAGATGTAAACTCAATATATAAAGTTTGCTTATAGCTTTTTCTGTTTTTTGCAACTAATGGATTATCCATCTCTCCCTCAATAAGACCACACCATTCTATAAACTCATGGCTTGTATCAGCCCCTAAGTTTCTAATTTTTTGATTTACAGAAGCTGATTTTATAAGACCCTTGTTTAAGTATAGTTGCAAGTTTTGAATCATATAATTATCAAACTGACACCACTCATCATCATCCCAGTCTCCAAACATTAGTTTTTTAAACTCATCTAATGGAGTATGGTTTTTATTGTAATGCTGACTAAGTTCAACCTCCCACTTTCTACGAGCAAATGAATTACCACTACCCTTGATTGCGTAGTTAGTTGTGATTGAGATTTTAGGTGATTTAGAAAATGGAATAGATATAGCATCTCTATTTTTCTTTTCCAAGGTCATACCCTCTGTAACCACACTAAACAACCTTTCAAAATCAAAGTACTTCTTAACGTCATCAAAAACAAGAATCTGTGTATCTGCCGACACTAACTGATATGCAAAAGACTTCTCAAAGGCAAAAGATTTACCATCGATCGTAACAACCTTTTTCATTTGAGATATTGCCTTCATGAAAATTCCCTTACCTGTTCCACCTTCTGGATTGTCTGTTATAACCTCATCGTTTAAGATAACGGCAGGACAGTAAGACAAGTTCTTGTGTGCATGAAGAAGAAATCCAATGGTACTCTCCATTGTTTTTATTTTCTGAGATTCCTTCTCACCTCCACATATATTTTTTATGAATGTTTGATAAGTACATTTTCCAACCTTACAAATCTTGAATTTTCTGCCGATAATATGGTCTCTCCAGACATATCCATCTAGGTCTCTGTACTCAATTATCCTTACATTATTTTTCTTTATCTCTACTGCACAATTATCGTAGTATAGGTATGAAGTATCTTTGGTGTCTTCGGTAAAGAATATATCAATTGTTTTAAGAAGAGTAAGAAACTCTTCCCTAAAAAAACGGACTGAATCTGCAAAGTAGTTGTATACACTAATATCATCAAGAGTAAGTAAATGTGAAAGAACAAAATCTTTTATTTCTTTTTCAGATGTATGATCAACTAGGTTACTTTCCCTTCTTACAAATACATAATTTTTACTTCCCTCTGGACAAAACTTACTAAAACCATTATCTTCTAAAAACCTTTTAAATTCTATGTGAACAATCTTAACAACACCCTTCTCACTTTTTGTCCAAAATATATATTTACTTAACTCGTCTTCCTCTTTACTTATAACGGCATTAATCACATCGCCACCAACTGCCGAATCTTCAAACTGCTGACGAATCTCTTTTTTTGATACTCCCCTTCTAAGGCTTTGCTTTATCTCGCTTATTGCCACATCATCTTCATAATACTTTGTTCCAAAGTTCTGACGATTGGAATAGGCTGAGTCAATAGTCCTCTTAATCTCCTTCTGATTAAAATCTTTAGTGGCATACTGATTAATAATGTATCCCGCTAATGATGGTTGAACACCATAGTCATTAAATGCCATTGCCAATATGTATACGTTTTGGTTACGCTGACCTTCGGTCATTGGGTACTTCTTTGTCCACCACTTTACAAGTATCTCAACAATTTTATTCTCGTCTGTAATTGGAATTGTAGGTGCATCTTTAGAGGTAAACTCCTTGTATTCTATTTCAGCAATATCATCCCAAACAGAAGAGTTCTTGTTTAAAAATAGTAATGGGTCATAAGACTCGTAACAAACCCTACTTACATTTTTGCAGGTCTTGTCAAAATACTTTGACTCGTAGTAATTTTCTAATGCCAAGAAATAGTTTATGTGATTTTCAACATCTTGAGGTATCTTAACTAAAACTTTTAATCCATTCCCACTTGGAGATATAAATACTGAATATGTGTACTTGTCTTTAGTTAATTTTTGCTTAAACTCAAGCATTAATTTTTTCTTTTCATATCCATCAAAGTCTAGGCAAATAAATCCACTATGATTAATTAGTGATGAATCTTTTCTATTATTAAATGTGCCACTAAAACATATTGCTGGTAGTTTTTTCTTTAATTCGTTTCTTTTACTTTTGTCTGACTCCTTGCGTATACCTTTTACAAGATCTTTTGATACCCCATCCTTAATCCTATCTAGAATTTTATCTATGTTTACATAGAAAGGAGTGTCAGTTTCTTTAATGTTTCTAAATATTGTGATGTTTTTTGTCATTTCTGTGTCAATTTTATGTCGTTTTTTTTGTTGTAACTAACTGGTTATTAGTTTAGTGTTATTTTGTGACAATTTTTTACTATTGTATGTTGAATAAAAAAATAAATATATAAAAACTATATATATAAATAAGGATAAGTTTTTCGTCATATTCGTCACACTTAACTGGTAAAAAAGGGAGACGTAGATCTCCCTTTAGTTTTGGATAATGTATTCTTAGAATGGTACATCATCTTCTTCTAGATGAGTCTGTGTTTCAAGTTCTAAACTAGCTTCAGGGGCTGAAGATTCAGCTTTTGATACCTTCCAAGCTTGTAGGCTAGTATAATACTTTCCATTGTACTCGTTGCAGTTTACATTGAAATCAACCTTAACAACATCTCCTTCATTATTGTACTGATTAAATTGTTGCACCTTTTCGTCTTTAAACAACTCAAAGCAAAATAGGTTGTTGTACGTTTCTCCGTTGTCAACTAAAAAAAGTTGCTTAGTCCAGGCATTTCCTGACTTTGATGTTCCACTCTGTGGAGGTAATACTTTGGTAATTTTACCGATTACTGATAATTCCATTATTGTTTTATTTTAATATGACGTTCCAAATGTTTTATTGTTTCTTCGATAAGTATATTCTTATCACTCCTGGTCTTACATACCTTTGGAACTTGTAAGTACATAATGTTAGAAGATTTTTTAAATTTTTTAAATAAGCTCCACATGACGATAGTATTGGTTTACGTCATCCGTAGCATCTTTGCCAAAAAATTGATTGTACACCTTTATTGCCTTCTCAACCTTTTCTGCACCCTTCTCAATAAAGTCTGCCGTTGTTTCAAAGACTCCTAGCTGACCATTAGTCTTGTCAATCACTAGAAACTTTAGAGGCTTACCAAACAATGTATGGTATACGTATGCTTGGCTATCGTAGTTGTACATTCTAGCACTATAAATAAATTTATTTATGTCACTTGTGGTCTTAATATCAATCAAGCAGTCATCACAAACTATATCTGCCTTTCCTTTCCACATAACTCCTCCGATCTCACCAATTGCTGGCACTTCAAATTGATTACCATCAGCATATATCATATCGTAAAAGTCTAAGTTGGATGTCATAACCTTTGAAAGTTCTGTGATGTCATCATACTCTTTCTGTAGCAAAAGGAATGGCTCACTTGACTCTGCAAGTATTTCCTTGTACTTCTTTGTGTTTCTGCTTGACACATCCACTGCGTTCCAATCTTGTACTTTTTCAGGCTCTAGGATTAGGTGATGGAATAGTCTTCCTTTAGCAAAGTTTACGTTGTCTTCTTTCTGCACCCCATATTCTTTTGGATTTGAAAGTAATGCTCCAATATCACTATTGGAGAGATAGTTTTTACCTATCCCTCCGTAATATTCTTTGTCGTCTTTAAGTTTCTTAATTATTGTTTCTGTCAACATACTACAAAGCTTTAGAAATTTCTTTCTTAACCTTTGCAGTCATACTATACTTGGTAAGTAAGTTCTCACCAATCTTCTTCAGACCTAACTCTTTGTTCGCTGCTACATACTTCAACACCTTATCCCAATTATCATCACCAATATCTAGCTTGATTATGGTAGTCTTTTTAGGCTCAACCTTTTTAGAGGTCGTGTTGACCTTTTTAGAGGTCGTGTTGACCTTTTTTGGAGTAGCTAGCTTTTCAGCTACACTTTTGTCATCTTGTGGTAGGTCTTCACCAGCATATATGTAGTGACCTAATCCAAACATAGCTAAGTTCTTTACAAGACACCTCATAATTGTCTTGTTGATGTCAAACATACTAGCACCTTGACAAGTCTTCTTTCCATACCTTGTGGTATATTCATAAGGCTCTAACTTCATAGCCTTGTTTGCTCCATCCATAACTGGTAGCCACATCTCTAATGTTTCACCTTTAATCGTGACCTCTGTGCTACACATATAACCCATGTTTGGATCAAATACAAAAGGCATATTAGTAGCCTCATCTTTCACTACCTTGTACGTTGCACTAGGGTAATTCTTCTTTACCTCTGCCCATGCCCATGCCCAAGAGAGATAAGTTAATCCATTTTTCTGCTCGACCTTGTCATTGACATTTATAGCCGACAGAGTTTCAAAAACTGATTTTTCTGTTTTGCTCATAATTGTTTAAATATTTACTTGGTTAATCTTTTGTTACGTTTATTATTTCAGACAAGCTATACGTTCCAGCTGTGTTACCATCAGTATAGTATTTCGATTGTCTAAACCTAATCTTCTCTATTTTTTTATTAGCTAAATCGCCATTAGGTAAAATGCTAAATAAAGACGGAGATGAATCTGCACACTCGATGTCAGATAAATCTTTATCTAACTTTAGTGTTGTACCATCTGTAAACTTGATGATAGCGTAGTTATCTCTTGCTCCAGCACATCCTAAATCAGATGTAGACTTTAAACTTAAATAATAATGATCGTTGATTCTAATTGCTGATGCTTTAATCTGACCAACATTTGTTGTAGCGATAATGTAGTGTTTTGTAAACTTATTTACATCTCCCGTAAATTCATCTACCTCGTTTTTCCATAGCTTTTGTGCATTCAATTGGAAAGTTAATGCAACCGCTCCTAATAATAATAATGGTTTTTTCATTGTGATTTAATTTAATTTAATTTAACTTGATTTTTACTTTATTAAAATTGCGTAGGATTTGTTCCCTGCTAGCCTTTAGCTTTCTGATGTGTTTTACACTCTCATTGTTTACTAAGGCATTTTTGATTCTAATCTCTAACCTAGATAGTTTTAGACGACAATTATTCATGTATAATATATATATTGCTTTCTTCCAACCTAGACTCTGAAAGGTGTAATAGACGTCCGATGTAACCTCATTGTAAAAGTCTCCACCATTGGTCATATCTATTATTTTTACCTCATCTGATTCTTCTTCTTTTACAACCTTGAAGCCATAGCATAAAAAAGATACAAACCCTTTGCCACTTAAAATTTTTGAGTGGTAGTCTTTTTCTGCTTGTTTAAATATGTCTTGTAGACTATACATTAAAATTAATTCTGTCTATGACTACTTGGTAGTCTTGATCTTTAGCTAACTTCTTGTTTACTTGCTTTATTCCATAATGAATAGTAGAGTGAGGTATGTCATAGCCTCTCATCTTCATAAACTTTTTAATGTAGGTTTGTTTTATACCCCTGGAATAAGAAAGGTAGTACAACAAGTATCTTGCGTCAACAACAGACTGCTCTTTTGTTTTTTTAAATATGTTATCCTCAGAGACAACAAAAACCTTACACACCTCTGATGCGTATTGGTTAAATAATTCAAATTTTAACTTCATTCTACAGATATGTTATGTTCGTTAATAATCTCTCCATGGACTGCATCTGCAACCCACCTTCTTGCTTCTTCTATGTCGTTAGAATACTTGGTTTCTGCTGGATGCTCCCCTCCATAGTAGAGGTGGATTGTTAGCTTCATTTTATTCATAATTTACTTATTTTGAACAAATATAATAATTTTTTTATACATAAACTAGAAATAATTAATTCATTATGATGCATAAAAAAAGCCTACACATAATTGCATAGGCTTAATTAACAAATGATTGTTTTAATTAGCTACAGATGTCCTCCATCGTGTATTTCTTCGCACTCATATCTCCACTCTGCCTCTGCTTCTGGCTCATTCATTCCATTGTGTTCATCAACACCATTACCATCTTCGTAATCTGCTTTAGCTATGACTTCTTCAATCTTGTCGTTATATAGCTCTTCTCTGTATATTAAATAGTCTTGGAGTGTTACCCACTTTCCGTTTTCAAATCTGTAATCGTCAAAATCATTTTCGCATACTTCTATTTCTACTTCTGCAAATTTATGATACACTTGTCTTGCTTGAATTTTTACTTTCATAATTCTAATTGTTTAAATTGATTGGTTGTTAATGTGTTTAATTGCCTCCTTTTTCATATGGTTAATATCTAGCCATTCTAGTAGTTCTATTGTAGTGAATACCATCATTACATCTTCACCATCTGAATTAACACCTCCAATGTATGTTTCATTTTCTACTACTTGGTATGTGTTTATGTTGTGGAATCCTACATATTTACGTTCTGTTGCCATATCTTATTTATTTAATTGTTTAACATTTATTTTTCTATACTCTTCGCCATCATTAAATTCCTTGATGGTTTTGTAGTTAGTGTCAAAATCTTCATTGTGTGCCTCAATAACTTGTTTTATTTCTTCGTAATTATATTCGTATGTCGCTGATGCATCATCCGTTTCCGAGTAAACAAACACTATTGGCTCACTTAATAATTTTTCGATTGTCATAATTCTAATTGTTTTTGGTTAATAATTGTAAATTGGGTAGCCATCGCTTTGGCTATTCCCTTGAACGTTTTACTTCGTAGCTTTGATCTCTCCGATGCATTCTTTGAGTTTTTTAGTGCATCAAAGTACCACTTCGGTTGCCTTTTCTTGACTCCCTTTTTGCTGATGAATTCTATAAACTCACCTTTTTCTACAATATTTGTTGGAACAAGCAGAGGTAAGTTTTTTAACCACAAACAAGTGCTTTTTTGAGCCTTGTCCCCAAACATCCAAGGTTGGATTATTTGGTTTGGTTTTCGGTACTTTGTACTCATAATTCCAATAGGGTTTTCTACGCATATCTTGTCTATGGGTGCGTTAATCATCTCCATAAAAAAGTCTATACCTTGTTGTTGCCTACCATCCTTAATCTTCTGCTCAAAGTGTCTAGCACCACTAACGGCTAAATGAGTGCAAGGTGGGAATGCGATAAGCATATCCCAACCCTTGTGCAACTCCTTTAATAAATCGCCTTGTATGTGCCATTGTGGATGTCCTCCACTACTCTCCATCACATCGCAACTGAATGCCTCGTGACCTAACTTACGTAACTCTATGGTTACGGCTTGTGATTCCTCACATCCTACTAGTATTCTCATAGTTTACATTTTAGCATTACTTCCTTGCATAGTTCTGATGGTATCTTCGACCTCTCGTAGTTACCCTTGCGACCTTGAGTTCCCGTTTGGCTTCCTCTCGGTGCAGACTCGTGGTGGCAGTTCTTGTTACCATTGTGACACTCTGCTCTTGGCATCCATCCGTTTGGGTTATCCAATCCGTAGATAAAGTTACTCCAAATGTCTGTGGGTTTTGCCCTAGAATCTCCATAGGTGCAGTACCATATCGTTGTTCTTGGCAACTCCTGGACCACACTTAATTTACGTAGCTTTCCTCTAGGATTCTCTATGAAAAACTTTAGGCTTGGATTTAGCCTTCTAAAGTGTTCAATTATATTCAAGGTAGACTGAACATACTCCACACCTTTAAGTGCGTTTTCTGACTTCGGTGTGTGGTCTTTATTCCAATGTTTGCCAATACTAGCAACAGAGAAATATGTGCAAGGTGGAGATGCCCATATGACTGATGGGATGAATGGCACTCTTGATACATCAAACTTGTTGATGTCAACTGCGTAATCTATCCCATCAAACTCATTGATGTCAGACGAAAATACCTCGTATCCTAACTTCTCTGCCTCCTTGCCCACACTCCTTGATCCTGCAAACAATTCTAATAATTTATCGCTTTTCATATTCCGTACCTATTTAATATACACCTTATCTCCACCATCACAAAGAACTAAACAATCTTCTGTATCAACAACGTACTTGTTCATACCACGATACTCCACAAGAACACATAGAGTTTTTACTCGTTCATTATTAGGATAACTTAACCCATCCATATAAAACTCACTACCAACTTTCATTTCACTTAATATCGTGTCTTTATTGTTTTTAGTTATTTTAATTTCATGCCATCTAATTCCTATCCAAAAATCAGACTGCATGTTTTCAAGTTTATCTTGCAGTTCTTCTCCTGAATATTCACTACTAACAATGTCGTAGTATATCAAATTTTCTACGGCATCTTCTATTTCTAGGTTTGTTTCATTGCCGTACTTTCTTCTCATTCCATCACTATAATGGTAGATGTTAAATGTGTTTTCTGTGCTCATAATTCTAATTGTTTTAATGGTTATAAACTTCTTACTTTTTCTATTACTGCCGTTCCACTATTAATGGTCTTTAGGATGCCATCCCAATCGCCTTCTAGAGCCATCCAACAAAGGTCTTCAGTGGTAGCCTTGAAGCCTCCTCCAGTTGCACCACAACCGAACTGATAGTTGCTCATTGAGTAGCCCATTCCACTAGGCATTACTGACCATACCTTCCAAAAATCTTCTGTCTTTATAAACTTGATTTCTGAACGATTGTCGCACATACACGACACCATTTTTAAGGTAACTCTCTTTGGATTTTTTACCACCTCTAGTGTTGGTGGATTGTGTCTTAATTCTCGATAATAATTCTTCATAATTCTAATTGTTTCTGATTAATAAATGTTTGTTAAATAGTTCATTGTTCTGTTCGCTGATATGCATCTGAGCCTCAAAAAAGGTGTCTACATTATACATAACTTTGTGTACTTCTTTACCGACAAATGTTGTCAGTGTTCCGTCACCATCTAAGGTGTAATCTGTGATTGCTTTTGCCATCGTTCTAATTGTTTTAAATGCAAGGCAATATCGCCTTGTACCACCAAAACCTCGCACATTTCTGTGCAAGGCATTTGATGAGGTTAGGAGTTCTTCTACATTACCACTCCACTATGAATGTTACCATACTTATCTAGGTACAAGAGCCACTTATCCTGCCTTAATAAGTCAAGTGTGTGTTCAAGCCTATCCTCGTAACTCCACCTCTCATAATAATTACCTCGTTTTCTAAAAGAATGTTCTTCTACCTCACTACTATTCCTTTCAAGTATCCCACTTTTCCTTTCAAGTATCGCATAAACGTCACGGAATGGTATCGTAAGACCCTCTGCTCGTGTGTCAGCCTCTATAAATTCTTCATATGTCTGTATCATAGTTCTATCTCGTTATTGGTTAGTCCCTCGATTAGTGCCTTGCGATTAGAGTGGTCTGCTCTTTTCCAAGCCTCTGCAAATGTGCCTTTGCACACCTCAGTCATAAATCCTCCTAACCCATCTACAAGTTGGTTCTTGCGTTCTAAGGATGCAACCTCCTCGATGAGAGTGTGAGCAGTTCCACAACAAGAGCCGTTGTCAGAATAGTTAGCGATTGCTACAAGCATTGTGTAGTTCTTGTAGGTGATTCCTTTTGGTAGATATCCTTGTGGAAATCCACTTCTTAATTTGATTTTTGTGGTCATAATTTCTATTGGTTTAATTTATTATATTCTTCTTCAGTTATTACGGAAAAGTCATTCATCCCTTGAGACTCATATAAGAGGTCTGTAGGGGTGTCTCTGCTTTGGTCATAGCAGTAAGTAAGATACCCTCCGCACTCGTTGTTCTCGTGTGCCTCAATTAAGGCATCTACTCCTTCATCTTCAAATATCTGAACTGCACTATCTCCAAACAGATAGAATGCCTTCTGATAGTGTGTTTTGTTGAAGAACTTTTTTAGTAGCATATTCATAAACTTGTAGTCGGTTTCGTTCAGTGCCTTGTCATTATTTGCAAGGTCATTGGCTTGAAGAATCTCAAGCAGTTCGACTTGGATTGCGTGAATCGTGTTCTCGTGTAGTTGGTCTAAAATTTGTTCTGTAGTCATAATTTCTAATTGTTAATTGGGTTAATTAATTCATCTAAATCTTTTGGAAGATCTTTTTCTACAATAAAATGATATATAGTATCTTTTATGTGTTCCATCGTCCCTTCATTGGTGAGAGACATATCTAAAATCTCTTGCGCCTCTTCTTCGGTGCAGTAACATCTCTGCTGAACATCATCTACGTGCCATAGGTTATCTATGTAGTATCCGTTCTTTTTTAATAATTCTTTTGCTTGTTCTGTACTCATAATTTCTAATTGTTTTTAAGTGAAAACTTCATTGCTTTCACCACCAAAACCCCACTATTTTCATAGTGAGGCGAATACTGGAAATTGGTGTTTTGGAGGACTAAATCGTGTAGATTGTATCCATCCCTCGTTCAGAAATATGTGCCATTGCTCCACCATCATTTCCTTCGTCATCGGTCTGTGGAAACAATAAACTTCCATCACTCATCTCAAGGACTATGGAACTCTTATACCAACCTAAATGCTTCACCTCGTCAGGTGTCATATAACGGACTCTAGTGATGGTCAGTCCACTCAAGTGTTGGAACTTGTCTGCGTGAAGGATATGAGGTGGTAAAGCGAATCTGTTCGCCTCTCTTCTAGCCTTGCGTCTGTCAAGAACGTTCTTGTTGTTCTCACGTATCAAAGCAACTCCTTCTTCGTAACTGCAAGTTGCGAACTTCTTGCCGACTTCAGTTAACTCATAGCGACCTCTTGATTGCCTCTCTATTAGACGTTCATCGTCGTGCCAACTCTTGATGTTGATGCCGTAGTAACCTTGTCTGTAGGTGAACTCATCTGCCTTAAATCCTTGAGCATTCCATACGGCCTTTTGGATGTCTTTTCTAGTGAACTCATTGTCACCAAATCTGTTCGATAATTCTCTAAATACTGATTGTTTAATTGTTCTCATAATTCTAATTGTTTATTGGTTATAATGATTTTATTTCTTCGTTAATGTTAATGATATCGACAAAATCAATACCTAAAATTTCTGCTTGTGCTATCTCTGTAAATATTTCGTCTATGGTGTTACCTTCAATTCCTCCGTATCGATAAAAATGGTAAGACTTTAAAATATTAAAAACTTCTTGTGCATCTTGTTTTAATAAATCCTTCTTTTTTTGATTTACTAATTTGTTAAATTCTTTTGTACTCATAATTCTAGTTGTTTAAGGTTAAAAGGTTAAGTTTAAATTTTACTCTGTTCCACCACGTAAAGTGTTGGTATTCTTCTTCGGTGAAGATTTCTGTTCTGATGATATCACTACCATCTTGCTTTGTCTGTAATGCGTGCAATCCACTCGGCAATACAATGTGTTTGAGTATTCTGTTCATAGTTCTAATTGGTTTTATTGGTTATTAATTATTTCCTCAATTGAGTCGTTGGTATGGCAAAGAACTTTGTTACAATAGAACGATTCTATCTGTTCTTGACTAGGATTGGTCGACATAAAGTCGATAACGGCTCTGCGTAAGTTGTTGTAATTCTTCATAATTCTGTGATTTTCAAGTATTTATGTTTTTACTTGTGTTATGGGACTATTCCCACGACAATATAGTGAATTTTCGTCTAATATCTGTCTAATATTTGTGCTATTTTCATACGAGTGATTGTCTTTTGTTTTTGACTTGTCTGAACATAGACTAACAAAGGGATTGCAGAGAACTGAATTACATCAAATGTTTGCACAAAATTAGAGGGGTGGAGGGGTTATGAGATGTCTCTAATCATCTCAATACTTTAATAGTTTAAAGTTCTTTAGTTCTCTTTTGTGTCTGTTCCAATAGCAGAGCAATGAGTTCCCCTTGTCGATACATCACAGAACTTGTCGGTTTGTGTGTTGGCAAAACCTAGACAAACGCAGTGGTGACAAGGGTTGATCCACCCAAAAGTAAAAGCTAAAAAAATCAGAAACATCTGAACAAAAACGTAAAATGCCGAGAAAAAAAATCGACTTTTCTGGAGCGGCCCGCTTCCGTATAACACCATATAACCCATTCCCTCTACCTATCTAATAAAATTTTGTACCTTTGGGATATACGTATAATTAAAAAAATATAACCATGAATGGATTAACAGTAAAGGATGGTAGGTTAGTAAATGACCGACCTGATGGGATGACTGGCATAGCTCAGGCTGCTATGTTAAGAAAGCAAAACAAGCAAAGAAGCTTGACTCAGGATATTGCCTTGGGTATTGAATTAGCTGATGACAGAAAATCTGCAAAAGAGGCTATTCGCAAGTTTTTTAAATAAAATTTCTGATTTGTTTTAAGGGGGGTAACAAAAGTTACCTCTTTTTTTTGTTTTATTGTGACAGTTTTATATAGTTTACTATAGTTTTGTGACAAATAAATGTCAGTTTTATGACGAATTTAAACAGTTAACTATTTGATTATTAGAACGGTGACAGTTTGTGACAGTTTAAAAGAGTTGTATAGGGAGTAGTTTATAATAAAATATAAAAAATATATAAGAGTATAGGGAAAAAAATTTGTCACAACGACACACATTTTGTTTTGGAATAATTATTGTATCTTTGCGTGTATAACATTTAAATCAAATCAAATGAATAATCCAATGGGAGGGTATTCACCGAAGGAACTTACGATAGGTGAAGACTCACAAAGCAAACTTCTTCATGGTATCTCTATGATATCGAGTGCAGTAAAGAGCACGCTAGGACCTATGGGTCAAACAGTAATAATTGAATCACCGCATCACACGCATGGAATGACAGTCACCAAGGATGGTGTCACTGTTGCTAAGAGTTATGACATGGCAGACCCTGTTGGCAATCTTGCCGTAAAGATGATGAAGGAAGCATCAGCCAGAACTGCTACCTCAGCAGGAGATGGAACTACCACTGCCATAGTATTGACAGAAGCATTGGTCAAGGAGGGGTTGCAACGTATTACTGCTGATGCAAACAAGACAGAAGTTTTGAGACACCTGGTAAGTGAGACAGAAGGGTTAGTAAAGTTATTAAAGAAGCAGAGTCGTAAGGTTACCAAGAAGAGGTTAGTTGATGTGGCAACCATATCAGCCAATAACGACAAGGTTATAGGAAAGATAATCTCTGACTGCTACAACGATGTTGGCAAGAACGGCATAGTTACCGTGGAGAACTCACCTACACCTGAGACTTTTTATGAAACCACGAAGGGTATCAAGATAGACAAGGGGTATTCGTCACCGATGTTTATCAACCACCAAAAGAAGGACGAGTGTATATTGGATGATGTGCATATACTAGTATGTGACGCAGAGATCAGCAACATACTTCAGATAGAGAATGTGTTGAAACCAATCATACAAGATAAGAAAAAATTATTAATTATATCTCCATGTACTACGAATGTGATAGCCACCTTGGCTGCCAACGTTCAGAAGAGGGGACTAGACTTATGTACAGTTCAACCTCCAAACTTTGGATACCGTCAGCATGAGCTAATGCAGGACATAGCGTTGTCAGTTGGTGCTACATACTTTTCGGAGAAGACAGGTGACGATTTAAGCCTCATCGAGTTTACTGATTTAGGGTTTGCTTCCAGGGTGATAGTTGGGAGAGACTCTTCCGTAATCTTGAGTGATGCTAAAGAAAACAAGGATGTGGACCAGAGGGTAGCTGAGTTGTGGGACGCACACAAGGTAACCAAGGCAAAGCAGGACAAGGATTTTATTCTGCAGCGAATCGCCTCCTTAACAGGAGGGATAGGGGTTATCCATGTAGGAGGTAACACAGACCTTGAGCAGAAGGAGTTGTATGACAGGGTAGATGATGCGGTGTGTGCAGTTCGTTCAGCCTTAGAGGAGGGTATACTTCCAGGGGCAGGGATGGCACTAGCTAAAGTTTCGTTTCAAAAACAAAGCACTGATGACCCAATAGAGCTTAATATAGCCAAGGATATTTTATACTATGCACTTCAAGCTCCATCAAGACAGATAGTAACTAATGCAGGCTTAGATCCTGATGATATTCTCAAAGAACACTACCTTAGTGGATTTGATTTTGGTTACAACCTAAAAGCTAAAGACTATGGTAACCTGATAGAGATGGGTGTAATTGACCCTACCAAGGTGACTAGGTCGGCTCTTCAAAATGCAGTGTCTGTTGCGGTAACTATTTTATCAACCAATGCTATTATTACAATGGCTAGATCATACGAAACGGAATAATTAAATTCAACTACGACCCAATACTAGGATTATTAAATTATGAAATAAAAAACCCAAATGAAGCCAATAGGAAAGTATATAGTAATAGACGAAATAAAGGAGGAAATAAGTACAGATTCAGGAATACTCCTAACAAGCGAAGATACAAAAAATCTAAGATATAAGAAGGGTGTTGTTGTCATGCCTGGTACAGATGTGGTGGTGGTAAACACTGCTGATGAGATATACTATGACTCTAGGGCAGGCTACAAGATGGTAATCAACGGAACTCAGCACACGGTTATTTCTGAGTCTGATGTCGTTGTTGTCTTGTAAAAGCGTTCATTTCTTTTATAAAATTTCGATACACCTTATCGGTGTATGACACGTTTCTAAGAAACATAGGGTTTCCATCATTACTTGTAGGAATTTCCTTCCCATTGAGGTATTTGTATATTGATGTGGTAACCCTTTTACCTCTTTGTGAAAGTTGATATAGGGCCTTTCTTTTTCCCATTCGTTTTCTAAATACTTCTATCCAACCTTCCTGTCTTAACCTTTCGAATCTGTTTTTTTCCCAGCTTATTAGGTTGTCAAACTCTTTAAATTTATCCTTTGAGAAGTATTCTTCTGATTTTAAAAAAAGAAGGATATCTAAGTCTGCTTGACTTAGTTTGTGTTTTGCTTTAATAAACTGACGTACTACCCTCCAGTATTTTAAGTAGTCTGATTGCATAAAATTTAATTTAGTAACTTTGTTGTAAAGATAGTAATTATGACTGACCAAGAAAAAAAGGATAATGAAACCTCAACTTTTAGAGAGAGTACTTTTAGGGCAATAGCTGAATTAAGGTCACAAAATAAAAAGCTTACTGCAAATGCAATGGCTAACAAAAATAAAACTATAGCGGCTAATAGAAAAAATAAAAAGGCTAAAAGAAAAAAGTATGTATCTGACAAGTATACTAAAATAAAAGGTCTTCAAGGTCTTCAAGGTCTTCAAGGTCTATCACCTAAAACTAAGAAAGCATGAAAAAATTAAAACCGTATTTCACTCAAGCAAACAAAAGCATGAAAGGTAAGCCAGAGAAGTTTGGACTACCATCGAACAAGCAGATATCAAATAGTGTTTACGCTAAGTGTGGTAAAAAGTAATTTATAAATTTAAATAATAAAGAAATGAGTGATAGAAAGTGTGCAAAAAAAATATTGGGAGATGCCATGAAAATTTCACAAGCAACTCCAAAGCAATTAAAACAAATAGAAAAATGTAGTATTCTTGCTTCAGGAGGAACTCCAAATCCTAAAGTTTTTGGTAAGTCTAAAAAAAATATCAAAAAAAATACTAGCAAAAAAACAATAAGAAATTTATCAGATCCTTTATCTTCAAGTAAATTTTAATAAAAGTAATGGCAAAGAAAGGTAGAACCAAAGGAAATAAGATTTGTCCTGCAGGAATTGCTTGGGCAAAGAGAACTTTTGACAAGTACCCATCTGCGTATGCTAACATGGCTGCAAGTAAGTACTGTAAAGACCCCAACTACGCTAAAGGTAAAAAGAAAAAATAATTATATTATGCCAGATTTTATAAAAAGCACAGGTACAAATACAACAAAGGAAAATCCTAGAAAGAAGAAGGGTAAGTATAAGTCAGAGACTACAATTACCAATACATCTGATGGGACTGTTCAGACCGTTACGACAAAGTCTAAAGATGTTAAAAGAAAAAAATCAAACCCTAAGTCAAAGACACGAAGAGTTTTTAAAAGCTTTGATAGTGATGGTAATGTTATTCAAAAAAATGTTCAGAAAATTGTAACACGAAACGGAAGAACAAAAAAAACAAATTACAATACTAAAAGACAAGCTTAATGGGTGAGCTTAAAAAATGGAGAGATCAGAAGTGGGTTCGTATAGGAACGGATGGAGAAATCAAGGGGGCTTGTGGTACTAGCAAGAATAAGAAAAACCCAGACAGGTGTCTCCCTTTGGCTAAGGCTAGGGCGTTAAGTAAAAGACAACGAGCTAAGACGGCTAGAAAAAAGAAAGCATCAGGAGGTAAGAAGCAGTTTGTTTCGAACACCAATGCAGCAAAAGTAACTAAAAGATACACTTAGTAATGGCAAGACCAAGGAAAGGAAAAGCAAAAGTAAAAATCACCAAGAGTGGTAAAAGAGTAAGCTACGGACAGGCAGGTAGAGCTAAAGGAGGAGGCCCTAGGGTAAGACCAGGGACTAGTAAGGGAGATAGTTACTGTGCTAGAAGTTTAGGTATAAAAAGGGGTTTATCTAGAAAAAAAGCAAATGATCCTAATACTCCAAACAACTTATCTAGAAAGAGATGGAAGTGTGTTGGAGCAAAGTCAAGAAAATAAACAATAAAAATATTAGTATATTTGTTTCATGAAGTCAAAAAATAAATCAAAAGGATTAGGCGATTCAATAGAAAAGTTTACAACCGCTACAGGAATAAAAAAAGTAGTTGAAAAGGTTGCTAAAGCTACAGGTAAAGACTGTGGCTGTGGAGCAAGAAAAGACACATTAAATAGGGTTTTCCCATACAATAAATAAAAAAATGGCATATCAAAAATTACAAGCAAGTAGAGCGGCCGTAGTTACTTTAAGTGACACGGTAGACATTCCAAGCATTTCAAGCTCAGATGGTAGGGGGAATAATGGCTGTGTTTTATATGTAGGCACAGGTGGTGACCTTCGAGTATTAACAGCAGGTGGTGATGATGTTATTTTTACAGGATTTCCTGATGGAGGGTTCTTGCCTGTAAACGTAGTTAGAGTTTTTTCAACTAACACCACGGCAACAAACATTGTTGCTCTTTGGTAAAAAACATTTTTTATGGGTCTTGCAATAGGAATTGGAAACGGAATATTATTCACTAGTCAAACGGGTAGTCCTAGTGCAATCCCAGGGTTGGTAGCTACGTTATGTGCAAGATCAACATATTGTGAAAACAGAACATGTACTAAGGCTATACTTCAAAAACTAGAAAACTGTAAATCATAATGAGTAACTTACTGAAAGACGCCTCAATACTTTTAACTCCTACCGCCTACGAAAATGGGCGTATGAATGCTATTAAGCCCTACAAAGATTTAGAAGGGCCAGAGGAAGTAAATAACGGCAATTTTGATACAAGTGACGATTGGAGTGTAACTGGAACAGGTTGGAATATATCTAATGGAAAACTAAACGGCTCTTCGGCGAGTGGAAATACTCAGCAAGATATTAGTCTTGAGGTTGGTAAAAAATATAAAATAAGATTTACTATATCTAACTGGACAAGTGGTGATGTTTACGTTAGACCGAGTAATAGCTCAGGGGTTGCTTACTATGTAAATGGAGATGGAGATTATTATGAGGAATTCACAGCGACAAGCGCTAATACACCATTAGTAATTAGAGCAAGGCCATCAATCCCATTCACAGGTTCAATAGACAACGTTTCAGTAGTAGAAGATTTAAGTGGTGATTTCCAATTCGAAAGAAATTCTGCAGCGACCCGAGTTAATGCACAAGGTTTAGTAGAGAATGTACAGATAATCAGTCCAGAGTTAGTTTCAAATGGTAACTTTTCACAGATAGGTACAGAAGAAGTTTTAAACGGAAACTTTTCACAAGAAGGAAGTGAGTTAATTACTAATGGTGGTTTTGATACTGATAGTAATTGGACTTTATCAAGTGGTATAAGTTATAATTCAAATGGCTATATAGATTTTGATGGAACTCAAGGGAGTGGGCAGGCAAGAAACACACCAAATATAACTTTTGTAGCTGGAAAAACATACAAGGTAGTTTACGAAATAAAAAATTATGTTAGCGGAACTATTAAATTTAGGTTTCAAAGTGGATTTAATACTATAGGGCAGCAACAAAGTGGAGATGGTGTAAAAACAGAATACATTGTTTGTAATGATAGCTCAAATAATAATTTTCAATTTTTTAACTCGCCATTGTTTATTGGCTCAATAGACAACGTTTCAGTCAAAGAAGTCGGACAAAATTGGACTTTAGGAAGTGGTTGGAGTATTGGAGATGATAAGGCAATTTGTGATGGTAGTGGTAATACTGCATTAACTCAATCAAATACATTAACTGTTGGAAAAATATATAAAATAGAATATACAATTTCTGATTACGTTAGTGGTAATTTTAAAATGTTAAACATACCAACATCAAGCTATGAAAATTCTAACGGAACATATACTGTTTATGGGGAAACAGATAGTGTAAATCTTGTTCCCTTTGGAGCTTCTTTCATAGGCTCTATAACAAACATCTCAGTTAAAGAAGTAGGGCAAGATTGGAGTATTATAGATAGTGATGCAGATAATTATGTAGAGTTTAATCAAACACAAGGAACTGCAAGATTAAAGTTTTTAAATACATCTCCATTAACAAAACTACAATCTACTGCTCAATATATTAGTGGTAAAAAATATAAATTAATAGTAGATGTTGCAGAAGTTGTAAGTGGTGGCATAAAGATAGATGCTGGAGGTGTTCAACAAACTTACAATACTGTTGGAATACAAGAATCTATAATTGAACCTACTGGAAATCAATTTATTGCTTTTTATAGAGCAACTGCTAATGTAGATATAACTTTAAATAGTGTATCATTAAAAGAAATAACAGACGATACAAACATACCAAGAATAAACTACGAAGGGTTTAGTTATCAAGATTCTTTAGGAAGTGAAATTAATAGTGATGTAGATTTTAATAGCCCATCTAATTGGACGTTAACTGGGCAATCAACTGTTTCAAATGGCAAAGCACACATAATACAAGATGATACTTCAAACACTGGTGTAATTGCTAATACGACAATAACAAACAAAACGTATAAAATAACTGGTGTTGTTTCTGATTATGTTAGTGGTTCTGTTGGTTTTGCTTCTATCGGAAGCACAACACCTAGAGAATTAATACCAACTCAAAATGGAGAATTTACTATTTATTACACCTCCACAAGAAGCACACCAAGTGAATGGAATATACAAAGAATTGCATCTCCTTGTAACTTAAAAATAGACAACGTATCTGTAAAAGAATATCTTGGTCAAGAAGTAGTACCAGATAGTGGTTGTGGAAGTTGGTTATTAGAGCCACAGAGTACGAATTTAATACCTTATAGTGAAGATTTTACTGAAAGTGGTTATGGTTGGAATTATAGTGCTGATGCTTTAGAATTAACTGAATCTAACAGTATAATCTCACCTGATGGAACACAAAGTGCAGATAAAATTTCTAAAACAGCAGTTAGGGTTTATGCTTATGCTTATAGGGTAGAAACTATAATTTCTGGACAACCTTACTCTTGGTCTATGTTTATGAAGAAAGGTACTCACGACATAGGGTATTTATCTTTAGGTCAAGGAGATACTAACTACATAGCATATTTTGATTTGACTAATGGCACAAGTGGTATGTTTACAGGTAGTGCAAATACTAATATAGAAGATGTTGGTAATGGTTGGTTTAGGTGTTCTTTGGATGGAATTTTTTCTACTACTGATGTTGTTGTAAGGTTTAATTTTGGAATGTCTTATAGTACATCTATCGAAAATTGGCCATCAGCTAGTGAGGGGGAAGGATTATATGCATATTTTTGGGGCGCACAACTAGAAACAGGTTCTTACCCAACCTCATACATTCCAACTAACGGAGCTGCAAGCACTAGGCTAAAAGATATTGCATACAATAGTGGGAACTCTAGTTTAATAAATAGTACAGAAGGAGTGTTATATGCGGAAATGTCTTCTTTAGCAAACGATGGTACGAATAAGTATATTACTATAAACAATGGAGGGACAACAGATTACATGTTTTTCAGGTACAGGAGCGATAATAACTTTCAAGTAAAGTTGAGAAGTGCAGATACCGATAAAGTAAACCAAACATTTACTTTGTCTGATAATTTAGATTTAAATAAAGTAGCTTTTTCTTATAAAGAAAATGAATTTAAAATATTCGTTAATGGCTCTCAAATTGGTAGCACTATTACAACTGGAGCAACTTCTAGTACTGGAATTTTAGATACAATAGATTTTGCTAGATATGATGGGGCAAGTAATTTCATAGGAAAAAACAAAGCACTAGCAGTTTACAAAGAAGCAAAGACAGATGCAAATCTAAGATGTCTTACATATCCAAATCCAGTTGCAACAACATTTGATTTAGACTTTGACACTATTGCAGAGCAGTTTACTTTTACTAGAGGATCTGAAGCTACATTCGTAAATGAACAAGGGTTAATACAAAGTACAAACACTTTAACTTCAAATTTAGTAATAGATGAAGAGTCTCTTCCATTAACAGGGTGGAGTAGAGATGGAGATGTTTATACAGCTGTAAATGCTACAAGTAATGTTGTTTTAAACTACACGTCAGGCTTCAACTTTTCTATAGGTGATTTAGTTGAAGTTTCGTATGAAGTTTTTGATTACGTTTCAGGACAACCCAGATTACAATTATCTGGCGGTGGTCAAGCAATATACACTACACCAGTTAGCTCAAACGGTGTTTTTACCGAAACATTGTTACTAATAGGTAATAATACAGCAGGCGCTATTATACATAATAATACTAACCCTACTTTAAAAATAAGGAATCTTTCAATTAAGAAAATAATAACTGCAACTAACACACCAAGAATAGATTACTCAACTGGTGAAAAAGCATTTTTACTTGAACCTCAGAGTACTAATTACAGCACATACTCCGAACAGCCATCAACTTGGCATTCAAGTGGCGGAACTATTGTAACGGCTAATGCAGCAACATCGCCAGAAGGTATTCAAAACTCAAGTCTAGTTGTTAATAATGCTTCAAGTGGAGCTAGATATGCAAGAAATAGTTTTGGCTTTTCAAGTGGTAGTGGATTGCAAACAGTTACAATAAGTTATTTTATAAAATATTATAACAACCAATGGGTGAGGGTGAGGTCTATTTTCTTTGTTGGAAGTCCTGCTAATAGTAAAAATACTTATTTTGATATTCAAAATGGAGTTATAGGAACATCAGATGCAACCCACACTGCGAAGATGGAAGATTATGGTAATGGCTGGTATAGGTGTTCTATAACATTTGATATCGATAAAAGTGCAGATAGTAATGGTTATGGGCAGATTGAAGCTATGGATGGTGACAATTCAGGTACATTCGCAGCTAATGGTCAAGGTTTTTATGCTTATGGTTCTCAAGGAGAGGAATTTTCATACCCAACCTCATATATTCCAACCTCGGCAGCAATAGCCACTAGAAATCAAGAAGTATGTAAAGATGCAACGCCTGTTATTAATAGCGAGGAAGGAACATTGTATGCAGAGATAGCAGCTTTGGCTGATGATGGAAGAAATAAATACATTACACTAGGTAGTGGTACAACAACAGATTACATCTATTTTGGATATAGAACCAATAATAATTTTCAAGTTAAACTTGTGAGTGGTGGTTCTGGAGTTTTTGTTAAAACATTTGCATTATCTAATAA
>Ga0228674_1000622_pt1 | contig 23642 bp, 26 predicted proteins | sample 1D_rmetaG_FD_189054 | JGI IMG/M metagenome (GOLD analysis project Ga0228674, IMG submission 189054) | Seawater microbial communities from Monterey Bay, California, United States - 1D_r | ecosystem: Environmental > Aquatic > Marine > Coastal | place: USA: California | collected 2016-09-26
TCTAATTCTTCTTTAAGGAATTGTTGTGATTTGGAATCTGCTAATGATAATCGGTATTCGTTGATTAACATGGTTTGCTGGCTTAACCACAGTTGCCAAGCATCCTTAGAGACGGAATCATAAATTTTCTTGCCCAAGTCACCGGGGTATGGAGGAAAGTCCAAACCTTCAGCTTCTTTTCCTAATTTTACGCAGTGGACAAGACGTGCCATATGTCCCTCTTTTACTCTAATAACTTCAAAAATGCTTTAACTGGCGCAGGCAATCCGAGCCGTAATGCATCATTCTTTGTATGCCAACTTAAACCTTCAAAGTCAGTTATGTGTTGACTGCAAACAGAAGAGTGTACCAGATAAGGAAAAATGTCCAGTTTGTAGTGTGTAAAGATATGGCGAATTGTTTGTTGTTGCATAAAATTATCTTCAATACCACTAAAGTTATGTTGATAAAAACGCTTTGCATCTTCCAAATTTTCGAACTCAGGAAAGCTCCAAAGACCACCCCATATTCCCTTGTTAGGCCTTTGTTCTAATAGTATTAGGCCAGATTCAGATCGAACAATAAGCCAGAAAAGTTGACGCTGTGGGATAGTTTTTTTTGGTTTTGAGCTTGGGTACTGGGTTGGGTTACCAGAGAGGTAAGCTTTACAATCTGTTATAAGGGGACATTGCGAACAAAGTGGCTTACTGCGCGTACAAATCGTTGCCCCTAAGTCCATTTGCGCTTGGATATAAGGACCAACACGCTGAGTTGGCAGTAGCTGTTCGGCTAATTGCCAAAGTTTTTGCTCTACATCCTTTTTACCAGGCCAACCGTTGACAGCAGCGTAACGGCTCAGAACACGTTTCACATTACCATCCAGAATGGCATGTCGTTGATGATAGCCTAATGCCATAATAGCACCAGCAGTAGAGCGCCCAATCCCAGGTAAGGCGACTAACGCCTCTATAGTCGATGGTAATTGGCCTTGATGTTGTTCAACTATAATCTGAGCGGCTTTGTATAAATTGCGTGCCCTTGCGTAATAACCCAGCCCGGTCCAAAGTGCCAAAACATCGTCTAAATCCGCAGCTGCGAGTGCTTGGACATTGTCATAGCGTTCAATAAATCGCTTGTAATAATCAATGACGGTAGCAACCTGTGTTTGCTGCAACATGATTTCTGATAACCAGACATGATAGGGGGTAATATCATGTTGCCAAGGTAAATCCTTGCGACCATGGTCATCAAACCAGGCGAGCAAGCGATCACTAAAAGAGGAAAGAACCAAAATTCAGAAATTAAAAAGTAAGGAGTTTAAAAGAGTCCTTTTAACTTTCCACCAATCGCATCTTTTAATTCATCTTCAGCTGAGCGGGTAGGTGTGCTTTCTTGGTCATCTGAATTTGCGGCCTCATCAGCCGGTTTTTTTCCGCCTAGCAGAGCACCACCCACAATATCACCGAGCTCATCACCCAGCTTGTCTTTGAGTTTATCCTGTACCTTATCTTTGGCTTTTTGTGTTGCGTTATCACGCAATAATGTCGCTAAATCGACAGTGGGTTTAGGTTCATTAAAGCTACCGGTAATTTTGACGGGAACAGTTAAGCCCTTCAACTCTGCTAAATCTTTGCCTTGCTGACCTCCAGCTGAACCAACAATGGCAACCTCTAAACCATAATCAATGGCTTCTTGGTTTAAATCAGCATTCCCCGCACCTTTAACACGTAATAACGGTGACATAAGGAGTAAATCGGGATTATTGATACGTCCTTTATTGGCTGTGAACGATCCGTTAAAGCTAGAAAAGTCAGTTTTTACCATGTCTGACGAAGCAGGTATTGGCTCACCTTTTAAAACCGCCTTTGCTTTTCGAATACTCTCAGCGATATTAATACCTTTCAAAGCACCATCCGTGAAGGAGAACTTACCGTTGCCTGATAAGGTTTGTTTAATTTGGTCGACAGTTTTACCTTGCCCTGAGAGCTTGACATTAGCATTCACGAGACCAGAAATTTTATCATCACCATTTAAATCTTTGAGCAAGGGGCCTGCTTGAATATTATTCAGGCTTTCATTGATGCCGAGCTTAAGGCTTTTGCCACGTGCATCGAGTTTGACGTCTCCTTTATAGCTTCCCTGATATAGGTCTGCACTTAATGGTTGAAGCTTAACCACACCATTTTTTGCGTTGATATTAATATGGATATTTTCACTATGAGTACCACTGATTTTTAGCTTTCCGATATCGAGACTACCAGCAATATTTAAATCACGTAATGTTTCAAGTGGTAACTCGTTTGCTGCAGCGGTACTTGCGGCTCCTGGTGTTCCGGCTGGTGCACTGTCACTCTCATAGGCGGCGGGTAAGTAGCGATCAGCATCGATAGCATCCAAAGCTAGTTTGAAACTAAGCGCCGGTTTAGAGAACTGTTTGATGCCAAATTGACCACTCAACTGGCTTTGGTCGAGGGTCAAAACAAGATCGTTCAAATTGACATGATCTGCTGAACCAGAGAGTTGGCTATCAAGTTTAACGAGTTCTAAAGTAGCGTCATCAGCCATAACCGGAAGCGCAATGGCGAGTTGTTTGGCTAACTGTCTTAAATTGAAGGGCGCAATAGCAAGTTGGCCATTGAACTGTGGTTGTTCAGATAAAATTTGCGTGGCCTTAATGTCGCTTTCGATAATAAGATCATAAGTGAGGAGACGTAATTGAGAAAGGGTGACAATTTGTTGTTTTAAATCAGCAGTGATATCAGAGGTCAAAGTAAGATCGATTTCTGGAATGTCCTGTCCACTTGCTTTTGTCTTAAAAGTAAAATCATTAAGTGTAAAATGCTGATTTTCCATATCAGCAGCCAACTGAGAAGCTAAATCGATATTAGCCGTTAATCCGGCATCACCATCTAAATCAAAGTTGAGCTCAACAGCGGTTGGTTCTCCCGGCGTCAAAGGATCATTTTTTAAATTTAAATTTTTGACGGCATAGTCAGAACCAGTAGAGTCATCGGACCAGAAAATGTTGGCATTGGTGAGTTCTACACCAGCAATACTCAGTGCTGCTAACCCTGATGAAGGCTCATCCGAAGACGTTTCACTACTGGTTTGGTTTTCTTTTTGATCGGAGTTGCCGAAATCATCCCAATTGGTTTTGCCGGCTTTATTTTTCTCGAGATTAAGAATAAGACCATCCAACACAACAGTATCCATTTCTAATTCTTTTTTGAGCAAAGGCATTAGTTTGATTCGAATCTGAGCACCATCGATTTTGGCGAACTGCTCGGCTTGGAATCCATCTGCATTGCTAAGTGATAATGGACCTAATTCAAGTGCAATCCAAGGGAAAACGGACAGACCAAGATCGCCTTCCAAATTAAGCGTGCGACCAGTCGCTTTTTCAACTTGTTCAGATATTTGTTGCTTATAGTCATTAGGGTCGATAATGAAGGGCAGAGTGATCAACCCGATAACAATGATGACGACAATAAAAGCAAGGAGTTTGAGCAAAAGGCGCATAATCGAATTTCCCTAAATCGGTTTTTCTAGTGACAAGTGCGGTTGTAGCTTAGTTCTATTTAATCTTTTTTTACTGCATAATTAAACTGCTCGTAGTTGAGCGAATAATTAAGCAATTTTTGCGTCACTATTGTATAGGTTTTTTCATCATCTTTGACATGAAAAGTACGATTTGGAGAATAGCCACCCTTTCCAACGATCATGGTTTGCTCTTGGCGAATCTCTTCGATAGGCGGGAGGTATAGGCCTTTTGTTTCAGTGGTTTTTCCTTGAGGCGATAAGTAAATCGCGGCCGGGTTACCTGGATGGAGTTGTAAGCCAAGATCTACACTCTCATTATTATCGATTTGTAACCAACGAATAGTGGCGAGTTTGGGGGGTAAATCAGCTTCGAAAACACCTAAGAAGTCACCAATATTTAGGTCCGGCAGATTGGTCTTACTACAACGGGCCATAAGCCCGCTAGTGCTATGATTACAAACAAACCACTCAGTTGTCTGATTGCCATCATTATGTGCAAGGGAATAGTGAATAGCTTCAAAGCCATTGGCCAGCCTGACGAGACGTTCTTCAGGATCAGACTGCCGTTGATATTATCGTTGAAAACTAGCATTGAATTGAGGAATAACTTTCTTTAATAGCTGGATATCGAGGTTATAACGCCCCAATGTGCTGGTATTGGCAGCGGCATCAAAAATCTGTTCGATAGCAAACAACACACCTTGTGGATTTAATAGTCTTACATCTGTTTGTTGACGCTGTTCTAGATTGATATGGTGAAGCGGTATTGACATACGGTCACTATGACATTCCAGGCAGAAATGACCCGCTAAAACCGTCGAATTATCAGTCGTTTTCTGGTGATCGGTTAGCGGCGTGATGGTTACCCTATCAGCCATTTTAGCCATTAAATTAAACAGCCGAAAGACATCATATTTATCGAGGCTATAGGGATCAGATATGCCTGTTAACATAATTTGGCTATAGTAATGAATAAAAGGTTTTTTGGTGCTGGAAAATTTTAAGGAAGCTTGCTTGTCGAGTACCTCATCAGCCTCACTATAAAGATAGAGTTGATGCAGTTCATGAACAGCGCCTGTCGGTGTAGTGCGATAATGCCGAAAAGCATGAATAATTAATAAACTAATGGATTCGGTTGCACGAATAATGGCAAATAAAAAAGGCGTATTTAAGCGGGGACGAAGACCTTGCTGGTAAGCCTGCATAATCACCAGTTTATAGCCCAATGCTAACTCTTCCAAGAAAGTATTGAGTTGTTTGACCTTCGCTTTAAAGACGGCGGGATCAGACATCTCCAACTTAACTGTTTCGACATCACGGTTAAAAATCAAATCATTAACCGGTTCACGGTAAAGTTCTAGTAGCGCTAGACGATTTTCAGCGGCCATAGTTACCCGATTAAGTGGAATAAGCTTTTCTAGTAGGGCATCTATAGTTACTTTATCATTATCCTTAGGTAACGTTGTGATCCATTTAGATAAGGCTTTAGCATCATTGATAGTCGTTAATTTTGCATCCGATTCTGTTGGAATATAGAGTGCTAACGCGGGTAACTCAGCAACGGGCGATTTACGTCGAGACAGATGCTTGGATATGGAACCCAAGAATGATGTTTTTTTGCAGGTTTAGGGGTTGTCTCATCGACGATTTTCGTTTTAGGCTTAGCTTTTTTAGGGCTCGAAATCGTCTTGGGAGCAGGTGGCTTTTCGGTTTGTTTCGTTGCAGCTACTTTAATTTGCTCTTCAGCTGCATTTAATACTTCGACAAGCTGTTTGGTGCGAATGGGCTTTTTAATAATAAAATTAGCCAAAGCATTGGTCTGATTTTTTTGAGCTAAGGCGGCACTGACACCACGACGGTGCTGACGTAACATCGAACGACCTTCTTCAGTATCAAGACTATAGACAAATAAGTCGACTTGGCCAGATTGGCTGACTTGCCATTCACTGTTTAAGCGTGAATCGGCAGTTGTAAAACCGAATTAAGTGAAGCCATATCAATATTATTGATACCGCATAATTTAATCCGAAGCGCTGTCATAATTGGCTTGCCTCATGATTGTCTTCTCGGATTCTAACGGTTCTGATGACATTGTCAGCAGTTTGTACAATTTCAATCACATACTGTTCGATGCGTAAACTGACATTAGGTTCCGGAATACTTTCTAAGTATTCCAGGATCAAACCATTAATGGTTTTCGGACCTTCTGTTGGAAGCTGCCAATGATTACTTCGATTGATTTCACGGATATTGGCAGAACCGTTAATTAAATAACTACCATCTTCTTGTGGGTGAATATCTTTATCTTCATCAATAGGATCGGCCGTAAATTCACCGACAATTTCACGGAAAATATCTTCCAGAGTGATTAAGCCAATGAGATCACCATATTCATCGACAACGAGGCCAGTCCGCCTTTTTTGACGTTGAAATTGGATTAATTGGGTATTAAGTGGTGTACCTTCTGGAACAAAATAAGCGGCTTTGATAATACCGTTGAGGGTCTCAACCGTTAAGTTATCTTGTGCTAATAAGTGTAAAGCTTTACGGACGTGTACGATCCCTATCAACTTATCTAAGCTGGCTTCATAAACCGGCAACCGAGTGTTGCCACAATAAGACAGCTGCTTAATGATCTCGGGTAAAGGGGCATCGATATTGAGGCCGTCAATTTCAGTTCGAGGCACCATCACGTCGTCAACCGTGACTTTTTCTAGATCTAAGATGCTCATTAACATCTTTTTATGGCGCTTAGGTATCAGTGCACCAGCTTCCCTTAATGCCATTCTCAATTCTTCGGAATTGATGGCATCAGACATAGTGTCTTCCGGCTTAATACCAAACAGGTTTAGCAGTTGATTGGTGATCAGATTGGTAAACCAAACCAAAGGGTAGAGTAAGACCAAAAGTGGTTTCAGAATAAAACTAGCAGGAAAGGCAATACGCTCAGGGTGTAGCGCTGCAAATGTTTTCGGTGTGACCTCTGCGAATAACAGAATAATCAATGTGAGGGTAAAGGTAGCAACGACAATACCATTTTCACCAAATAACTTAACGCCAATAATGGTTGCAATAGCAGACGCCAAAATATTAACGAAGTTATTACCTAATAAAATGAGACCAATAAGCCGATCAGGTCGGTTTAACAGCTGACTCGCGCGCGTCGCGCCAGGGTGACCTTCTTGTTCTAAATGGCGTAAACGATAACGATTCAAAGACATTAACGCGGTTTCTGAGCTTGAGAAAAAAGCAGAAAAAACCAGTAAAATGAATAAGATAAATAATAATAGTGTTATCGAGGTGCTTTCGAGCATGATGTGTTTTTATAAAGGCCTATGATTGAGACAAAATAAATTCCAACACGAATTTGCTACCAAAATAAGCTAAAACTAAAAATAAAAACCCGACTAAAGTCCACTTTATGGCAGTTTGACCACGCCAACCATATTGCCAACGGCCCCAAAGCAAAGTGGCAAAAACACACCAGGCAATAAGTGACAATACTGTTTTATGAGCCAACTGTTGAGCAAAAATATCATCGAGAAAGATAAGGCCCGTAATCAAGCCAATGGTGAGTAATAAAAAGCCACTACCAATTAACTGAAATAAGCTTGCTTCCATAGATTGCAAAGGAGGCAGTTGTCGCATTAGCCCACCTAGGCTACGCTGGCGGATCTGCCGTTCCTGAACAGCTAAAACTAGGGCTTGGATGGCAGCTAAGGTGAACAAACTATAAGCGGTTAAAGATAATAGAACGTGCCATTCTAAAGCTGGGGATGATAAGCCGCCCGTTGTATTAGAAGGCAAAGTAGATTTCAAAATAAGGGTTAAAGCCACAAGAGGATATATCAGTATGCCAGGGTGCGCAGCATGATTTTTTAAGCCAATAAGATAAGCGATAAAGGCCATCACCCAAGCGGCGATTGTCATCGTACTAAAGAGGCTGACATCCCATCCACCTGCATTCGACATAGTAAAAAAGATATCAGTACCATGAAAAATTAAAGCCAGTATGGTTAATAAACCCACCGGCAAAGCCAAAGCTTGTGTCTTATCGCCTTGCACAAAATGCCGGATCAAGACCACGCTACAAACGAGGTAGAGCAATAATGCGAGAGAGTTAGCAATGGCCATTTAAGCGTAGTCCATGTCACACAATAAAAAAGAAGTCATCACAGCATGATAAACGATGTAATCATAAAGGCACTAATATATCAGTTATAATCAACAATAACGTATTATAGATACCATGAAATGAACAGCAAGGTGAACCATGTTTGATAGTTTAAGTGACCGCTTAGGAAGTACATTACAAAAGCTTCGGGGGCAAGGAAGATTAACCGAAAGTAATATAAAAGAGAGCCTACGTGAAGTGCGCATGGCTCTACTTGAGGCTGATGTTGCATTGCCAGTGGTCAAAGCCTTTATCGAACGCGTCAAAGAGCGTGCGATGGGGCAAGATGTACTTCGCAGTTTGACACCAGGTCAAGCCCTCATCAAAGTCGTTAATGATGAATTAGTGACTGTCATGGGTGAAGCAAATGAATCCCTTAATCTGAATATGCAGCCGCCCGCTGTAATTTTAATGGCGGGTCTTCAAGGTGCGGGTAAAACAACCAGTGTTGCAAAATTGGCAAGATGGTTAAAAGAGAGCCAGAAAAAATCAGTTATGGTGGCCAGCGCCGACGTATACCGCCCCGCTGCGATAGAGCAACTGAAAACCTTAGCGGGTGAGGTTGAAGCTAATTTCTTTCCAAGTGATATTAGCCAAGATCCAGTAGATATTGCCAATGCGGCTGTAGCGGAAGCAAAATTAAAATTCATCGACGTCGTGATCATTGATACCGCGGGTCGCTTGGCTGTCGATGAAGAAATGATGGCCGAAATCAAACGGCTACATACGGCGATTAATCCAATAGAAACCTTGTTCACCGTCGATAGTATGACAGGGCAAGATGCTGCGGTGACAGCAGAGGCATTTAACAATGCCTTGCCATTGACCGGCGTTATCTTGACCAAAACAGACGGTGATGCACGTGGTGGTGCGGCTTTATCCATTCGCCATATTACTGGCAAACCCATTAAGTTTATGGGTGTCGGTGAAAAAACAACTGCACTAGAACCTTTCCATCCTGATCGTGTGGTGTCACGTATTCTGGGGATGGGGGACGTATTATCGCTGGTGGAAGAAGCCCAGCGAAAAATGGATCAAGGTTCAGCCGAGAAATTAGCTAAAAAGCTTAAAAAAGGTAAAGGCTTTGATTTAGAAGATTTCCGCGATCAATTACGCCAAATGGGGAATATGGGTGGAATTGGTTCGATGATGGATAAATTGCCGGGCATAGCAAATATCCCTGCAGCAGCAAAACAGCAAGTTAACGATAAAGAATTAGGTCGTCTTGAAGCCATTATTAATTCAATGACAATAAAAGAGCGTCAACGCCCTGAGATAATTAAGGGCTCACGTAAAAAGCGTATTGCAGCAGGCTGTGGTATGCAAATCCAAGACGTAAACCGTTTATTAAAACAGTTTGCCCAAATGCAAAAAATGATGAAGAAGATGAATCAAAAAGGCGGCATGGCTAAGATGATGCGTGGCTTAGGCGGGCGATTCCCATCAGGCGGGGGCATGCCTTTTTAACACAAAGCTAATTTAAGCTTTTCAAATGCAATATAAGTGCGTAAAATGTTTCTGTTTTTCGATCCCGTTTTAAACAGGCAGAAATATGGTCACAATTAGAATGTCTCGCAGTGGTGCAAAAAAGCGCCCTTATTATAATGTTGTAGTCGCTGATTCACGTAACAAACGTGATGGCCGTTGCATAGAACGTGTTGGTTTCTTTAATCCACGGGCTCAAGGCCAAGAAGAAACATTACGTTTAGATATGGAACGTATTACACATTGGATCAACTTAGGTGCACAAACATCAGACCGTGTTGCTAACTTGATCATGCAAGCGCAAAAAGCAGCATAAAACATTTTTAGGTTTCGGTATGACGGCATCCGAGGAATTTATCCCGGTTGGTAAAATTGCTGGAGTCTTTGGGATTAAGGGGTGGATGAAAGTCTTTTCATACACCGACCCAAGAAAGAATATATTAAGTTACACACCACTTTACCTTTCCGTTAAGGGACAGTGGGTAGAAGCAAAAGTGTCCAATGGACGTGTTCAAGGTAAAGGGATTGTCATTGCATTAGAAAATGTGACCGATCCTGAGCAAGTTTTACCGTTAATTGGCACGGCATTGGCCATAAAAAAAGAACAATTGAAACCGACTCGTTCTGATGAGTTTTATTGGTCAGAGCTAACAGGTTTAAAAGTCATCAATTTGGATGGTCATGTATTCGGCCAAGTTGATAGCTTAGTAGAAACAGGTGCGCATGATGTGCTTGTTGTAAAGAATGAAGATCAAAAGACAGAATGTTTAATTCCATTTGTACTGGAAGAAATTATTCAAAATGTTGACTTGGATAACGGGATTATTGAGGTTGACTGGGAAGTTGATTATTGAGGAAACTTAACTGAGGTAACAGGCGCATGCGTATAGGTGTAGTGTCATTGTTTCCCCAGATGTTTGATGCCATTAGCGAATATGGTGTAACAGGCCGAGCAGTAAAAGAGGGCTTGTTGACACTAGCACATTGGAATCCACGTGATTTCGCGCAAGATAGGCATAAAACAGTAGATGATAGGCCCTATGGTGGCGGTCCTGGCATGGTGATGAAAGTGGCACCATTACAGCAAGCTATCCATGCTGCAAAACAACAGTTGGGTCAGCAAACAAAAGTGATTGCATTGTCACCGCAAGGACGACAATTAGATCAACAAGGTTTACAGGAATTAGCAACAAGAGAGGAAATGGTTTTTGTTGCAGGACGTTATGAAGGAATTGATGAACGTCTGATAGAACAAGAGATAGATGAGGAATGGTCGATAGGCGACTATGTTCTCAGCGGGGGTGAACTTGCTGCCATGGTGATGGTAGATGGTATAGCAAGATTATTACCCGGTGTGTTAGGTGATGAAGAATCGGCACAACAAGATTCTTTTATGGCGGGTCTATTAGATCATCCACATTACACACGACCAGAACAATGGGCAGATCGGCACGTTCCTAGTGTATTACTAGGAGGCGACCATGAGGCGATACGACAGTGGCGTCTCAAACAGTCGATAGGCCGAACGTGGTTAAGGCGACCTGACTTGTTAGCAGTGATGACACTGAATGATGAGCAGAACGCATTGTTGGAACAATTTATTGCCGAGTGGCAAGAAGAACAGTAGGAATTTAGGAGTAGAACAATGAGCAATATTATTGAACAGCTAAACGCTGAGCAAATGAGACAGGACATTCCTGAATTTTCTTCAGGCGATACTGTTATTGTTAAAGTAAAGATTAAAGAAGGTGATCGTGAGCGTGAACAGGCCTTTGAAGGTGTTGTTATTGCTAAACGTAACCGTGGTCTTCATTCTGCTTTTACAGTACGTAAAATTTCAAATGGTGTTGGAGTTGAGCGTGTTTTCCAAGCACACAGTCCAGCAGTTGCAAGCGTAGAAGTTATTCGTCGTGGTGATGTACGTCGCGCTAAACTGTATTACTTACGTGAATTGACTGGTAAAGCAGCACGTATTAAAGAAAAACTATCATAAAATCAATTGGCACCAGCTAAGGTGCAATAGATTGAATAAAAAGGGGCATTGCTGTTTTCAGCAATGCCCCTTTTTTGTAGCGAAATCTTAAGTTAATTTAGGTATCATGCAGTCATGACAGAATTACAGCAGATAGCATTGCCTTTATCCAAAGGTCCGATCAAGCAATTGCTATTAACGATCGAAGACAATATGTTAAGTAATATTGCCATTGACTTTGAGCAGCAAGCGACCACAGTCTCCACGACAGCATTATCACCACAAATCGGCGAGCTGATGGAGCAACTTAAGCAATATAGTTTGCAAGCACATAATACTTGGTCGATCGGATTACCTAATTCTGGTACCGATTTTCAAAAACGCGTTTGGCAACATTTGCAATCAATTCCACTGGGGACGACACAAACCTATGGTGACATTGCAAAAGCGCTAAATAGTTCCGCAAGAGCGATAGGAAATGCCTGTCGTGCTAATCCTTATTTGTTAGTTGTTCCTTGTCACCGTGTCGTTAAAAGCAATAATATTGGTGGTTTCGGTGGCAAAATAGATGGGGAAGCGATAGCCATAAAACAATGGTTGCTGGCACATGAAAAACAATAAACCCATTGATTCACCCGCCTACTTACAAGCTTTTTTAGACAGTTTGTGGCTAGAGTCGGGCCTGAGCAAAAATACGGTTGAAGCTTATCAACGTGATCTGATGGCGTTTGCGACATGGTTAGCGCATGATGAAGTGTCACTATCAGCAGCAACCCGTGAAGACATCCTGCGCTATCAAGGTGTGAGAATACAAGAAAGCCGAAAAGCACGAAGCGAAGCGCGGTTATTATCTAGTTTAAGGCGTTTTTATCGCTATTTGTGTCGCGAGGAGATACGGGAATCAGATCCGACAACCCAAATAGAATCTCCTCGTTTAGGTCGCCCACTACCTGAAGGCCTGTCCGAACAAGAAGTCGAGGCATTATTAGAACAGCCAGATATCGAGCAATGCTTAGGGTTAAGGGATAGAACAATGCTAGAAGTCCTTTATGCGACAGGCTTACGTGTATCAGAATTGGTAACACTCACGATCGAACAACTCAATATGCGCCAAGGGCTAGTTCGTTGTGTGGGCAAGGGCAATAAAGAACGTTTGGTGCCGTTAGGTGAAGAGGCTTTAGATTGGTTACAGCAATATTTAATTGAAGCCCGACCTGTTTTATTACAAGGCTATGTTAGCGAGGATTTATTCCCTACACGTCGTGGGAAAGCAATGACACGACAAGCTTTTTGGTATTTGATTAAACGTTATGCACAGCAAGCCGAAATAGAAAAGCCATTATCACCACATACTTTAAGACATGCTTTCGCAACGCATTTGCTTAATCATGGCGCTGATCTACGTGTTGTCCAATTATTGCTTGGCCATTCAGATTTATCGACAACACAGATATACACACATATTGCCCGAGAAAGATTAAAATCATTGCATGCCAGCCATCATCCGAGGGCATAGCAATGATAGAATCGGACTACTACAACCTCGATATAGGAATACAAAATGCCGGCGTTTGATATCGTCTCTGAAGTTGATCAGCACGAATTAACCAATGCAGTTGATCAAGCAAACCGAGAATTAGACAACCGCTATGATTTTCGTGGCAGTGATGCCAAAGTGGAGCAAGCAGCTAAAGTACTCACATTATTTGCTGATAGCGATTTTCAATTAGAACAGCTGTTGGATATTTTACGTATGAAGTTGGTCAAAAGGAAAATAGAAGTCAGCTGTTTAGAGATTAAGGATCCTATGGGCCAAGGCAAAATGCGTAAACAAGATGTGATTGTACGCGAAGGAATCGAAAAAGCTCTCTCACGTAAAATCGTAAAATTAGTCAAAGAAAGCAAGCTGAAAGTACAAGTGGCAGTGCAAGGAGAAAGCGTTCGTGTCACGGGCAAGAAGCGAGATGATTTACAACAAGTGATGGCTTTATTAAGAGGCAATGACAGCCTTGATATGCCATTACAATTTAATAACTTTAGAGATTAGGAACCCAGATGATAAAACGTTATCTTATCCTACTGCCATTATTGGCATGGATTGGCTCAGTTCAGGCTGACGCTGCATTAAAGGCCAAACTTGAAGCAATGTTACCTGGCATGGTGGTAGAAAGCATGTCACCGCTTGAGGGCACTGATTTTGTTGAGGCAGTAGTTGATGGACAAGTGGTCTACTTTTCTAAAGATGCCCGTTATGTATTCCAAGGTGATGTGATTGCTTTGGATTCCCGTGAAAATATCACACAGCTCAGAAGAACAGGCATTAAGAAAGACGCATTGGCTTTATTGAACGAAGAAGACATGATTGTGTTTGAACCGAAGAAAACAGAACATACTTTGACAGTGTTTACTGATATTGATTGTGGTTACTGCCGTAAATTACATGATCAGATGGCGGAATATAATGAACTGGGCATTAAAATTCGTTATATGGCGTTCCCACGTTCTGGTCCCAATTCTGCCTCGTTTGATAAAGCTGTGAACGTGTGGTGTGCTGAGGATCGTCAACAAGCTATGACCGATTCAAAAGCCGGTAATCGTGTTGAGAAGGAAACTTGTGATAACCCGGTGGCAGCACATTTTGAGGCTGGACGTCGTCTAGGGGTGGAAGGCACACCGGCTCTATTTCTAGAATCAGGTGAGTTATTACCAGGTTATATTCCACCGAAGCGTTTAAAAGATATTTTAGATAAAAAAGCTTAAGCTAACTTTAATATAGATGTAGCTTTTGGACAACGCTGATCGAATAATTGTAGTTGGTAGCCATCGAATAACATAAAGCTGGGTGTTTGTTGCCAATCGCCTAAAACAATGCGGTGATGGTTATTATTTAATTGGTGGATAGCTGGTCGGTGAGTATGGCCGTGTAATAAGTACTTAACATTATATTGCTTCATGACACGGCTGACTTCATCATGATTAACATCCATAATCATGGCCGTTTTATGCTGTTTTTGTTCACGACTCTTTTGTTTAATCTTGTCTGAAATGCCTTGGCGGTATTTAGTGGATAAACATAAAAAACAACGTTGTAAAAAGTGGCTTCTAGTCCAACGCCTGTAACGTTGATAACTCACGTCATCAATACATAAGCTATCGCCATGCATAAGCAGGATATCTTGGCCTGCTAGGTTAATTTTCGTTGGGTCAGTCAGTAAGGTCATACCGCAACGCTTAGCAAACGCTTTTCCAATCATAAAGTCGCGGTTGCCAACCATTAGATGACTTTTTATACCGACGTGATGAAGTGCGATAAGTTGATCGATTAAGGGCTGGAATTCGTCAGGTACAATATCATCACCTAACCACGTATTAAAGAGATCGCCAAGAATATATAGTTGATCGATATTAGGGGCTTGCTCTGCTAAAAAATCAACGGTGAGTTGGATAAGTCCGGGCTGATCGGGACGAAGGTGTAAATCAGATATGAATAGAGTCGACATAATAGATAATGCCTCTTAACGGCTAGGCCGAAAAGAGGCAAAAATAAAGGGCTCAGTCGATAACTGTAGCACTTTGAATCACAACATTATCATTTGGTACATCTTGGTGATGGCCTCGTGATCCTGTACTGACGCCACGAATGTCATCAACGACTTCCATGCCTTCAACGACATGAGCAAAAACAGCATAACCCCAAGCATCACGATTTTCTGCCCGGAAATTGAGGAAATCATTATCAACGGTATTAATAAAGAATTGTGCCGTCGCAGAGTGCGGATCGCCGGTTCGAGCCATCGCTAATGAACCACGGACATTGGTTAAACCATTATTAGCTTCATTTTCAATGGGATCATTAACCGCTTTTTGTTCAAAGTTTTCATCAAAGCCGCCTCCCTGAATCATAAAGTCTTTAATAACGCGGTGGAAAATAACCCCATCATAAAAACCACTTTCAACGTAGTTTAAAAAGTTAGCAACAGTATTGGGTGCTTTATCAGCGTCGAGTTCAACGATAATGTCACCATGAGAAGTAGAGAGTTTAACTTTTGGCAAAGTATTGCCTCCTTGAGTACAACCTATAAGAAAAGAAAGGATAAATAAAGGCAGTAACAGATAACGAAAAGAGGTTTTCATCTAAGTTTGCCTCAGTGATTAATAACAAAGAAGCTATGATAGTGGAAATAAGCAGTGAAGTGGAGGGGTAAAGCTACTTTTAACAGTCAACATCACGTAAAATGACCGCCATGCTGCATATACATAATAGTTTAACCAAACAAAAAGAACGTTTTATCCCCATTGAACCAGGTAAGGTGAAGCTCTACGTCTGTGGTATGACGGTATACGACTTTTGCCATGTCGGTCATGCAAGGGTGATGGTGGTATTTGATGTCGTAACACGTTATCTGAAGGCAAGTGGCTATGATGTTACCTATATTCGAAATATTACCGATATTGATGACAAGATCATTGCAAGAGCGAATGAAAATAACGAAACAATCCAAGCACTGACGGAACGGTTTATCGCTGAAATGCATCAAGATGCTGATGCGTTAGGTGTGGAAAGACCGACAGCCGAGCCCAAAGCGACAGAAGCAATGATGGAAATGTTAGCGATGATTGAAACGTTAATTGCTAAGGGCCTCGCCTATGCGGCAGACAATGGTGACGTCTATTATGATGTGAGCGAATTTCCTGACTATGGTAAATTGTCTGGCAGGAATATAGAAGAACTACGCGCTGGAGAACGGGTTGCAGTCAATGAAGCGAAACAGGATCCGATGGATTTTGTGTTGTGGAAGGCCGCGAAACCAGAAGAGCCGGCTTGGGAATCTCCATGGGGACGAGGTCGTCCTGGGTGGCACATTGAATGTTCAGCGATGTCAGCACACTGTTTAGGTGAACACTTCGATATCCATGGTGGCGGCCAAGATCTACAATTTCCTCACCATGAAAATGAAATTGCTCAATCAGAAGGTGCACATGGCTGCCAATCGGTCAATTATTGGATGCATAATGGTTTTGTTCGCATCGACGATGAGAAAATGTCTAAGTCATTGGGCAATTTTTTCACTGTCAGAGAAGTGCTTGAGCAATATGATGCAGAGGTGGTCCGTTATTTTATTTTAACTAGCCACTATCGTAGCCCTCTAAATTATTCAGAAGAGCAATTAGAACAAGCTAAAAATGCGCTCACTAAGTTTTATAGTGCGTTACGTGATGTTGAATTAGATAACACAGTAGATTGGCAACAAGATTTAGAATTTGCAGAGCGCTTCAAAACGGCAATGGATGATGATTTTAATACAGCATTAGCCTTATCTGTTATGGCAGATGTGAGACAAGCCTTAAATAAGGCACAAGAACAACAAAACGCAGAACAACAAAACTATTTTGCAAGCCTATTAGTGTCTTTTGGTGGTGTGTTGGGTTTATTCCAGCAATCAGCGGATGCATTTTTGGCTGGTGCTAGTGATGATGTTGCAGAAATTGAAGATCTTATCAGCCAAAGGAATCAAGCGCGGACAGATAAAGACTGGGCGAAGGCCGACCAAGTTAGAGACAAACTAACCTCGATGGGGATTATTCTCGAAGACGCAGCAGGGAAAACCAGCTGGCGGAGAGAATAGCGTTATTGGTTGTGTAACGCGTCAGCAGCGTAGAAGGTGTTTTCAAGTAAAGTCGCAACGGTCATTGGTCCGACACCACCGGGTACGGGGCTAATCCAAGCAGCCTTTTCTTTTGCGACCTCAAATTCGACATCACCAACTAATTTGCCATTGTCGAGTCTGTTAATACCGACATCTAGTACGATAGCACCGGCTTTAATCCAGTCACCAGGAATAAAGTTCGGTTTGCCAACAGCGACAACCAAAATATCTGCACGTCTAACATGAAACTCTAAATCTTTCGTCATTCGGTGACAGACAGTGGTAGTACATCCTGCTAATAATAATTCTAATGCCATTGGACGGCCGACAATATTAGAAGCACCCACCACAACGGCTTCTTGGCCTTTTACGCTGATATCGGCATGCTTTAGCATTGTCATCATGCCCTTAGGGGTGCAGGGACGAAGTTGTGGGTTACGCTGTGCTAAGCGGCCAATATTATAGGGATGAAAGCCATCAACATCTTTATGAGGTGCGATATGCTCGATGATTTTATCTGCATTGATATGTTTTGGTAGGGGTAATTGAACTAAAATACCATCGATCTCATCATCATTATTAAGTTGATCGATAAGCCTTAATAACTCTGATTCAGAGCAGTCTATTGGTAGATCGTAAGAATCTGATTTAAATCCAATCTCCTCACAACCTCGACGTTTACTTCCAACATAAACTTGAGAGGCCGGATCAGCACCGATTAGCACAACAGCTAGGCCAGGTCGACGTTTTCCATTCTGTAAGCGAAGCGCTGTCGCTGCTTTTAAGTCTTGTTTAAGCGCTGAAGCAATGGCTTTACCATCGAGCAGTTGGGCAGTCATAAAATAGTTCCGGACAATCAAAACCAGATATGGTCTCATGTTGTGTCTTAGACAGCAAAAAATATCATTAAGACAATTGACTGTTCGCAGTCATCAGCGTATTATTCCGCTTTTCTTCGAGGATGTCTGTTCTTCGAAATGTCGGGGCATAGCGCAGTCTGGTAGCGCATCTGGTTTGGGACCAGAGGGTCGGGAGTTCGAATCTCTCTGCCCCGACCACTTTAAAACAAATTTCTTTTAGCGATAATCTGAGATACAAGACACTTTGGCGAAACCATTGGCTTTTATATGCACGTATGTATGTGGAAGTATCAAATTAATTGCTACGCCAACTTATTATTGAGTCGCTTGATTAACATGTGGTAAATTGAGTAGCACCTTTTGCCACTGAATAGTGTCTCTATGATTATAATTAATAAAAAAGCCATAGTGAGAAATCACTATGGCTTTTAATTTTCAGTTTAGATTAAATTAAGCAAGACTATTTTTAGCTTTACGACGCAAACCTAAAAAACCTAATAAGGCAGGAGCGAATAAAAAAGCAGCTGCCGGAACAGGAACTTCAGCTGGTGGTTGAACAATAATCTCTGCTACTTTGATATCAACAAAAGCAGCGGTGAAAGCATCAGCTGTATTGCCACCGGCGCATAGATTCTTTAGATCCCAAGCTGCACCACCTGAAGCTAAAGCTAAGTTTACATAATCAGCTATGGAGCCGTTGTTTCTAGAGTTAGGGGCATCAGCAGAGTTGCTGCCAGTCTCAGAAGTATAAGTACCTGCAGCAGCTTCAAAGTATGCATCGGTTCCATCGATTCCTAATGCATTACTCGTGGTATCCGAAGAAAAATTGACATCTACGACAGCATTCAAAAGCGCATTTTTACTTTGTAAGAGGCTCAAAATACTTGCATATGTATTTGTGCTGCCAGATAAAATATCTCGATTCTCATCTGTAATTAGTATGACATTAACTGCAGCGCCAGCTCTAAGGGCATAATCATTTAGCGCAACGTCAATGCCAGCATAGCCATCTTCTGTGCTGCCACTTGTAACTAAGGTACCCGAAGCAGTAGACAATTCTGCGGCAGTGCCGAAATCTCCACCACCTACAGCAAGCTTACGGCCATCTATGCCCAGGCCACTCTTGCCATAGCCGACTAATCCATATCGGTTGCCAGTCACGCCAGCTCCTATTAGAGCACTATCAAGTGCTGTCACCATACTACCTATCCATGCATGTTCTCCGGCCATTGAGCCGGATTCATCCACTACAAATAAAATATCTGCAGTCGTTGCAGCTTGTAGTGGGATGACAGACGAAAGCAGTAACGCTGCCGCTGACAGTATCGTATTTTTTAATTTTTTAATATTCATAAATGAATCCTTCTTTTACTTTGGATAAAATGTGAGCTAGTTCTCATTCCTAGTGAACTGTTTCACATCATCTAGTATTTTTTGTAGATTTATATTATTACTTCGTGTATCATTTACGAGGGATTAAAAATAACAGAATATATTTCACTGTAACCGAGGGCGTGTTGGTGAATAGAAAGAGGGGTGCTTGTCCCTGTATATTACAGTCTGTTTTCTCACTAAACTGATATAAAAAAACAAAGCTGCAATCGACTATGTACAACGCAGATAGATCCTAAATAATTATAAGAGTTGTAGGTAGTAGTCTGTCCTGATTAAACATTGCTAAAATTTATAATGGTATACCCTGAGCTAAGTCATTATAATGTGCCGTTGATAGCTATTACGGTTATCTGCGAGTTTGTGACAATATCAGTTGGTGGCATTCTCCTTATCAGCAATCTACAGTGCGCCCGTAGCTCATTTGGATAGAGCATCGGCCTTCTAAGCCGAGGGTAACAGGTTCGAGTCCTGTCGGGCGTGCCATTTCTACATAACTTGATTAACCCTGTCACACAGGAGTCACAGTTATGGCATCTATTCGTTTCCGTAATGATAAGTATCAAGTGCTAGTTCGTATACACGGTATTTCAATATCTAAAACCTTCACCAAAAAATCTCATGCTCAGAAATGGGCTAAATCAGCAGAAGTTGCTATCGAGTCTGGTCAGTATAGTGAGTCACCAGAGTTGACTGTTAAAGATGCGTTGATTGAATATCAACAAAGCAAGCTGTCCCATGATAAACGCTCACACCCTCATATCAAAAATGCCATAAGTGGTTTAGGCAAGTATAAAGCTGACAGTATTTTATCTAGTCAATTGGTGGCTTATCGTAATAACAGGCTTAAAACTCACAGCAATCAAACTGTAAAGCATGAGCTTTCAATGGTTTTAAGGTCGTTGAGGTGGGCTAGGGATGAACTTGGTTACGCTGATATAAAGATACCTACGGTTAAGATGCCATCTATTCCAAGAGGTCGTAGCAGGAGAATCTCTCCACAAGAAGAATCTGACTTATTGGATGCGTTACGCTTTACCAGTGATGTTCAGAGTATTGTATCTTTAGCTATTGAAACGGGAATGAGACGCTCTGAGCTTATCAATATGCGATGGTCTGATATTGAAATGAAAAGTAGAACGCTTCATATTCCACAAACGAAAACTGATTCTCCAAGGACAATTCCCTTGTCGTCACGGGCAATTAAAGTGCTCAATACGCTACAAAGAAATATAAGTGAGAAAGTGTTTGAGATAACTTCTGACAGTGTCTCACAGGCTTTTAAGAGAGCTTGCAAGCGTGCGGGTATAGATAATCTAAGATTTCATGACTGCAGGCATGAGGCGGTTACACGCTTCTTTGAGATGGGCTTAAATGTTATGGAGGTAGCAGCTATCAGTGGACATAAAGACTTAAAGATGCTTCAACGATACACGCATTTACGAGCAGAGGATTTAGCTAAGAAGCTAGGATAGTTATCTATGACTCTAGAAGGGGGGTAGTAATAATTTATAAACTCACCCAGAAGAATGCATAACTAGATTAGAACAAATCTAATACAGGACTAAATAACATTAATTACTCCAGACTTAAGATACTTTAAAACACTACCTGCATTGAATTATATTATTTACTTCATGTCCTTTATTGGTAATTAACCCATTAGCTTTACGGACTTTATTTCTACACCAATATTCTGCTCTAACACTTCTTTAGGGTTACTAGCAGAACTAATAATAAACGCTGTAGCTGATTTTCTGGAATCTTCGTGTTTAGGTCTCTATCCTAGCAATTGATAGTCGTTTTGACTGGCAAGGTCATCATTTCAATATGATTACCATCAATGTCTTTGATATAGACTGAGCTGGTACCATCACGGTGCGGTACGGCTTTGCCATAGTTCGAAATATCATCACTAACAATCGCAAAGTGTTGTGGGTGTTGTTCTGGTAACACCAGTGCCAATGACATATTAGCAAAGTCTAACATTGCCCAGCTGTTATCTTGATATTGTATTTCACAGGTGTAGTGCTCAGTGTACCAGTCAACCGCCAACCTGATGTCGTTTACTTGAACGGCGATATGATGAATAGTGTCTTTAGCGACTACATTGCTATCCGTTGTGGTGTTCTCATTCATACTTTTGACCTGCATCTGTTAACAGCGCTGTTTTCTTGGCTTTGTTCCAGTATTTAAAGAAACGTTTCACATCGTCATTAGGTGCCATTGAAAATGACTTAGCCCTTACCGTTTCAACTGCAAAACTATTTGCCAGTTGCTTAATAAGACGATTTATTTCGGTATCGGCTGTATAAGGTGTAATGATTTTTTGTGGTCGCATCTCGGCAAAGATGTCTAGTGTATTGCCTTGCACTATCTGAATTGGCATTTCACACAACGTTTCGTAAATAAATACCAACCTTTTCAGACTGTAAGCACGCTGTTTAAAGTAATCGTCATCCCAAATAAAAAAGCATGGGGCATCTGCACCAGCGTGTTCGAATAGTGGGTGACGTAAACTCAACCCTTTATCGTGTAACCAAATAATTGTGTCAGCCATGTCCATGCCTCCCCACTAGATTGGGAAATAAATGATCAGTTAATTGCTGATAACTGACATCTAAAATCGCATTATGTTCTGGTGAGCTATCAATTTGCTTACCAAAATATTTATCGACGTTTTCCAGATTAAAGATGTAAGGCTTACTACTGAAAGTGCTCGCAACCCATTGCCACGACAGATTATTACTGGCTTCATCGCCGTCGAGTAAATGGCTAAGAAACCATTTCGCCCCCGCTTGCCATTTAATTCGTCGGAAGTGAACGATATAACTCGCTAGATACATACGGGCATGGTTATGGACATAGCCGGTATTCATCAGGTCTTCGATAAAGCTATCGATGCAGGCAACACCAGTATTGGCAGAATTAATGTCGTCTGGCAATGTATCAGCATAATCTTGTGGCTTAAAGCCGGTTTTATAAGGTTCAACATCTTGCCAAATCCAGTCTGGATGATGTTCTGCAGAGCGTTGCCAAAAATCTCGCCAAGCGAGTTCCTGCACAAACTTGCTAATTTGTTCTGGCTGATTACAACGCTTTAATGTCTCATTTCTAATTTGATTGAGGTCAATGATGCCATGATGAACATAAGGTGACAGTTGAGTAATTTTGCCATCAGCAAAATTTCTGGTCTTACCGTAGTTAATGGGATCGATGGCTTGTAATTTTTCTAGCCCTTGACTCAGTCCGCCTTGGATTTCTGATGCATCACCTTCAGCCCAAGGGGCTAGCGTTTGCACATAATCTATCAATGCTTGTCTATTGCCGAATTGATTTCGTAGGTTTTGCATAGCTGTTTTTCCCTTACTTTGCCTAAATCTTTGACCACTTTTCTATCGCCTTGTTCAACGCTAGCTGACTTAAATTACTAATTTGTTTTACTGATGAAATTATCATATCTTCTGCTTGTCTGACTAAAATACAAATTATTATGAGGTTTGGCATGGAAGTGAGCAATATTGCTGTTTTCGGGAGTTCGGGTTCTTTGGGTAACGCCTTTATAAAGCATTTCGCCGTGCAATATCCTAAAGCCGTTATCTATGCTTTTTCACGTTCAGAACAAGCGTTTGATAACGCAAACGTGTTATCTCATAGCCTTGATTTTCAAGATGAAGGTGCTATCGAACAAGCCGTCATCGCAGCTACTGTCGAGCAGCAATTTGATCTTGTTATCGTTGCTACGGGCATATTACATGATGAGATTGTGACACCAGAAAAGTCACTCAAGCAGTTATCCATCAATGTCTTTCGACACTATTACGATGTCGATACCATTTTGCCCGCGATGATTGCCAAATACTGTTTGCCAAGGCTGAACCGAGATAATCAGGCGCTTTTCGCAGTACTCTCAGCACGTGTTGGCAGTATTTCAGATAATCAATTAGGTGGGTGGTATGGCTATCGAATGGCCAAAGCGGCGTTAAATATGTTCATCAAGACCGCTGCAATTGAAATCAAACGCAGTAATAAACAGGCTGTTGTCGTTGGTTTACACCCCGGTACAGTCAATAGTCCTTTATCCACCCCCTTTCAGTGTCATGTGCCTGAGGGAAAATTATTTTCTCCAGACTATGCTGCTCAACAGTTAGTCAGTGTATTAACACAGTTGTCCCCTGAACAAAGTGGTGCTTGCTTTGCTTATGATGGTCAAGAGATAGCACCATGATCCAAGTGGTGTGGTTTAAACGCGATTTACGTACCATCGATCATGCTGCTTTATCAGCAGCAGCGCTGCATGGCCCTGTGCTGCCACTTTATATTGTTGAGCCACAATTATGGCAACAAGCTGATGTCAGTCATCGTCAATATCAATTCTTAACGGAATGTCTCGCTGAATTAGATAGTGCTCTACAATCACTTGGCCAAGGTTTAGTAATTAGAGTTGGTGATGCTGTTGATGTCTTAAATCAATTGCATCAGGACTATCAGATTGCTGCAATATGGTCTCATCAAGAAACCTGGAACGGCTGGACTTTTCAACGTGATAAACGCATTTTAGCTTGGACACAACAACATACTATTCCATGGCA
>Ga0228674_1000626_pt1 | contig 23562 bp, 21 predicted proteins | sample 1D_rmetaG_FD_189054 | JGI IMG/M metagenome (GOLD analysis project Ga0228674, IMG submission 189054) | Seawater microbial communities from Monterey Bay, California, United States - 1D_r | ecosystem: Environmental > Aquatic > Marine > Coastal | place: USA: California | collected 2016-09-26
GTATCCCATTCTCTTGGCACCACTGGCGGTTAGAAAGTCCGCTTTCTCTGCAGCGATGGATGATATCCAGCCATTTTTGAATGCTCATCTGGGTTTTTAAGGATAATTCATTCATAAGATCAGGCCTCCGTTTCCTGGAGTTTTAGGAGCTACTCCAAAAACTCTAAAAGTTCTAAACCTAATTATGATGGATTTTTATAAAAATGGAAGCCACTGTCTTATTTGACGGTTACTAATATTCTGCATGCCGAAGGTCATCTACACATAGGCTTTTGCTTTTCTTTGGCATAAGGCATCACCTCCTTGAAAGTGACCCTTTTGGTCTTACTCGAATCCTTATGTTGGACTGAATAATATCTGATTTTTCACAATCGGCTGGAGACCATTCCTCCTTCTCCCATTACAGGAGTTCTCAACGGTTCGATCTCCACCTTTCAGCACCAGTAAATCTGCTTATATTCTTCGTCAGAAGATCTCTGAAAAGAGACCTGGTACCTTTCCTTGTTCCGACAATTCTATCTGTGCATTTATATCCTTAGGTTTCTGCTATAGTCCTGTCAGCTTGGATATGCCTGTAACATATCATGGTCGTTCGTAGGGAAAATTTCTACTAAACCACACTGACTGCGCTTTAACGCACCCATACATTTCTACATGGTCTTCTTTTAGAACCGTACCTTCGCAGATTCGTCAGTCTGCACGCCAGAGCAGACATTCTAACCATAGATATTTTATAGACACTCGACCTATAGGTAACACAATCCACCTCTGGATTGCTTTCGGCAACTTTATTGGCAAGCTGCTACGGTTACTCTCAGTCTTTGTCGTGGGGCTTCATACAATCTCCTTTACAGAAACTGCATGCCCACCAAGTGTAAGCGTTTCAGGGCGTTACCCCATCATTCCACTTATCAAATTATCAGTTCACAATCATATTTTTACGATTGTGCGTAGACTTTTTACCGCCTACGAACAAGTCGCACTCTATGGGTGCCACCCCCACAGTTGCCTGTGGGGTAGACACTTTTAACGATAGGTAACTCTTTGATATCATCTCCAAGTTTTCCCCCGCCCCAAACCGTGCGTGACAGTTTCCCATCACACGGCTTTCCATCCATATGTTTCCTTTTCTAATTAGTACACAATTCTCAACAAATGACATACATTGCTATCTGTTCACGATTTCTGAATCTTCTTAACCTATTCAACTTTTCCAATGCTTTCTTCTCCAACAGCGTATCCTTTTCTACAAGAACCTCACCCTGCTGGGAGAGGATATCTTCTTTGGCATACAATCCAAAAATAACACCTTCCAGTTTTTCTTCTGTGACTGCATCTTTTTTCTCTACAGAAATGGAAATCTTCTGTCTTTCATTTTTATAGGCAACGCCTTCATAAACGACAGCCTGAGTATCATCCTTTGCAGTCAGAGTAAATTCCTTCTGTTCCGGGTTCAGTACGAAATGGTCGCCTGCCACCGTTTCTTTCAGATAATAAGATCCCAGTGGAAGATTGTTCACCACTGCTTTTCCTTCTTTATCTGTCACCAAGTTTGCTACCAGATCATCTTTTTCATAGCGGATGACCGGATTGCCCTGCTCATCTTTTGCTCCATCTGGAGAATAAATGGTGTCCTTAGCATACAGCTCAAAGGTTGCCCCTTCCACACCGGATTCTTCATATACAAAGTCATGGAACACCCCTGTATCGGTATCTTCTCCGGTCACTGCATCTTTGATCTTTCCCGCCAGTCTTTTTGCCTTTGCAAGCATAGAATCTCCCTTCACTTCCACTGGCTGTTCTCCAGTTTTGGTCAGTGTCAGGCTTCCCACCTGTTCATCGTTTGGCTGCTCGACTTCCACGATGACTGCTCCGGTATCCGGATCGATCTGATGGGCCGTATCAGAGGAAACGGTAATCACGATTCCTTCTTTGGAATTCTCTTTGTAAGTTCCTTTTCCAGTCACTTCTAATGGAGAAATCACAGTTTCCCCTTCATACAAGGACATTTCATACCCCTGTCTTACAAATCCTTCCGGTGCTTTCACTTCTTCAATCCGATAGGTAGAACATTTCAGTTCTTCCGGTGTTACCAGATAGCCTTCCTCATTAGTCTTGAAAACACTGATGGTCTCTTTCTTCGGATAGAATACGGTCTGCTCTACATATTCCTCTTTTTCCATATCAAAGATTTTATAGGAAGCGCCTGCTTTTAAAACCGGATTGCCTGTCTGTGCATCCTTTTTCACAATCTTTAATAAAAATTCAAATGGACGGTCATCGAACACACGCCACACCATCGGCTCTCTGCTGTCCTCATCTACCTTACTGATCAATGGCTTTCAAATTCTCCGGCACCGTACTTTCTTCTACCACATAAAGACCATACGGAAGTTCCGGGCTGAGGGCATATCCCTTTTTATCGGTAATCAGTTCCGGTACCGGAACTGCCTTGCCATCCACGTAGGTCACTGCCACCTCTTCTTTACTGAAATCATAGCCACGGAAATCTTCCGCAGTAAACTGATCCCCATTGGATGGCTGTAATTCCCCGCTCTTTACTTTAGACAGGTTGCTGACTAAATACACTTTAAATCCTACCCCTTCCACAAGATCTGTCTCTGTCTGGTCTCCATCTTCACTAATCTTGATGAGCTGGAACGCCTGCTTTTTCACCTGCTCTTGTACAGTCAGGTCTCTTGTGACCTCTGCCACTCCCTGACCTTCGTAGGTAAGGTTCACGTTATATTCTGTCGTATCCACCGTATAGCCTTCTGGCGGAGTGATCTCTTTCACATACATTTTTCCTAGATACAGTTCAGAAAAATCTAAGGTGCCATCTTCCTTAATCACGCCCTGTGCGATGAGGCTGTCTTTTTTAAACAACACACCTGTTTTTCCGTCTGGATGCACAATATCCTCTCTGGCATACAGACCATACACGGCTCCTGCAAGGGAACTGTCTCCCTGTGGGAGAAAGTCCTGTGTCTCCTTATCAATCTTTTTGATATGGACAGCGCCTTTTACCTCCTCATCGGTTGCAGTGATCGTAACCGTCTTTCCGGTTTCTACATTTACCTTGTGAATCACATCACTCTGTGCGTATTTATCTGGAGCCTTGATTTCTTTCACATATACGGTTTTAATGGCAGCTTCAAAGTACTCACTGACTGCCTTTCCATCTTCCCCGGTGGCTGGCATTTCCATCAACAGATGCTCACACTTGCTGTCTGTTTAATGCCATAGACTGCACCATCCAGTGGATTCTTAGTATCTGCATCTTGTTTGAGAAGTTCAATTCTTGTCATCTCCAGCCAGTCGACTGTAAAGCTGACCGGATTTGCCTTTTCCGATTCAAACACTCCAATATCCTGATTATTGTTTCCAGTAGATAACACCAAAGTTCTCCAAGTCTCTCCGACAAAACCGTGCAGTTCCCCGGAGGAATAGGTTCCGTTATAAAGCATCGGTGCAGTCAGATAAAAGGTATCCCCACCATAAATCTTCAACGTACCATTCTCTGCGGAAGTTCCCTTTGTCTTGTTATAAATGGTGATGTCTTTTGGCACGTTAACGGAAATATAATTTCGATGGTCCCCGGACAATGTGATATCCGGTGTTTTCTGCACATTTCCGTCACGGACTGCTTTTACGGATGTTTTAGAAAGAGAAATCTCCCCTTTCGGCGGTTCTTCCATGGCAAACAGATGGTCAATATAGGCAATCACCCCTGCTTTTACCAAATCCTCATACTTACATCCCGTAAATCCTGCCTCACCTGCGTAAGCATAGCTGGCTGCGATGTGGGTATACACATATTTCTCTTCTGCGCTTTTCCCTGAAAGATAGCTGCCTGTAATATCCCCCGCACCGCCATAGCCATAATACAGCACTTTCTGCAGGTTCTTATTGCTGTCCAGCACCTGTGCCACATAATCTCCACTTGGCGGTGAAGAACGATGGGATTCCAGACAATAGGCAATCTTTCCATTCACCGTAAACCAGCAGGTCAGATAATTTCCAATATAACTTGGATAGTAGATGGTCTCTCCTTTTTCCAGATGTACGGTTTCTCTTGCAGTAAAGGTATTCTCTGCACTGGAAAGCATCATCACTTCCCCATCCTCAATCTTTTCTTCCAGTTCCCTTGCTGCCTGTGCATCTACATCTTCCCCGGATACCGTCACTTCCACATCCGGGATCTCCTGCACAGGCGTTTCCGAATCTTCTTCGGATTTTGTATCCTCTTTCTGTTTCTGACCGCCATTTTCCTCTGCATGAGCCTGCCCTTCCGTATCCGTCAGGATAATCTTACGAGTAACCGAATAACCGTCACGCTCATCTTTTGGCACAACCCAGTAAGTTGCGACATAAGTTCCTGCCTGGTCTGGATGATAAGCACTGCCATCCTCTGCTTCTATACGTTCCAAGGTAACATCCTCTTTTTCTGGATCGTAATGGATACCTTCCATACAAGTCTCTGCCATAAAATCCTTGTCGGAAATATCTTTCGTGATATCTTCTGCTGCTACCAGCTGTTTTGTAACTTCTGAAACGCCCTCTGTCTGTTCCATTTCAGATGCTTCTGCACTCTCCGCCACTGGCTCTGACGGATTTTTTATTTCTGCTGCATGGACATCCGCCAAATTTCCAAGCGGACTAAGACCCATGAGCAGGGCAAGCCCAAAGGCTGCCATCCTTGTTTTGATACTTCTGCTCTTCATTGCATTCTCCTTTTTCGTTAAAAATACCGCAGAGGCTTTCCCCTGCGGCTTTGTTATCTGCTGACTTCTGTTTTCTTTTGACTGGGTTTCTGTCTGCCCACTTCCTTTCTTGTACGTTTTAACGCATCGGTCACTGAGCGGCTGGAAATCCCATTCTGATGGCAACCTTCCACAATCCCCATAAAATAAAGATCAGAAGGAATCGCTGGTTGATCCCTATACGGAGCATTCATGGTATATGCCATCACTTCCCTTTTCATGCCATCCTTGCCCTGAACAAGAACAGGCTCCTTCCCATAAAGATGAGGATACCCTTCATAAAGGTCCAGGCTCTTTTCACACTCCGGTGTAATCTTCCAAAGTACACCTTCCACCCGGCTTCCCTCTTCCGGCAGAATGGTGGCAACACCGCTTCCCTTACCCCTGCCACAAAAGGTCAGGCGATACCCTTCCAAATGGACAGGCTCTACTACAGAAGCTACCGGACAGCGGTATGCCATCTGGTCTAAGTTCATGTTACTGCCATAGGCAAAATAATACGTTTCTTTCATCTCTACCTCCTATCGAGCATCCTCTGCCCGATGATTTCTGTTCAAACATTCATACTGGCTCCGGTCATACCTCCACGCCCGATTCCCTTCCAGGTTGGCAAGCAGATGTTCCCGGACATTTTTATATTCTGGTCCAATGAGCCCAAGCCGCAGTAAAAAGGTGCGAAAGGTAAATGCCGGATTTTCTGTAATCTCTGTTTTCCTCATCTGGGTGCATTTCTGATTAATGGCCTGGGCGGAAATGGCAAGCGCCAGGGTGATATTTGCCCGCACCTTTCCTGCATGAAGGGTGCTTTCAAAACACCGCCATTCCAGCGTTCCCTTTGAAAACACTGCATGCAGATTTAATGCATAATACCGGGTACTGTCATAATGATCATGACTTCCATCCCTGCCTCCGTACCACATCTGTTTCAGCTTTTCCATGGAAATGGTGCTGTTTGGCATCCTGCGGATTTTTTCCAACACAATAGGGCGTACTTTCTGACAATACTGGCTTTCTCTGGAAGTCTGTACTTTCAATGCCTTGAACAGAATATCCTCTTTCGAATACATAATCGTCATGGCATTTTTCAGACTCCTTGGAGTATGGTTGGAAGCGTCTACATGAACATGCTGCCCGCAGGACTCATTCACCCTTGCTCCATGATGCCTGAGACACCGCACCACTTTCTGCAGTTTTTCCATCTCTTCATAGGAAAGTTTCGGACTAACCATTTCGGTGCTGTATTCACCTCCTGCACAAACTATGCGTCCATGATCCCTTCGCCTTGTATCAATGCTCCCATCATACATGAATTTCCACTTCTTTCCTTCCTGATCCATAGCTGACCACGTTCCATAATATCCGCCATCATAAACTGCCCTTGTTCCAAACAGCTCTGCAACTACTTCCGCAGCCCGTTTCCTGGTAATCCCTGTCATCTCAATCTCTGTACCAAAGTATTGATCCTGAATTCCAATAGACATACCTTTTTACACCGTTACCTTTCCATCGTCTGCCCGGATCTCTGCATCTGTCTGACGAAGAAGTGTTCCGATGGCTTCAATCACATTGACGGTTACTCCGTTTCCAGCCTGTTTATACAACTGGCTGTCGGAAGTATCCTGTTCGATACGGTCAATCTGCCAGTCATAAAAGCCCTGTAGGCGCAGACACTCCCGCGGCACCAGTTTTCGGATTCTGCCCCGATAAGCAACTCCATGGCGATCTGTGGCAGTAATGGTGAACATCGGCTCTTCCGGTTCCTTCATCCTCCGGCCATTCTGCCGGGTTTCCTCTCTTCCGGGCGTCAACACTGCTCTGGCACCTTCCTCTTTTAATACACCGGAGCATTCTCCTTGGTGATTATGGATACCGGACTGTCTGGTATTCAGACATCTGCAATGATCTGTCACCAGAGGTGGCGGAGACAGATCCACAAAATGAAGCGTCCCCTGCTGGATTCCTGTGGTAAGGGTATGGGCGATCTGATGCCCCACACGCCCTCTCCGGGTGTTCAGCCCTGCATAGCCTAAGTCAATGCTATCCCCCGGATACGCCATCTTATAACCCTGCTTGGTATTCTCTTTAATAGGAACACCAACTTCATACAATCCGGTTTTGCCACCCACACCTCCCGCTCCGGAAGTCAAGGTACAGCTTAACCCTTCGGTATGGTAGATTCGTTCTCCTTGCCTCCCCGTCTGGATTTGAACAAGAGGCGTTCCATTTGATGTTGGGAAAGGTAATATTTTTCCGGCACATCTTCGATCAAGATATCCGACAAGATACACCCGCTTTCTGGATTGGGGGACTCCAAAATCCTTGCTGTTAAGCACTTTCCATTCCACACCGTACCCCAGCTCAGATAGCGTACTGAGGATGGTGTGAAACGTCCTGCCTTTGTCATGCGAAAGCAGTCCGGGAACATTTTCAAGGATGAAATAAGCAGGTCGCTTGTCTGCAACCAGTCTGGCAATCTCGAAGAACAAAGTTCCTCTGGCATCTGCAAATCCTTCCCGTTTTCCGGCGATAGAGAATGCCTGGCAAGGAAATCCTGCACACAAAAGATCAAAGTCTGGCATTCGGTCTGTTTCGATTGTTCTTGCGTCATTACAAAACCACTCCCCTTCTGTGTCGAACAGCAATCGGTAGTTCTTATCCGCATAAGCATCCACCTCACAGTACCCTACACAAGTAAAACCGCCTGCACGTCTTAACCCTTCCCGAAATCCCCCAATTCCACTGAATAAATCAAAAAATCGAATGGTTGCGGCTATCAACCTCCTTTGCTGAGAAAAAACAGGCGGCATGGTTTCTTTCCCACACCGCCTGCTGGTTTTTAAGTTCTATGTATTTGGCATTATGCGATTTCTTCGGTTTCTTCCTCGGATTCTGGCAGTTCTTCTTCCTCATCTGCATCTTCGGGAAGTTCTGTATCTAGTTCTTCCTCTTCCAGTTGTGCGGATTCCTCGAAGTTCTCATCGTCTGGTTCTTCCTCCACAGCTTCCAGCACTTCGATTTCCTCTTCGGCAATCTCTTCTGCAGGTTCTTCCGCTTCTTCCAGTCTGTATGCTTCTAGGGTTTCTTCCGGCTGTTCCAGTTCTTTCCATTTGGCTTCCACCTCTTCCACCGCTTTTTCGATGATGCAGATGATAAAATCTTTCTGTTTGATGCCTTCCTTTGCGACTGCCCATTTGACTCTCTGGAATAATTCTTCTGTGACCTGTACTGCTAATGTTCTTTTTTCCATGCTCTCTTCTCCTTTGCCTTCCAGTCTGTTAAAATGCTCTTCAATCACCTGCCGGATGAATATCTGTGTACTCGTTTCCTTCTCTTCGATCCCGGCTCGTACCTTCTCATGTAATTCCACCGGGATCTTTCCGCATATGTTCTTCATCTCTACCATCTGCGTTTCTCCTTTCGTTTTGTTATACACAACATACTCCAAAGTTTGAAAGAAAGCTATTCACAATACCCACTAAAGAATCCATGTCAAATGCATGCAAAACCCAAGCAGATCCAACAATGCCATACTTTCTTTGTCCATAGGCCTCACCCCCTTTACTCCTGCTCCATCTGAAATAAAAAATCCAGCATCTGACCGGGAATTTCTTTCTTTTCCCGTGCTGGTATTCGTTCCATATCGCCACTTTTTAGTTCTTCCCGAACAGTCTCCTGAATCAGTTTCCGTAAGGTTTCCCGCTCTTCTTTTTCTAAAATCACATCCACCAGATATTGGTTCCTCTGTCCTGCCGGAACTTCCATCAAAAGCTTCCACGCTTTTTCATGCTCCGAGTTCTTAAGGTTGGGACGAAAGGAAAAGACCGGGCGGCTCACAGCGTTCTCATCTGCCCCACAATCCGTTCATATCCGGCAACGTTGGCATGGACGTCGGTGAGGTAAATCGGGCGACACAGGCGGTCTTTCTCGCTGACACGGTGCTGAAAAATAGCAGCACCGCCTCCCATGAAAACGGAAGGAACTGCCCGCAGATCAAAGCCTGCCTCAGTGATTGCAGACAGGATTTTTTCAATATAAAGCCTGCCCTGTTTCTCAATCAAAGACACTACTTCCGCAGGCATGCTGCAGAGCTTTCCCTGTAAGATGCGCTCAACCTGTGTCTCTGTTATCGTCAACCCGGTGTTTCTGCGCACCTGTTCCAGAATCTCATCCATGCAGCGAATGACACCCAGTTCCAGACTTCTGCAGGTAGATGCATTGGGAACAGCGTTATCAAGACGCATCAAGTCCACTGTCCATCCTCCGATATCCACAAGAAGCACAGAAGGCTCATCTTTTAAGTATTCTGGATACAGTGCTAGAGCTGAATATCCCTGGGGAAACAGTTTCACATCCTCAATCTGGATTTCATAATGTTCCCCTTCGTAGAAAAAGCGGACGGGCTGTTCTTTCCGAAACAGATATTCCTTGAATTTCTGTTTTTCCCTTCCAAACCCAGCAAGAGGAAGCCCGGCTGCAAGAATAACCTTGGCAGTTCTCTCTCCTTTTCGCTTCCGAATCTCCTGTGCCAGTGCAGCCAGCGTCAAAAGATAATAATTGTCATTGGCAGTCTTGTCCTTTACTAAGGCCTGCCGCCCAGTCCCACACACATAATAAGCGCCTCCGTATTGAAGAACATTCTGCATGGTATAAGGTTCATAGGTGTACCGCATCAGCCCTGTTGGGAAACACACCTGCTTTGTTTTAATAGCATAATATCCGTGGTCGATTCCAATGATCATTGCTACCACTCCCTTCTTTGTCATTCTGTAAAAAACTTCCGGAGAAAGCCCCCCCCCCCTTGCGCCCGGCGGAACGCTCTGGCAGGTATTCTTTTCTTTCCAGCCTGTTAAAGCACTTTTCTTCCCCTGTTTGAATTCTTCTCTTTACCTTTCCAATCGATTGTGTTTCTTTGCAGGCTTTTGTTTCCCAGGACTTTGTACAGGCTGCAAACCTTCAAACAGAGTATTCATGCTACGTTTCATATCTTCAAAAAATACCTCTTCTGGCATAGTTATCATAATCATCATTACATCCGCTTGTTTTTTCCCATTTCTTGTATGGGAATATGCAAAGGCATCTCCCCAATAGCCATCTGCTCCCGTATGGAATTCTTCCCACCGATCATCAATTTCCATGATATATCTTGCAGTATCTACTCCGATTTCTTTTCGATCAATACTCTGATTTCAATACATCTTTCCTGCAACATAAATATCCACGTCTTTCTCCGGTGCTAAATAAATTTGTACAGAGTTTGTTTGATATACGCCAAAATCATGCATTTCATGCGGAGACAATACCAAGCTGGCTTTATAAGACTTTGGTGGCGTATAATCTACCACCAGTTTCTTTAATCTCTCTGGCGGTTCTGTTTCAAAATAATAGGGATCACCTACCACAATCCTTTTCGGACACTCTACACGAAAAAGCTCCCTGCGAAGTAACTTTGGTTCTATCTGTTCTTCTTTTTCCATTCATCTCATACTTTCTATCTCCAGTCTCTTCTCTGCATTTAATCATAAAAGCATGTCTGGGCAGGCAGATAGTGCAATGCTCCTTTTTTTGCAAATTACAGCCTTGCATCATTATATGCTGTGAAGGATATCTTCCTCGGTGTGTATCGTATGGAAGATGACAGCTGACATTGTATCCAAACGAGTGAAAGACACATATACTGATACTGACACTATAGCAAGAGGTATCGTTATGCGAAATTGCAATCTGGGTGAGCATCCCAAGATCCGTGACTACGGCTCTGAACCGTTTGTTTTTAATATCAGACACGCAACCAATATGAATCGTAACTTCCGCACGACACTTTGGACGGGGCAGGATATGCAGTTGACTTTGATGTGCATACCCGCATGTGGTGACATCGGTGTAGAAATACACCCCGACGTAGACCAATTCATTCGAGTAGAGAGTGGCAAAGCCAAAGTTTATATGGGCAGTTGCCGAAATCATTTGCAAGAACAGGCGTGGGTGGACGAAAATTTTGCAATTCTTATCCCCGCAGGTACGTGGCACAATATCGTCAATGTAGGAGTTTGTCCGTTAAAACTCTATTCGCTCTACGCTCCGCCTCAGCATCCTTATGGTACGTTGCATTGCACGAAAGAAGATGCTGAACGCGAAGAACATTGATGCCATATGCCTTCATTAAAATTGACGATAACAACGCTTAACATTAAGGAGAACACGCTAAAACTCATAACAAAAAAAACATATGTTTTGCTGACAGAATCCTGAAAGAACGGAATCTCTGGCGGATAAAAGGTAAATACAAAGAATACAATACCGATAATACAAAGCATTGCAAAGGCATATTCCGAAGGAATTCTGCACGTTTTGTTTCCCAGAAACATTTTTGTCTCTACTAAATACACCAATCCTGCCACTCCAAAAAAGATAACAATATTAGACCAATCCAGGGACTCTCCTATGATATCCGTGTAGGTGTAAATCCCATGATAGATAAGGGAGATTCCACAATAAAAAATTGTGTATCTCCCTTGCTTCATTCATACTGTCATCTTATTATCAGGCTCTTTTGCGTCTGCTTTTGGCTTCATAGACCAAAACACTACATTCATTACAATGACAGTCAGTAACACAACTGCCATAGCCACCCAAAAGCCAATATTAAGACCAAGCCATTCGGTAGTTCCGAAAAGGGTCATCCAAAGTTCTTTCCAGTTCATCATTACACCTCCTTAGAGCAGTTCGCCGAAATGACGTACATAGGCTTTTTTCAAACTTGTTGCCAGAATCATATACAGCAGAATACATGGAATCAGATAAGCAAAGTATGTTGCAGGCAATGCAACAAATCCAAGCATAGTTCCAAACACAGTAAACGGAATAATGGTCAGAACCGTAATTCCTGTCATTGTGAGCAAAGTCACCGGAGCGGACGCACGACTCTGAATGAAAGGCAGCTTCGGAGTACGGATCATGTGAATGACCAACGTCTGGCTCCACATAGATTCCACGAACCATCCTGCTTGGAACATCCCGATATACTTCGCCTGAAGCGTTGCCAGCTCTGCACCGCTGAAATGGGCGGGCAAATCATTGAACAACACACCGTTCGATACGAACAACGGGCAGAATACAAAGTACATAAAAATATAGGTTGTAAAATCGAAGATGGAGCTGGTTGGACCAATCCAGATCATAAAACTTCCAACACTGGAAGCATCCCATTTACGTGGTTTGGAAATGAACTCCTCATCCACATTGTCCCAAGGGATTGCCGTGCAGGACAGGTCGTAGATCAGGTTCAGGAAGATCAGGTGCACGCTCATCATCGGCAGGAACGGCAGCAACGCAGAAGCCGCCAGCACCGAGAACATATTGCCGAAGTTGGATGATGCGGTCATTTTAATATACTTGATCATGTTGGCATAAGTTTTACGTCCCTCAATGATGCCCTGCTCCAAAACCATCAGGTCTTTTTCCAGCAAAATGATGTCGGCAGCTTCCTTTGCCACATCCACGGCGGTATCCACCGAAATGCCAATGTCGGCAGCTTTCATAGCTGCGGCATCGTTGATACCGTCACCCATGAAACCGACTGTATGACCGTTTTCACGGAGAACAGAAACCACACGGGCTTTCTGATCGGGGGTCAGCTTTGCAAATACATCTGTAGACTCTGCCGCTCTTGCAAGTTCTACATCGTTCATGTGTTCCAAATCAGAACCGAGAAGCATATTGCGAACATTCAGCCCCACCTGCTTACAGATGGTACGAGTTACTTTGTCGTTATCACCAGTCAAAATCTTGGTGGTAACGCCGTGGTCTTTCAAAGCCTTAATAGCATCCGCAGTAGACTCTTTTGGAGGATCGAGGAATGCCAGATATCCAATCAGCACCATGTCACACTCATCTTTGACACCAAATGCGCCAACTGGGGACGGATTGCTTTTCTGCGCAATGGCCAGAACGCGAAATCCCCTGTCGTTAAGATCATCCACTGTCTCCAGAATCCGGTAACGAACGTCATCAGTCAGAGGCTGCACTCCTCCGTCACACTCTGCAAACGCACAAATGGAGAGCATTTCTTCCACAGCACCTTTTGTTACCATTTGGGTCTTGCCCTTTTTATCCTGTACCACAGTAGTCAGACGGCGACGAGTAAAGTCAAAAGGAATCTCATCTACCTTTACATAATTTTCGGACAGATCAATGAGACGCGAATCTGCAGCTTCTTCTTCTTCCGTCTTATGGATAATTGCCAAATCCATCAGGTTTTTATAACCAGTCTGGAAGTAACTATTGAGGTAAGCGTGACGCAGTACTCGCGTATCTTCCTCGCCATTTACATTCAGGTGGTATTCCAGCACAACCTTATCCTGGGTCAGCGTGCCAGTCTTGTCGGTGCAGAGAATATCAATAGCACCGAAATTCTGAATAGAATTGAGGTTTTTAACGATTGTCTGCTTTTTGCTCATGGAAACAGCACCTTTCGCAAGACAGGTTGTTACAATCATCGGCAGCATTTCCGGTGTCAAACCGACAGCAATAGAAATGCCGAATAAGAAGGCCTCCAACCAGTCGCCCTTGGTGATGCCGTTGACGAAAAACACCAGCGGAACCATCACGAGCATAAAACGAATCAGTACCCAGGAAACGGCGTTGACACCCTTGGTAAAGCTTGTTTCAACCGCTTCTCCGGCAACTGCAGACGCCATGGAGCCAAACAGAGTATGATCGCCAACACAAACAACAACAGCTGTTGCACTGCCAGAAATTACATTACTCCCCATAAAAGCAATGTTTGTGTAATCGGTCATACTCTCTTTCTGTGCGCTCACATTGGGTGTTTTTTCAATGGGTTCACTTTCCCCAGTAAGACTTGCCTGACTGACAAACAAATCCTTCGCATCCAAAATACGAACATCCGCCGGAACCATGTCTCCAGCAGACAGATGTACAATATCTCCAACCACCAAATCATCCATAGGAATTTCTATTTTTTCCTGGTTCCTACGAGTAACGGTGCAAGTAGTCGTAATCATGGCTAACAACTTCTCTGCTGCATTTCCACTTCTGGATTCCTGCACAAACCGAAGCGTACCCGAAATGAATACCATCGTTAAAATGATAACTACCGTCAGACAGTCAAAATCCTCCGGCGCACTGCCAAACAGAGAAAAATAAGGCAGAATCATATCTGTAATGGTTGATACCAGTGCCAGGCAAAACAGAATGGCTGTAAATGGGTTGATAAACGCACCGGCCAGCCGTTTTGCCAAGGACTTCTTTTTTTCATGCGTTACTTTATTGGTTCCATATTTGGTACGACTTACGGGTACTGCTTCTACATCTAATCCCCGAAGTGTGGTATGAAAGTTTTTCAAAACCTCCTTAATAGGATTGGTTGCCGCAAATTGAATGCGGCGGTTCTGTTCGTCACGGATGACTGCCTTTTCGACAGTCTGGCGAACAGCCATACGATTTTCTTTTTTGTTCATTAATCTTACCTCCTTGAATTTTCATAGGGGCAAGGAAGATTATATGAGGGACACGGAATCTCCGTATACTCATACAATATTCTCTGCCTTCGTGGACTGCTTTCAGAGTCCATGTCTTTCACCTCACATTCTTTAAAAACTATCTATGTGAAAACCGCAATGCGGATCACGATCTGCGATATCGGTTACTTTTTTCGATATACCAGACATCAAAGCCCGCAACGATTATCCATGCAATCATTGCGCACACAAACCAGTGGTTTGGAAATCCTGACCAAAGCCCCTTCATCAGAAAGATAATGCCATTAAGTGCAATGACTTCCCCGATGTTATGGCAAAGCGGGATAATTTTAATTTTATCTTTCTCTTCCTGTGGCATATTTCTCCACTCAGATAAGTGAATATGTCCTTTTCCGCAGGCAAACACAAAACCTGCAATAGTAAAGAGAATCCCGAAAAAGATGCATGTAAAGTCCATATTTTCTCACTCCTTCCAATGTTTAATTTCATTTTTTAGTTTGTTTAGCCTCAGAAGCCTGATGAGCAGTACGATCACTGTAACAGCAAGGATAAACCAAATAACAGCAGTTACCTGATACCAAATCTGAAACATCAAAATTCTCAGTTTAGAGAACATCCAACTTAAACAGCCACATATTATTGTGAACACGGAGTAAAGTGCAAAAAAAATTGCCAGTTTGTAATCTTTGATTTTCGTCTTCACTCACAACACCTCCCAACCAGCACTTACAACTTCCGGGATTGCCAATGCCTGCCCAACGATTTCCTCTAAAACATTGTTTTTAGGTTTTCCAACAGAACAGTATTTCGCAATGATCTCAACCTTATCACCAACAACATCGCCGCTTTCCAGATTATTCAGGAACAGCGTTTTGCAAGGATTGCTGTTAATAAGCAACAGACGAATTTCCTGCTCTGCAACTTCTTGACAAGTGACCGAAATACAATATTGTTTTTCAGATTCATCACCGGCAGTGATTGGATTCAGCTTTCTTGCAAAAGGACGCAGAATCAAGTTGGAGACAATCAAAATACCAGCAGCAGTAATTGCCATTGCATACATCCCTGTACTTGCAAGAATGCCAATGGCAGCTGTACACCATAGCGTCGCCGCAGTATTCATTCCACGCACTGTTCCGCTGTCTTTGAAAATCACACCACTGCACAAAAAACCAACACCAGATATAATACTGCTCCCAACACGAAATACCTGATCCGAGCCATAGAGCATTGGAAACAAGGTAAAGAAGCTGGTTCCCATGCAAATCAACACATTGATACGAATACCCGCCGGATGGCCGGTTAGCTGCCGTTCCAATCCAATCAGAAAGCCAATCACCAAGGAGAGGGAGATTCTTAAAACAAAATCGGTGTAAAACATGTGAATTACCTCCCTTCGACCACGAACAGTATATAAAAATCGCAAGGAAAATCACATGTCTAAAACCTTGCGATTTCCTTGCGATTTGGCAAGAATTCATAAAATAATAAGTTGATAATAATTCATAGATCGCTATGTTCTACTTTGTACTGCCATCAGGTACAGTGCTTGCTGGATTTACATGAACCATGCAGTGTTTTACTTCTGGAAAGGAATTTTCTACTGAGTAATGAACCTGCTCAGCAATATGATGCGCTTCTTTTAACCGTAAGTTTTCATCTACGGCAATCTCAATATCCACATATATTTTTATACCAAACAGGCGGGTGTGTAGCAGGTCAATACGCCTTATTCCAGGGATTGTGGCAATTAGACTTCGTATTTTATCTTCAGTAGCCTCATTACAGGAATGATCTACCATTTTATTGATGGCATCATGAAAAATATCCATGGACACCTTCACAATCACCACACAAATGATAACGCTGGCAATTGAATCTAAAATAGGATAGCCAAGCCTTGCCCCCAAAATCCCCGCAAACGAACCAATAGAAGATAGGGCATCTGAACGGTGGTGCCACGCATCTGCCATCAGAGAGCCGGAATTAATCTTCTTTGCCGCCGATCTGGTAAACCAATACATCCACTCCTTTACAATGATGGACACTACGGCGGCCATAAGCGCCAATATTCCCGGGACCGTCAAATAATCCCCAGTGCTACTGGCAATAATCTTTTTCACCCCAACAATGCCGATTCCAATTCCCGTTACCAATAGCATACCCGAGAGGATAATGGATGATACGCATTCAATACGCTCATGTCCGTAAGGATGCTCTGCATCGGATTCCTTGCTCGATATTTTTGCCCCAACGATAACCACAATTGTGCTAAGCACATCAGAAGCTGAATGAACTGCATCGGAAATCATGGCATCAGATCTCGCGATGATTCCGGCAATCAATTTAAATAAAGACAAAAGGATATTGACAATGATACTGATACTGGAAACGTGCATTGCAGTCTTTTGTACCACATTATCGGGATTCGATTTTCTCTCCACTTTAATCCCTCCTTCTTTTATAATTCTTTTTGATAATCATGGAAACGCGGTCCAATGTAGCTCTCAAAATGTCTTTGGGCTTTATTCTCTTCATACATGTTTGAGGTGTATACCGCTGAAGCTGAAGAACAATACCTTGCAACAGACACAGGCTAAATAATACAGCAAGCGCAAGGTGACTCCCATGACGAAAACCTTGCGATTTCCTTGCGATTTGGCAAGAATTTAGGCGGGCTGGTACCGAAAGTGATCCCAGTCCGCCTATATTATAGTTGGTCATTAAATTTGTACCCGATACCCCAGATAGTCAAGATGTACTTCGGCGCATCTGGGGCAGGCTCAATCTTCTTTCGCAGTTTTCGGATGAATGCCATGATGTTGCTGTCATCCAGCAGATAATCATCTTCCCAGACTGCACGATAAATCTGCTCTTTAGTAAAGACCTCGCCCCGATTCTGGGCAAGAAAATACAAAATATCAAACTCTTTTGGGGTCAGGCTGATTTCTGAACCTTTCAGCAGAACCTTTCTTCTTTTCGGATGAATCTCCAATTCTCCAATTAGAATTGTGTCCGACAGAACACCAGTAGGTAGCTCTGTTTCTTCTGATGCTCCCAAAAGCAAAGAAGATACCTCTCCGCTGATCAGATTCCGGACGCCAGACAGTAAACCTTCCACACAGTCACTTTTCGGCGGCTCTTTAATCAGCTTTTCCAGCAGCCATATTTCAAGGGCGGAATCCATAGGGATAAAACTGATATTCTTTTTCACGATGAATTCCTCCTTTCAAATCAACTCATGGTACTTCTTCTTATAGAAATATTTGGCTACCGTAGTCAGCAGCATATACGCAAGCGCTACGATCACCAAAAATGCAAAATACCAAAATGGCAGCATCGTCAGGCCAAACAGCGACGCACCGCTGGTAAAGGTAATGGCTGTAAAGGCAACGATTCCGACCAGCGTTATGCAAATCACAGGTGTAGATGACCTGCTCTGCATAAAAGGAACTTTAGGTGTTCGCAGAAAATGCAGGATCAGCACCTGTGTCCACATGGATTCCAAAAACCACCCCGTCTGGAACAGTGACACATACTGAAGCTGCAAAGAAGGATCGGTAATATTCAGGTAGGTTGCTCCTCCACACAGCATGGGGCACAGGAAATAATACAGGAACAGGAAGGTCGCAATATCAAACAGAGAGCTGATCGGCCCGAATGACATCATAAACCGTCCCAAAGTTTTGCCCGACCAATCTCTCGGAGACAGGGTTTCTTCCTCGTCCACATTGTCCCAAGGCAGAACAATACACAAAATATCGTACAGCAGATTCAGAAGCAGAATCTGGATGGATGTCATGGGCAGAAACGGCAAAAATGCGCTGGCGCATATGATGGCGAAAATATTACCAAAGTTGGAGCTGGCGGTGATCTTGATGTATTTGAGCATATTGGTAAAGGTCTTGCGCCCTTCCAAAACACCTTGCTCCAGAACATTGAGATCCTTTTGCAACAAAACCACATCGGCTGCATCTTTGGCTGCGTCCACAGCCGTGTCCACCGAGATGCCCACATTGGCCTCGCAAAGTGCCGGGATGTCATTGACGCCATCACCAAGGAAACCCACCGAGTGACCGTTTTCCCGCAGAGCGGATACCAGACGCACCTTTTGGCCCGGAGTAAGTTCCGCAAAAACATGGATTTCCTCAACTGCTGTGCGAAGCTCACTGTCTGTCATTTCATCCAGCTTTGCACCGGTCAGCACAGTCTCGGCAGAGATGCCCACCCGACGACAAACAGACACCGCAATGGCCGCCTGATCTCCCGTCAGAATCTTAGGAGCCACTTTTAGCCTCTTGAGGGCTGCCACGGATTCTTTTGCGGTTTGCTTGGGCGCATCAAAGAAGGACAGATAGCCCACCAGAGTCATATTAAATTCGTCAGCGGGTGTGATCTCCCTTTGATGGCCTACATTTTTCCGTGCGATAGCAATGACCTTCATACCCTCCTTTAGCATATCATCTACCACAGAAGATACGCTCTGCATACCATCCTTTTCAATCGGCACAGTTTCACCTCGATATTCTACATGGCTGCAACGGGAAACGATATGCCCAATGTCACCTTTCATAATGAGCTGACACTCGCCATCGCTACCTCGCACAAGGGTGCTGACAAACTTGCGGGCATAGTCAAAGGGAATTTCGTCCACCTTTTGATACTGGGCCAAAAGGTCGGTATAATGGGTTTCACGCCCAGGCATAGTCTTACAGGCAAGAATTGCGTTGTCAATAGTGTTGCGAACGCCAGAATGATAGGAACTGTTCAGATATGCCAGATCGAGAACTTCCGTATTTTCATTGCCGAGAATATCCATGTAATATTCCAGCAGGATACTTTCATTGGTTAGCGTGCCGGTCTTGTCCATGCAAAGCACATCCATACTTCCAAAGCCCTGCATGGCATTGATGTCTTTGATAATCGTTTGCTTTTTACTCATGGCAAGGCTGCCCTTGGCAAGGCAGGCTGTAATGACCATAGGCAGCATTTCCGGCATCAGTCCGACGGCCACCGACAGAGCGAAAGCAAAGGACTCCAGCCATTTTCCACCTGTGATACCGAGGAGCCCAAACACAATTGGCACCAGCACTGCCATGAAGCGAAGCATGACCCAGGCAATGGAATTGGCACCCTTTTGAAAGGAATTTTTGTCGTCAGAATCGGGCTTTGTAAAACTGCCATACAGAGTGTCTTTGCCGACGGCCAGCACAATTCCTTCGCCTTTGCCGCTGATAACAGTTGTTGCCATAAAAGCGAGGTTTTCAAGCTGAGTCAGCGTCTCCTGCTCGCCGTAGCTGAGTTTGCGGCAGCTCTTTTCAAGGATGGCGCTCTCGCCGGTGATGGCGGCCTGGGAGATAAAGAGATCCGTGATCTTCGTCAATCTGATATCCGCCGGAACACGATCACCTGCGGAGAATAGAACGAGATCCCCGACCACTAATTCTTCGGTGGGTATCTCCATTAACTCCCCATCGCGCCTCACCGTGACGCGTTCATGAATCAGGCGGTCAAGCTGAGCAGCAGCGCTCTTTGCCCGCAGCTCCTGAATGAGACGAATGACACCACTAATTAGGATCATAGAAAAGATGATAATGGCAGTAGTAGCGTTTCTCGCAAAATTGGATGCTACGAAAACATCCGTAATGAGAGAAACAATACCCAGAACAAAAAGAATCACATGAAACGGGTTAATAAATGCCCGTCGCAATCGTTGCATCATCGTATCATTTTTTTGCTCATTGAAACTGTTCTTTCCATACTTCTCTCGCATCGACTCAATTTGCTCAATGGGTAGCCCATCCGGAGATGCGCCAATGTCTCGATAGATTTCCGATGGCTCACAGTAAGCGTATTTTTTGATACGGCTGTCAAATAGTGTTGCTTTTGACACGGGACAGTCCCTCCCTATATAGTCAAGTGTTTTTTCCTTATTTTTCAAGGAATTTTTAGTTACATATCTCAGATGAATGAGCCGTGAAGATGGGTATTTCTGTGTATCTGGTACGAAAATAGCTGATTTTGGGTATACAAAATAAAACGTCTCATTATTCCGCTTTATATGGCCTTGTGTATGCCCCTCCATCTATGGCAGCTTACCTCCCGTGTCTACCAGGATCATCCCACCTGTCGGTGTGAGTCCTAACTTCCTTCGTTCTGCCTGCCCATATCCAGGGTGTCAGCTTAGCTCCTTTGCAGGGTCTTGCCCTATGGTATTTATTTCTGCCGACTACTGGCTCATTCTTTATTTTAAGTCTTACTGACCTGTTAATATCCTTCCTGTACCGGCACCTTTCGGTGGACGTTTTTCCGGTCCATCCCTGATATTTCCAGCTTTTCTGTCATAGCTGGATCCAGCTTTCAATCCTCTTTGAAAGTTCAATCCAACCATGACAGAGCAGTGCTTTTAGTACTTGGATCGTTTGGTTTCGTTATGCTGTCTGCATCTGCGGATGCTTGATATCACCCAGCAGCCTTGCAGCGTCATAATCGACTCCTTTTGTCAGGATCGTATAAAACACCCTGATCACCTTACATGCCACTGCCACTACTGACTGCATCTTTTTCAGCGGATTCTCTTTTCTCGTCCGATAGTATCCATGGATCTCTCGAAATCCCGCATTCTTTCCGACTAGTGATATCGCCGCTTCATACAGTACATATCTCAGTCGTTTTCTTCCTCGGTAGCTGATACGGCTCTCTCCATTATGCTTGCCTGAATCGTTCGCCACGATCGCATAGCCTGCAAGCTTTTGCAGCTGTTTGGGGTTGTCAAAACGTCTAATGTCGCCCACCTCTGCAATAAATCCACTTACTGTCACCATACCGATCCCTTTGATCTCCAGCAGCTTATCTATATATGGTATTTCTTTCAGCTTACCTTCTATCTTTTGCACCAGTTCTTCCAGTCTTGATGTATATACATCCATGTCGTCCAGCAGATTTTTCAGTTCCATTCTCGCTGCCTCCGGTGCTTCCTTACTGCCTACGCTGTGCTCTGCAGCTGATACCAGGGTCTTTGCCCTCTTCATTCCAGCCCCTCTCAGCTTTGCGTCTCTCCAGATCTGGTTTACACCTTCCACTCCCAACTTCCCGATGTCCTCCGGCAGCTGCGCTGCCTTCAGTATCATCCGCCCGCTGACTGCCTTTAAATCCCCATAAACGTCTTTGTATTCAGGAAAGTAAATGGCAAACCATCTGGCAATGCGGTTCTTGATCCGGGTAACTTCCTCCTGTGTCTGGAAGCGTAGATTGGATAAGCTTCTCATCTCTGCATAAATCCCGGTTGGTATATAAGGGTAGGAAAAACGTCCCTCATTCACCAGTGCGGCGATCGTCTTTGGATCTTTGCGGTCATTTTTATTAGGATTGTTATCATCCAGTTCCTTGGATTTCTTGACATGATGGGGATTTACATGCACAGGTTTCATTCCGTTGTCCTGCAGGAACTTTCCTAAAGCGAACCAATAGTGTCCTGTTGGCTCCATTCCGGGAATCACAGCGGTTTTACCATTCTTTTCTTGTATTTCCTCGATCCATGCCTTAAATGTAAGGAACCCTGCTTGTGTATTGCTGAAAACCAAAGGTTTTCTGGTAAACTCGAAATTTCTCCAATCAAATACTCTCGCATAGTGCGTTTCGCTTCCGACATCAATACCAACGATCAAAGTTTTTTCAGTTATGGATGCAATTTTTGCGTTCTGTGTGTTATAATTCATTTTAGATACCTCTCTGTTCAATAAGATTTTTACTAACCGCTCAAAGTCAGTAATCTTATTTTACTCTGAGGTATTTTTTTCTCAACCTTCTTTCTTGGAATTCCCTATATTTGAATTATACAGGAAGCTCCTTTATTTTATACTCATGAGTTGGCTAGCCTGTTCCGCAGTAATTGACCTATTTTGAAGAGCGTCCAATATACTCTCGATTTCAGACTGATCAGCATTTGTTTTTTCTTCCTGGTTCTTATTCATTTTAGTTGAGCCATAATAATAACCTATTTTTTTACGCACTTCCGGATTCCTAAACGTTTTTATATGCATCTCCTCTTCTAGAGAAATCGCCTTTTCTATTATCTTTAAACCCTCAGCATTCAAATTTCTTTTTAATAGAGATAATACTTCTCGAGGCTTATCACTAATGGATCTGGCAATCTTTATCGCCTCATCTAGTACACTATTTTGTTCAGCGAAAATAAGAGATGCACCCTTTGCTTCAAGTTCTTCTCCTCTATAGGATTTAGATGAAAAAAGCATTTCTTTTCCCAATATATCGCCCATTCTTTTGGGAATTATATAAGTGGCTCCCATTCCCGGTGTAAATCCATATTTCAAAAAAGGAGCACAGTATACCGCCTCGCGAGCCATAATGGTTATATCCGCATATAATCCAAAAAGCATTCCTCCTCCAGATGCATGTCCTTGCATAGCTGCTATGACAGGGATCTCACATCTTTGTAGACCTTCAAACAAAAATGGCGCATCTGAAAATGCTCTTTTGCCATTTGATATATCCAAAAGTTGTTCTTTAGTCCCTCCCATACAAAAAATATTTTTATCGCCAGTAATTATGATAACCTTCACTGTTTTAGCAACCATATTGAAAGCGGCCATTATTCCTTCAATCATTTCATCTGTAAAAGTATTACCACTATTTAAATTTTGCATTTTTATTACAGCAATGTTGTCCTCAATTATTTCGTAAGTTACTGTACTATTTATTTTTTCGCATGCTTCTTCCATTTGTAGTTCCATTTTTCCCTTCAATTCCCCTGCTTCTATATTGGTTAACGCTTTCTTCACTACTTCTCTTTTTTTCTCATTTTCTCCCCGATTAAATCCATCAAACCAGTATCTCTTACGATTCAGTTCTTGAATAGGTACTGGTATACGATTAGGCACTGCATTTCCCCAATACTTCTGCCAATTCACATAACTACCATTTACCCATAATAGGGCTAATTCGCGTAAAGATATGACATTATAATTTATCCCTTTATCATTTTTATCTAATTGCATCCTCGATTCTTGGAAATAAACACTATCATTCTCTCCACCTTGGTTAATGAAAAGTTCAATTTTTTCTTTAAGTGTATTCAAAGTAGGAGCTATAATGATCAATCTTGAATTCATAACCTCTCTTCCTACTTGTAAAGTATATGACATACGTGCGCATAAAGATTGTTTTTTACTGTCCAAATTCAAACTATTTTCAGCGAGTAATAATGATATTTCTTTTAGTGATCTTTGTCTTATATTAGGTATCGAATTAATATCAAAAGAGCTTTCACTCTCACATAA
>Ga0228674_1000633_pt1 | contig 23364 bp, 45 predicted proteins | sample 1D_rmetaG_FD_189054 | JGI IMG/M metagenome (GOLD analysis project Ga0228674, IMG submission 189054) | Seawater microbial communities from Monterey Bay, California, United States - 1D_r | ecosystem: Environmental > Aquatic > Marine > Coastal | place: USA: California | collected 2016-09-26
GCGCCGATCTTCTTGAGGATGATGGGGTTCATGGTTGCTCCAGGGAAAGGATCAAAAGGGCCAATTACTGACCGGCACGACGCACGGCCAACGCGAACCCGCCGTCGTAGCGGGGGAGGTAGTCGTCGACGCCGCCGCAGTAAAAATTGACGACCCACGCGGACGCCGAGGACCAGGCGGCCGCCGTGCTGGTCCAGTGCCAGCGAGGCAGCACGCCGGGGAACAGCGCGGTATCGATGGCAGGCTCATGGCGGGTGTCATCGACCAGGGCGACCAGCTCTGCGCGGGTGGGAAGACGCCAGTCGTCATGGCCCAGCAGGCGAAGCTCGATGCAGGCCTTCTCGCAGTCGGGCTGGCTCATCGGGTCCCCATCGCTGCCGCCGATGGACTTGACCGCCCACATCAGGCCGGTGGCGTGGTCGATCACCGCCACGTGATCGGTGCGCGGGTCGGTGCCCGCAGCGCTGGTGCCGTCGGCGAACAGCTTCGTGTGCCCAGTGGGGTGATGGTGGATAGCCTGGTCAGCATTGAGTTCGATCAGCTGCCCGGGCTGGAAGGTTCCGGCGGAGATCGAGATCTCCGATTCACCCTTGGTGCGGATGGTGATGGCGTTCAACGTGCGTTCCTCGCGTTGCGGTGGGTGCCGCCTTCGGCGGCGCGGGTTGGACTGCAGAGAGCTGCCAGGGCTTCCAGACGCACCGCCTCGGCGGTGTAGTGGGCTGCTCGTTCCTGGCGGACCTTGTGGGAGAACTGCACGTCAGTCAGGGCATGCTCGGCAGCGTCGCGGTTTGCCTTTGCGAGGCGTGCCGGGTCGTGGTCGAAGATGTCGAGTTGATTGCGCATGCGGTTCCCTCGAATGGGTTGCCGGCGAGTGGAAGTCCGGCCGGCGCGGAGCCCGGTCACCCGGGCGGGCGGTTGCTCAGTGGGTGTCGTCTGCGGCCAGTGGTGCGCGCTGGCGCTCGGCGCTGCGCCGCTGCATCTCGGCCTTGAAGGCTGGCCAAGTGGTCTGGAGGTCTTCCCAGCAGCGCCATGCGAAGAACACGGCGCCGATGGCGCAGGCGAGGGCAACGGGTTCGAGCTGGTTGCGCAGCGCCCAAGAGAGCGTGGCGAGCAGCAGGCCAACCACGACGGCGCAGAAGAAGGGCAGGGCCAGGTGGCGCATTACTCGGTCTCCTGTTCGGTGGTGGGCACGGCCGGCGCGGGCGCGGGGCCGGCGGGCGGGGTGATGGGCGGGATGCCGACGGCCATGGCGGCGAAGAAGTCGGGGTCGGTCACCAGGCACCGCCTTCGAGCTTGCGCACTTCCTCGACAAGGAAGATCCAACCGTCGCCGTCCGGCGGGGTGCGGTACGGCCCTGAGTCCATGCAGACCAGCAGCGAATTGCGACCAAAGGTGTCGGCGACAACTCCGGTCTGCCCTACGGCAAGGTTCGGCTGGTCGTACTCGGATGCCGTGACCTGCACTCGATCACCGCACTTGAAGCGGTTCATGCAACACCATCCTGAGCGCTTGCGCCCTCGGTGGAGGCAATGAACGCCCGCAGCTTCTTCTGGCTCGCTGGCGGGAGTGCGATGTAGGTGCGACCGGCAATGACGTGGTGCTGGCCGGCGGTCTCCATGAAAGTCGGCGCGGAGTCGGTGGACACGTACACGGCCATGGCCGTTGCGCCTTTCGTCCGGCGCCAGCCCGACACGCTCCAGCCGGCCGGATCCTTCATCACTCGCAAGCGCATGCCACAGCCAGGCACTTCGATGACGGGGAGGCTCGGGGCGGCGGCGCTCATGCAGCACCTGCCTGCGCACGCGCTGCGCGACGAGCGGCGGCGACAGCACCTGCAGCGCTCTTGCCCTGCCGCAGTACGGCATTGGCGGCGAAGCTGGCGGATGCGACGACCTGGTGGGGGAGGAGGCCCCAGCGGCGCCCGGCGCGGGCAACGATGCCGGCGGCGGCGGCCGCGCGCTGGGCGTTGGAGTGGTGGGCGAGGGCGACGCTCATGCGGCGGCCGCCGTACTGCTGCGCAGCTCCAGCGCTGCCTGCTGAATATCCAGGGCGAGGCGATCCGCCTCCTCCTGCTCAACGTACAGGCTGGCGGCGCCGACCTTGATTGCGACCATGCCCACTGCGGGCATGGCGACTACGGAGGGTGGCGCCTTGCTGACGCCGACAGACATGGTGGCCATGGGTGATCTCCTGCGCCCGGCCCCGGGATGGGGCTGTATGGGTGGCTGTGGAGAACATTACCGAAACGGTTATTGATCGTCAATACCAAAACGGTAATTGGTATCGAATGAGCCAGCCGGTGAGGCTTCACCGCCACAAAAAAGGCCCCGTAGAGGGGCCTTAGTTCAAGGGGAGACTATTCGTACCTGGGGCGGAGTAGGCCCGCATCCTCGAATGAAACGCCGTCGCGCATGCACTCCATTCCTCGTTCCATGTCGCGGTGCAGGGCAATGAGCTGGTTGTCCTCCAGTTCTTCAATGCCGGTTAGCCCGAAGCACGCCTGATCGATCAGCATTTGCATCGCAGGTCCCCAATGCCGCCGATAGTGGCGAATCATGCGGTAATGCGAGTCCTTGGTGAGGCTGTTCATGCCTCGCGGTGCCTTTTCGGGCACAAGGCGGAGACGTGGTGCGGGCACTGCCGGCGCTCTGTCCCCATCCATCGCCCTAGCCAGCCGCTGCGCCAGTTCCTGCAGCTGGTCCTCTCGTAACGCCATCCTTACCCCCCTTTCGCTCCAACCGCTCGACAAATGCGCGCATGAAATCCAACACGTTGTTGTCATCGAGCGTCCGCGCCTCTGCCGCAATCGTCTCGTAAGCGATGGCGAGGGCGTTGGCGTCGATGGTCGGTACAGGGCCGCCACCGCGGATCTCTGACACCAACTGCAGCAGCCGTATTGCGGAGCGAAGAGTAGGAACGTCGAGTCCCATAGATTGAGATTCGCCGGAAGCACGGTCGAGAGCCCCGGTCGGGAGGCCCATCGCTGCCTCTAGATCGCGCGCCAGGCGATGGCCGATTCCTTTCGGATTCGTCTCTGAGATCCACTGACTGACCTGCGGCTGCTGCCAGCGAGTTCCGCCGAACTGGCGTGCCCAGTCGGCCGGGCCGCCAGCGGCGGCCACGCGTTGGCGCATGTTGATGGTTCTGAGGGTGCTGGCGTCCATGGTCGCAATGGTCCTATCCATTACCATTTCAGGAAATGACCGAAACGGTATTGCGCTCGTATAACCGAAACGGTAATGTGCAGGGTATGAACCTCACCGACTACGCCATATCGAAGGGGGGCACCGCCAAGATCGGGTGCCCGGTGTTGGGCAGCACGGCGTCTAACGCCAGATGCAGCGCCGCCACTCTCTACATGATCGCCAGGGGCCACAAAACGGTAAGCGCCAGACTGGCCGTTCGGATCGCGGACGCGACCGACAATGCCGTTGCAGCTGCTGACCTTCGCCCGGACCTGTTCCGGGCCGCCACTCCAGCAGCCATGAGCGGCGAGTCTGAGCCCATGGTCGATGCGAAGTGGACGAAGCGCGCGCTGCGTAGCTATCTGCACATGGCAAACGACGGGCAGCTGGCCAAGGTTCTGCAGTTGCCTGCCGAGCAGGTAGCTGGCTGGTCCGAAGAGGGCGCGCTGCCGGCGCTGCCCCAGGTGATGAAGCTGCTGGGACACATCGAGCAGCGGGAGCCGGTCAAACCGGCGAACGAAGACCCCGATGCAGAGCGAATCGCCCCAATTGAGGTGGCTTGATGGGCTACAGCCGAACCAAGCGCTCCCCAGTCGCGACCACCTCAAATCCGTCTGCGACGGCATTGACGGCGCTGCCGTCTCCGAGCGTGTGCCTTGCCATCCCCTCGATCCAGCTTGGCCCGTCGAGGTCCGAGGTGTCGATGCGTGTGAAGTGCTTGATGACCCACACCCTGCGGCCGTCCGCGCCGCGAGTTTCGATTTGTTCCGTCTCCATGGAGAACCCCAATGCCTGACCAGACCCCCGAGCAGGTGCGGGAGCACCACCTGTCGCGCATCCGCGAATACGCGGTGCAGCACGACCTCGCTGGCGAGGATATCGCACTGATCTTCAACGCGGGGTTGGCCGCAGCCAGAAGTCTCCGGCCGGACCTGATCAAGAAACGTGGCTGACGTGCCGCGCGCTGTAGCAGTTCGTTCCACCACTCCCTCCTGAACTTCTCATACGGATATGTACGCAGATCCTTCGAACCTTCGTGACAACCCGATCAAGGTCCGGTTCAACGACACGGAAAAGGCCTTGATCGATGCGGCAGCGAACTTCAACGGGCGTCAGCCTGCGGTGTTCGTTCGTGACCTGGTGCTGGCCGGCCTTGCCGCGTTGGAACAGCGTAGCCCCGACCGTGATGTGGCCTGAAGGACCCAACGAGTCCCTGGGGAGGGTCCATGGAAATTCAGCTGTCGCGCGACCAGCGAAAGCAGCTTGATCAATACGCGGCCTCGCGGGGAATCACTCCCGAGGAGGCCGCGACAGAGCTGGCACGCGGCGAACTTGGGCGCCGCTACCGGCTCCCGCGAAGCAACGGCGAAGTGGTCCCTTTTCAGGGACTGAAACGGCCCGAAGACCCTACGAGGTAGTACAGATGAGCAGCCTACGCGCGCGCTCCACCGATCCGCACACCAGCCACGCCGCTGCTACCGACCTTGTCGCCAGCGGTGCGTTGCGCGTCCAGCATGCCAAGACGGAAGCCGCGGTGATCCGTCATCCGGGGCACAGCAGCCTGCACCTGTCGGCGCTGACCGGCCTTGACCGCCACATGTTGGGCCGTCGTCTGCCGGAGCTGGCCCGCGAGGGTCGCATCTGGCGCGGCCCGTCAGCGCCTTGTGCCACTACTGGCAAGCCGGCCTGCACCTGGTGGCCGGTGGCCCCGGGTCAGAACATGTCGCTGGGGCTCTGATATGTCGACCATCATCATGTCGCAGTGCTGGCCGCTGCAGGGCCTGAGCGTCACGCAGAAGGCCGTGCTGATCTCGCTGGCGGACCAGGCCAATGACGAGGGCGTGTGCTGGCCGGCCATCGCTACGATCGGCAAGCGCTGCTGCATGTCTGCGCGCGCTGTGCGCACGGCCATGGATCATCTGGAGGTGGTTGGCCTGCTGACTCGCGAGCGTAGGTTCAACAGCAGCAACGTCTATGCGGTCACGCCGGACAAGTTCAACGCCGATGCCGCCGCGGCGAAGGGCAAGCGGAAAACGGCGAAGGGTGGGGATGCACGGGGCGCAGGTGATGCGCCCCGTGCAGGGGGTGCGCCCGATGCACCCCCGGGTGCGCCCCATGCAGTGGGGGATGCACCGGGCGCAGGTCTGGAGGTGCGCCCCGTGCCGCCTAACCGTCATATAACCCCCATTGAACCGTCAGATGAACCGCCAGTTCCGGCGCTGGTCGCGCCGCCGACGGAGGAGGAACTGGAGGCGCAGATGCAGGAAGCCTGCAAGGCGACGTGGACCGCCTACCGGACGGCCTACCGCCTGCGCCACGGCGTGGACCCGGTCCGCAACGCCAAGGTCAACACCAACGTACGAGGCCTGGTGAAGCGGCTTGGCCGGGAGGAAGCACCCCAGGTTGCCCGCTGGTTCCTGAGCGTCAACGAGCAGTACGCCGCGAAGCGGATGCACGACTTGGGCGTGCTGCTGGCCGGTGCAGAGGCATACCGCACCCAGTGGGCAACTGGCCGCCAGATGACTCAGGCCAGCGCCCACCAGCAGGACCAAACCCAGAGCAACGCCAACGCTGCATACGAGGCCAAGGCGAAGCTGCGCAAACTTAGGGGGGCGACCAATGCTCACTGACGCAGAGCAGGATCAGCTGGTGGACATGCTGACCGCTACCGCCGAGGTCATGGGCGAGCAGATCACCTCAAACGCGGCGACGTACATGGTGCTGGATCTGGTGGCGTATCCGCTGCGGGTGCTGGCCGCTGCGCTTACTGCCTGCCGCCGTGAGGTGAAGGGTCGACTGAGCCTGGCAGCGATCTTGGAGCGGATTGACGATGGCCACCCGGCCCCCAACGAAGCTTGGGCATTGGCAATCCGGGCGGCTGACGAGGCGGTTACGCTGGTTTGGACCGAGCAGACCCGGGATGCTTGGGCAGCCGCGCTGCCGCTGGTTCGGGCGGGCGACAAGATCGCAGCTCGGCAGGCGTTCCTGGAGGTGTATGCGCGGTTGGTGAAGGAGACGCGCGCTGCACACCGGGTGGCGACCTACCAGCTGTCCCTCGGCGTTGACGTGTCAGGCCGGGATGGTGTGCTGCAGCAGGCCGTGGCTGCCGGGCGGCTGACGCATGAGCAGGTCGCGGAACACCTCGCGTTGCCGCCGGCCACCCCGGCATTCAATCCGGTGGCGCTGCTGGCCGGCACGGTAGAGGCATCGCCGACCGCCGACGCTCGGACCCGCGCGCACCTGGCCGCGATCGCGGACCTACTGGGGGGCAAAGCGGCATGAGGAGCCCCGATCACTTCGACGTTGAGGTGCGCCCGGTGAGTGAGCCGGTGGCCGTGGCCGGCTGGTATCTGGCCTATGGCTATGGGGTGAAGCCGCTGGTGATGTACGCATCCCGCGGCATGACAGTGTGGCGCGATGGCATGCGGCAGATCCCGATCACCCGGTATGCCGGCCCGATTCCGGAGTTGCGCTGATGTGGTCGAAGGCACCGCCGCCGGCGAAGGAAGAGGCCGCCCGTATCGAGCTGGCCAAGACGGGCCCTTGCATGGCCTGCCTGGCGCTGCTGGAGCAGCAGCTGCTGGAGGCGGAGCTGGTGGTCTACGGCTGCGACTACAACCACGCCAAGAGCGGGAATCTGCGGCGCGGTCACATGTTCGGCTACGCCCTCTGCAAGTGGCACCACATGCGGCATCCAATGGAGGGGAACACCTTCGCGACGATGCGCCAGATCTACGGCCCGAGCCTGATGGATGGCTCGCGGACCTTCCACGAGACGTATGGCTCCGATGACGAGCTGATTGCCAATCAGACCTACGTGAACGAATTGAGGGCATGACCATGATGGAAAGGAGTAAGACCAATGCAGGCCGAGTGCGCGCGCTGTTCGAGCGCCAGCCATCCGCGGCGCTGATGGCCCGCGAGATCTACCAGGGCGTGGGGGCAACGACGCCCACCGACCGTGATCGAATCCGCTGCGCGCTGCGAGACCTGACCGAGGCCAGCTACCTGGTCAAGGATGGCATTGGCCAACGGGCGGTGTTCCGCCTGTCGGGTATCGGCATGCCCCGGGCGTTCGTTGTGACGGACGAGCAGCGCGAGCACTGCCGTCTCGACAAGGCACACAAGCAAGCGCTGCGCCGGGCCGCGAGGCGAGGCGGGGCGGCAGGCCTGCGCACGGCGGACAAGATGACCATCAACAGGGCGCAGGTGGAGCGGCTGTCCGGCCTGGCCCCGGCGAAAGCATGGGGCAAGGAAAAGGACGGCCAGCGGCCGGCCGAGACAGTGGAGCAGTTCGAGGCTCGCGGCGGGCAGGTGCAGCGCCTGACGGCCAGCTGGGAGCAGCGAGCATGAGCAAGCGGAAGATCATCGCAGCGGCCAAACGCCGTGGCCTGTCGGTCGTCAACGCAGCTTGGGAATGGACGGTGGGTGGTGGCGAGCGCTATCCCCAATGGGTTGTCGACTTCGGACCGGAGATCGATGAGCTATACGGCGAAAGCGAGGAACAGTTCTTCGAGGACACCGACACAGCCCTGCAGTGGCTGGAGGACCTGATCTCGCTTCCGCCGAGGCCCGAGTGGCTTCCTATCGCCGAGGCGCCGCAGGACGGCACGCGGCTGATGCTGTGGGACTCGGTGAGCAAGCGGCCGGTGTTCGGCAGCTGGCGGGGTGACAACCATGCAATCACGCACTATGCCGCAGAGCCCGCTGGGCCGGGGGCGTCCTGATGGGAGCCGCCGGGGAGCGGGAACTGGTCGATCAGCGCTCCGCACTCATCCCTGCCGACGACGTGAAGGTCGTTGCGGCGTCCGCATCTGGGGCACATGAAGTGCAACCCGAAGCCGTCGACGTTGGGCTCGACCTGGTCGAATCCGGCGAGCGCGATATGGCAGCGGATGCACTGGAGCATGAGGCCGGTGTACGCCCGAATGGTGACGGTGAGGCTACAGCCGACCATCTCCCTGTAGAGGGCCTCAAAAGGGCCTCAGCAATCAACGAACCGGCGCGATCACGCGCTGCACGAGCAAACCACCAAGGGGAAGGCACATGGAAATGATCAACGCACGCGAACTGCTGTCCAGCCGGACCGGGCCACGGACCATGAGCTTTGAAGGGGGCGTCGGCGGCCCCTCTACCCAGGAGATCGTTGCTGCGTTGGCGGATGTCCCACATGGTCTCGGGCATGAGCTTCTGCAGGCGCTGTGGTGGCCCGAGAGCGGTCAGCGCCGTCGCGAACAGCTGCGCCAGGCAGTTGTCGGCCTGGTGGCGCCGGAGTTCACCCGTCAGATGCATGCCCTTGCCGATGCCCGGACGGAGTTCGGGATTGCCAAGGCCAGTATGGGCTGGGGCGGCGGCACCGTAACTGATGTGCAGCGCCGCGAGCTACGCCGCGCGGAGCAGGCGCTGGAAGACGCGCGGGCAGCGGCCTGGCCGAACAACACGATGGAGCAGCTGGGCGTGCTGGCCGGCGCGGTAATCGCAGAGATGGCCGGCGCATGCGAGTGCTCTCGATGCGGTGGGAAGAAGGTCTTGCGTAATCCTGTGCTTGCCGGAGCCGTGGAGTGCGAAGACTGCGGCGGCACTGGCTTCGAGCCGCTGAGTGGTCGTAAGCGTGCTGGCGCCATCGGCGCGGACTGGTCCGCCTACAGCCGGTTCTGGCGCGTGGTCTACGAATGGATGCTGGCCAACTTCCGTTCGGCTGAAGCGCGCGCTGTAAGGCAGTTCAACAAGGCGCTGTCCAAGGTCGCTTAGCGATGACTTCCTAGGTCATCGAAAAAGCGGGCAATCTTGCCACCATCCAATCGCAAGCCCCGGCCAAGCCGGGGCTTTTTCTTTGCCCGCGATCCCAAACCGGATCAACCCAAGAGACAAACCGGCAACGGGGCGGGCACCAATCAACCGGGAGGGGCATATGCCGAACCGGACGAGCCACGGGGCCACCATGAAGGACGAAATCATTGGCACTGCTGCTGGTGCTGTAGCGAAGGCTGCACCCCCGGTAACGGTTGCCAGCGCGGTTGCCGCAGGCGCGGACCTAGATCGCGTAGTGGTGGTGCTGACGATCATCTATCTGGTGGGCCAGATCAGTTACCTGGCCTGGCGATGGGTGCGGGAATGGCGACAGAGGGCACGCGCATGAAGGGCAAAATCATCGGGAGCAGCGCGGCCGCCATCATCGCGCTGGCTGCGGCAGCACTGGTCAAGCCGTGGGAAGGCTACTCGCCCACCCCCTACGTCGACATGGTTGGGGTTGCCACCTACTGCTATGGCGATACCGGCCGCCCGGAGAAGGCGGTCTACACCGAGCAGGAATGCGCCGAGAAGTTGAACAGCCGGCTGGGTCAGTACCTGACCGGGATTCAATCCTGCATCCGCGTCCCGCTGGAGCCCCACCAAGCTGCCGCGTTACTGAGCTGGACCTACAACGTCGGCGTGGGCGCAGCCTGTCGCTCGACGCTGGTGGCTCGTATCAATGCAGGCCAGCCCGCCGCGAGCTGGTGCGCTGAACTGGACCGCTGGGTCTACGCCGGCGGCAAGCGCGTGCAGGGCCTGGTGAACCGCCGCGCTGCTGAGCGCGCCATGTGCGAGGGCGGATCGTGAACCGCGTCGCCAGCGCCGTCGCTGCCTTTGCCCTGTGGTCCGCTGTCATGTTTGGTGCTGGCTGGGCTTGGCGTAGTGACCGGGCGGAGAGTACAGAGGCCGACCAGCGCGCCGCCGGCGCCGCGGCAGTCGCGGACCAGGTGAACCGGACCCGCGCCGTCGAACACCGCCAGGCCGACAACCTGGCCACCATTGGAGCGAAACATGAAGAAGACCGCACTGCGGCCGCGACCGTCCCTGCTGCTGTTGTGGCTGACCTGCGCTCTGGGCGTCTCCAGCTGCGCGACGACCTCGCCACCTGCAGCACCAGCCTCCTGTCCCAAGCCGTCGCCGGCGCCGTCGAACGTGATGCGCACGCCGAACTACGAGCAGAGGTTGCGGGAGCTGCTGTTCAAATCGGTCGCGACGCCGACGACCACGTCCGCGGCACCCAAGCAGTGATAGCGGCTGACCGTGAAGCGGTGAGGCCGTGAATCGTCGGTTGCTGGCGCTTGGCCGGCTGAAGACTGGCGAGATGAACAAGACCGAGGCGGCCTATGCCGAGCGCCTGCGCGCGCTGGAGGCATCGGGACAAATCCTCTGGCACAAGTTCGAGGGCCTGAAGCTGAGGCTTGCCGACAACACGTTCTACACCCCGGATTTTGCTGTAGTGGCTGCTGATGGCGTAATCGAGTGCCATGAGGTGAAGGGCCACTGGCAGGATGATGCGCGGGCCAAGATCAAGATCGCAGCGGCCCTGTACCCGTTCCGCTTCATTGCGGTGAAGGTCAAGCGCAAGCGCGACGGCGGCGGCTGGGCAGTGGAGGAGTTCTGATGCACGCGACAGTGACTGCGTCGGTCCGCATGCGCTGGTGGCTGCGTTGCTATCTGGCTGCCGTGGTGTGGACTGCCCGGGCGACGGGTTTGGAGCCGAACTGGGAGCGGGTCGAGCGGTGGATACGCCGCGGCCTGGTACTGCAAACGACGAGGGTTGGTGATGGACGCTGCACGGATTGAAGAGGTGGCGGCTGCATTGTCTGCTGAGCAGGTGGCGCGCGCTGGTGCCGACGCCGCCCTGGCGGCGCTTATCGAAGACAGCACCGACAGTCGAATCGACCGACTGGTCGGGATCATTGAGCAGCAGGGCAAGCAGATCGCCGAGCTGGCCATGCATGTGGGGCTGCTGGTGCAGGCCGTGGCCCAGCTGCTGGGCGAGGAAGCCGGCGCGCCGGTGCAGGAAGAGGGTGCCGAGCCTGCGCGCCTTGACCTGGACGGGAAGCCCTACTGATGCCCACGAGGCCACCGCAGCACCGCGCAGCCGGCTGGCGCCCCTACAAGGAGACCAGTGCTCAGGTGCGCAAGAGACAGGGGCGCCGCGCGCTGCCTACCAACTCGTCGCTGTGGCGCCGGATCCGGGCGGTGGTGCTGGCCCGTGAGCCGCTTTGCAGGTGCTGTGCTGAGCAGGGAAGGGTGCGCGCGGCCACTGAGGTCGACCATGTTGACGGTGACGACGCCAACCACGCCGACAGCAACCTGCAGCCGCTGTGCCGGCCATGCCACAGCGCCAAGACAGCGCGGGAGAACGGTGGGTTCGGCAGGGTAGCGAGCGCCCCTCGTGAACCTGAATGGATCGAGAGTTATCCACAGAAAGCTGAGCGAAAAGGGAGGGGGGAGGGTCAAAGTTGAGGGCCATCCTCGACCGATACGCGCGCCCCCCTTTCGTCGCGCGTCCACAGAATTTGAATTTCGGATTTGGAGCTGACCGGCGATGGCCAGGCACAAGCAGCCCGCCGAGCTGGCCAAGCTCAAGGGGGCGGACAAGCGCAACCCGCAGCGCTACAAAACAGAGGTGCCGAAGACGGGGAAGGCCTTGGGCACGGTGCCCGGCCATCTACCGGACGAGGTTGCCGTGGTCTGGAAGGAGCTGGAGAAGTGCGCCCTGCCGGGTGTCCTGACCAGCGCCGACCGTTTCATCATGGAAGTGGCGTCCTCGCTGCTATCCGAGTTCCGTGCCAACCGAGGCGAGTTCGTCGCGGCCAAGTACTCCCACCTGATCGGCTGCCTGGCGCGTCTGGGGCTGACCCCGGCCGACCGCCAGAAGCTGGGGACCGAGAAGACCCCGGAGGGCAACCCATTCGACGAGTTCTGATCCATGACGCCCACCGAATCAGCCAAGGCCTACGCCAAGGGCGTGACGGCTGGGAAGATCATCGCAGGCGAGTACATCCGGTTGGCGTGCCAGCGGTTCCTCGATGACCTGAAGCGCAAGGGGGCCGACTGGCCCTACAAGTACGACGCCGACAAAGCCGATCGTGCGGTACGTTTCATGGAGAAGATGCCGCACACCAAGGGCAAGTGGGCTTCGCAGAAGAAGCTGCTGGTGCTGGAACCCTGGCAGCGGTTCATCGAGTGCAACCTGTTCGGCTGGGTCCACAAGAAGACCGGGCATAGGCGGTTCCGCCGGTCCTACGAGGAGATCGCCCGTAAGAACGGCAAGTCGCTCCGGCTGGCCGCGCGCGGCCTGTACCTGTTCTGTGCCGACGGTGAGGCTGGTGCCGAGGTGTACTCAGGCGCCACCAGCGAGAAACAGGCATACGAGGTGTTCCGCCCGGCCTGGCAGATGGTGCAGAAGCTGCCGGCGCTGCGCTCGCGGTTCGGCATCGAGCAGGCCGGCAACCCGAAGAACCCCGGTCCGCTCTTCGTCATGGAGGACATGTCGAAGTTCGAGACGATGATTGGCAAGCCGGGCGATGGCTCCAGCCCGCACGCGGCGCTTGTGGACGAGTACCACGAGCACGACGACGACCACATGGTCGATGCGATGGAAACCGGCATGGGCGCGCGTGAGCAGCCCCTTTTGTCGATCATCACCACGGCGGGAACCAACCTGTCCGGCCCGTGCTTCGAGATGCGGAGCGATGCGGTCCGCATTCTGCGCGGGGAAGTGACTGACGAGACGGTGTTCGCCGCGATCTACTGCATTGACGAGGGCGACCGCTGGGACGATCCGGAGGTGCTGCGAAAGGCCAACCCGAATTTCGGGGTGTCCGTGTTCGAGCAGTTCCTGGTCGACATGCTTGCCAAGGCAAAGCGCTCTGCCAGCAAGCAAAGTGCATACCGCACCAAGCACCTGAACGACTGGGTGGGCGCCAAGCTGGCATGGATGAACATGCTGGCCTGGCAGCGGCAGAAACGTCGGTTTGAGATCTCGGACTTTGCTGGATGCCCCTGCTGGGTCGGCGTCGATCTGGCGTCGAAGCTGGACGTGGCCGCGGTCGTGCTCCTGTTCGAGAAGGGCGACAGCTTCTACGCCATCCCGCGCTTCTATGTTCCCGAATCAGCGGTGGAGGAAAACGAGAAGTACCAGCAGTTCCTGCTGGATGACCTGATCGTGGCCACGCCGGGAAACATGACCGACTACGCCTTCATCGAAGAGGAATTGAAGGAGCTTGCGGCGCAAGGCATCGATGTGCGGGACATTGCCTTCGATCCGGCCCAGGCGGCGTATCTGATGACCCGTCTGGAGCAGGAGAGCTTGCCGGTTGTCGAGATGGCGCAGTCCGTGCGCAACCTATCTGAGCCGATGAAGGAAGTAGAGGCGCTGATCCTGTCGCGCCGCCTGTGGCACGACGGCAACGCGGCGATGACCTGGATGATGGGCAATGTCGTGGCGAGGGTGGATGCCAAGGAACACGTCTATCCACGCAAGGAAAAGATGGAAAACAAGATCGACGGCGCGGTGGCGCTAATCATGGCCATGGGCCGCGCCATGCAGGCGCGGGACACCGGCATAACCCAACAAGGCTTCGTGGTGATCGACTGATGAGCGCACAGATTGCGAAAGACCGTCTCACCATTGCGGTTGGAATCGATCGCGGGATCAGAGCGAACGCGGCGAGCATGAACGCCCTGGTCGGTGGGGAGGTGATCGAATCGTCAAGCCTCCGCATGTTCGAGGTGTTTGGAAATCCGACGACGGCCTCCGGTGCTGTCGTCAGCCCCGAATCGGCAATGCGGGTCTCGGCGGTGTTCGCTGCCGTTTCACTACTTGCCGGTGCGATATCTCAGCTTCCGCTGCCCGTCTTCGAACGGGTGGACGGGCACCGCACGCGGGCTGAGCACGATTACTGGTGGCTGCTGAACGAACAGTTTTCCTCCGGTTGGTCGAGCGCCACCGGCTGGGAGTTCACGGTCGGCCAGATGCTGCTGCGCGGTGATGGTGTGGTGTACGTGACGCGCAACCGCGCGGGCGTGGCGACCGGGCTGATTCCATGGCCCCGCGACAGGGTGATGATCCTCAAGCAGGAGAAGACCAGCCCACGGGAACCGACGCGCCTGCAGTACACGTTCCACGACGCGGACGGGTACTTCACCGTTGACCAGGACGATGTGCTCCATTTCCCCGGCTTCGGTTTCAACGGCGTGCACGGCATGTCAGTGATCCAGTGGGGCGCGCGGAACGGCATCGGCATCGCCATCCAAGGCGACGAGCACGCCGGCAAGTTCTTCAGCGAGGGCGGCAAGCCAGAAGTGGCCATCCGAACGCCCAACAAGATGACCAAGGAACAGCAGGACGATTTCCGCGACGCCTGGGTCAAGAAGTACGGCGGGGTGCAGGGCAACCGTCGCATTCCGCTGGTTTTGACCGAGGGGCTGGAGGTTCACGAGCTGACCATGTCGGCGGTTGACCAGCAGCTGCTGGAATCGCGGCAGTGGCAGGTCATCGACGTGGCTCGTGCCTTCGGTGTTCCGCCCCACATGATTGGCGAGACGAGCAAGGCAACCAGCTGGGGTAGCGGCATCGAAAGCATGGGCATCGGCTTCGTGAAGTACACGCTGGGTCCCCATTTGAAGCGGATCAAGGATGAGCTGAACCGCAAGCTGTTCCGCACCCCTCGCTACTTCGTTGAGCACAACGTGGACATGTTCATGGCCGGCGACTCGAAGACGCAGGCGGAGTACTTCAGCAAGGCGTTGGGTGGCCCCGGTACGCAAGGCTGGATGGTCGTCAACGAGGTCCGCCGCCTCAAGAACCTGCCTCCCATCGAGGGCGGCGACAAGCTCTACCAACCGAAAGACCCCGCGCCACCGGCCAAGCCGGGTGGCGACGACCCTGAAAGGAACCCTGAAGATGCCGATTCCTAAGCTGCTGCAGCTGGCCAAGAACAACGCCGGGCAATCCAAATCCATCCGGGCGGAGACCGAGGGCAAGGAGGCGACCATCTACCTGCACGGCGTCATCGGCGGGTGGTGGGGCGATATTGACGAGACGATGTTTGCTCAGGCCATGGCCGGCATCGACGCGGACGTGATCCATCTGCGCATCGACTCGCCCGGCGGCGACGTGTTTGCGGCCCGATCGATGATGACCGCCATTGCCCAACACAAGGCAACGGTCATCGCCCATATCGATGGCTTGGCCGCCTCGGCTATGACGGGGGTTTGCATGGCATGCGACAAGGTCGAGATCAGCCAAGGCGCCGGTTTCATGATCCACAACGCGTGGACGATCACAGTCGGGAACAAGGCAGACATGATCAAGACCGGCGAGCTGTTGGCCAAGATCGATGCCGGCCTGGCGGGTGACTACACCCGCCGCACCGGCAAGGATCAGTCGCAGATCGTCCAGTGGATGGATGAAGAGACCTGGTTCACGGCTGACGAGGCCAAGGAACACGGCTTCGCAGACGAGGTGGTGGAGATCGTGGGCAAGAAGAAGGCGGCGAACACCTGGGACCTGTCCGCCTACGACAACGCCCCTGCCGCGCTGGCCAGCCGTAAGCCCGAACCCGACGACGGCGCCGCCGCCGCGGCCCATAAAGCCAACCTGTCGCGCCGCTTGGCGCTGCTGGAACGCCCTGCTGCGTAAGCGACTCCCGCCCGCAGTTCATCCCGACCGCCGAAAGGCGGTTTTTTTTCGACACAAGGAAATCACCAATGCCCTTCAACATTCAGGCCGAGCGGGAGCGCCGCACCGCGCTGGCAAAGGAAACCCGCAACCTGCTGGACACCAGCACCGGTGACGGCAACAAGTGGACGCCGGATAACCAGGCCAAGTACGACGACAACATCTCCGAGATCGAGCGCATCGACGCGGCGATCGAACGTCACCAGAAGGTCATGGACCTGACCGCCGACGAGGCACTGCGCGAGCAGGGCGTGCGTGAACACGACACCGCCAACCGCGGCGGCCGCAACCTCTCGAACGAGGAGCGCCTGTTCGACCGCTGGGCGCGCGGCGGCGACAGCGCCCTGAGCGCCGAAGACTGGAAGCAGGTCAATGCGGCCATGTCGGGTAACCCGAACGTGAATCCGGAGCAAGGTGGCTACACGGTTCCGACCACGCTGGCCCAGCAGATCCTGGACGCCCTCAAGGCGTTCGGCGGCATGCGCCAGGTGGCCGATGTGTTCAGCACAGCCGGCGGCGAGCCGATGCAGTACCCGACCAGCGATGGCACCTCCGAAGAGGGCGAGCTGGTTGCCGAGAATCAGTCCGCGACCGACCAGGACGTGGCCTTTGGCACCAAGGGCCTGCAAGTCTACAAGTACAGCTCCAAGGTGGTGACCGTGCCGTGGGAGCTGCTGCAGGACAGCACCACCGATGTCTCCGGCTTCATCGAGAAACGCCTGCAGACCCGTCTCGGTCGCGTTACCAATCGCAACTACACCGTCGGCACCGGTGTGGGTCAGCCGATGGGCGCCTTCACCGCCGCGGCTGTCGGTAAGATCGGCGCCGTCTCGGCGCTGCCGATCATCACCTACGACGACCTGGTGGACCTGGAGCACAGCGTCGATCCAGCGTACCGCCAGCTGGCCAAGTGGATGTTCCACGACGACATGCTGAAGTTGATCCGCAAGGTCAAGGACGATCAGGGCCGGCCGATCTTCGTGCCGGGCTACGAGCAGGGCAATCCGGGCGGTGCGCCGGATCGTCTGTTGAACCGCGATATCCAGATCAACCAGCACGCGCCGGCCCCGGCCGCAGGTGCTACGTCGATCGCGTTCGGCGACTTCAGCTACTACAAGATCCGCGACGTGATGGCGGTGACCCTGTTCCGCTTCAACGACTCGGCCTACGTCAAGAAGGGGCAGGTGGGCTTCATGGCCTGGATGCGCTCCGGCGGCAACCTGGTTGACGTGGGTGGCGCGGTGAAGACCTTCAAGCACGGCGCCGCGGCTTAATCGCCTCGGCCCACGAACGGAGGGACGCCCGATCGCGGGCGTCCCTTGGAGACGATCATGGCAAAGCAGAAGAACACTCCAGCGCCGGTGGAGCCGACTGGGGATGCCGCGCTTGTTACCCCGGAAGCGCCCGCTGCGGCGGTTGACGCTGCTACCGGTGAGGATGAGCAGCCGAACACCCAAAGCGCCGACGCTGCCGCGCTGGCCGCTGCCGGCGAGGGGGGTACGGAGGAAAGCGGCTCCAGCCAGGCAACCGACACCGTAGATGCGGACAGCGACCGGCCGCCATCGGATGATGAGCTGGCTCCGCCAAACGGCGAAACCGTTCCGGCGCTGGTGCTCAGCGACAACCACCTGGGCAAGGTCGGGCAGGTGATCCAGGTCAATGCCGCCCATGCGGAGGCGTTGCGCCTTGGCGGGCTGATCGACCCCCACCCCAACGCCATCAAGGCGGCCGTGCCGGAGGAATGACCCATGCTGCGCACGTTGACCCCGGCGACTGAGGAGCCTGTGTCGCTGAGCGAAGCGAAGGCGCATCTGGTCGTGATACACGATGCCGACGATGTGCTGATCGGAGCATTCATCACGGCGGCAAGGGAGTCGGTGGAACGCACTACCGGCTACGCCTTGGCGGAGGCATCCTACGAGTGGACGCCGGTCGGGGAGGGGCGCACGCCGCTCCCCATTGAGCCGGCAGTCTTGGATAGCGAGGTCGGCGCCTACCCGGTGAAGTTCAAGACCACACCCGGCCCGTTGCCGGGACCGCTGCGCGCGGCGGTGCTGCTGCTCCTGGGGGATCTGTACGCCAACCGCGAGGCTGTGGTGGCCGGCACGCAGCTGGCTGAGAACCCGACGCTGGACAGGCTGATGTTCCCCTACCGGCGGGTGCTGCCGTGAGGCGGGCCGGGAAGTACCGTCAAAGAGTGACCATTCGGCACCGCACCCTGATCGAGGACGAGTACAACGACCAGATAGAGGTGTGGGCGGACTGGCGAACCGATGTGCCGGCCGAAGTCGTTCCCTTGTCAGGGAAGGAGTTCATCGAAGCCGGCGCGAGCCAAGACCAGCTGAGCGCACGCATCGAGATCCCGTATCTGCCTGGCGTGGACGCGACCATGCGAATTCTGCATGACGGAAACCTGTACGCCGTGCAAGCCGTGCTGCCTGATCCAACAGCGCGACAGCACCTGACCTTAATGGTGGCCACGCGGAGGGGAAATGACTGATTTCGACATTCATATCTCCGGCCTGGCTGAGCTCGAGCGGGCGTTGCTAGAGCTATCGGACAGGGCCGCTCGCCGCGCATTGCGGAAAGGGATGCGCCGCGGTGCCATCGTGGTCCGAAACGACGCCAGAAACAGGGTCAGAATCGCGCGCGGGAAACTGCGCCGATCGATCCGGGTTCGGGAGCGGAGCGAAGAGCAGGGCTGGATGCGTTTCGCCGTGGAGGTGCCGCGCTCGGCCTTCTACGGCAAGTTTGGCGAGTACGGCACATCGAGGATGGCCGCCTGGCCGTTCATGCGGCCTGCAGCTGAGTCGAAGACCGAGGAGGCGGTAAGCACCATGCGTGATGCGCTCGGTGAGGCAGTGCAGGAAGAGATGCGGAGGGCACGCCAATGAACCTCGATACCCGGCTGGCGGCAGCTGGCAAGTCGGTGACCGCATCGTTCAGACCGTTCCCGTACAAGGATCCGCCTGCGCTCTACGCGACGTATCAGCGAGCGACAGGGCGCCGGCATAGCACTCTGAACTCCGGTGCAGGCGCTGAGCGTGCAACCTTCCAGATCGATGTGTGGGGCAAGGCTAAGGGGCCGGTTCGAGAGCTGGCTGATCAGCTCAAGGACGCGTTCCCGGGGCTGCTCAAGGTCGGGGAGATCACCGACAACCCTGACGACTACGAAAACGATATCGAGCTCCACCGCGCCAGCTTCGACGTAACCGTCTGGGCCTGACAGCCGCCCAACCCTGCAACCACCATGCCGCCTCCGGGCGGCTTTTCTTTACCCCAAGGAGCCAACCATGGCCAAGAACGAAGCGATCTCCGCGCAGGACTCTGCGCTCTACGTGAAGAAGGGCACGGAGCCCACGACCCCGAACGATCCGACCGGCTATACCGAGGTCGATGGCCTGACGGGCTTCCCGTTCGGCCGTGGCCAGGCCAACACGCTGGACGCCACCAATCTGAAATCCAAGCAGGTCGAGAACATTGCCGGCCTGGCTGGCGGCCAGACCGTGCAGGTTGCCGGCCACCGCTGGCCGGTGGGCAAGTCGGCTGGCCAGGAGATCCTGCGCGATGCCGACCAGGACGAGGACCTGCACTTCCTGATGGTGCTGCCGACTGGCGACGCCGCCACGTTCGTCGGCAAGGTGGCCGGCTTCAATGTCACCCCGGGCACCAATGCGGTCCTGACCTTCACTGCGGACCTGCTGCCGCGCGACTTCACCATCGTCACCCTTCCGACCGGACCGTAAGCCATGACCCTGCTGAACAAGAGCCAGATCCTCGCCGCCTCCGACCGCAAGACCGAAGACCTGGAGGTCAAGGAATGGGGCGGCATCGTCCGCATCTCCACCATGTCGGCCAGCGACCGCGACAAATGGGAGCAGGACACCTACGGCGGTGAGAAGACGAAGACCGAGGACTTCCGCGCCCGCTTCGTGGCGTTGTGCCTGGTGGATGAGAAGGGCGACCGCCTGTTCACCGACAAGGACGTGGCCCAGCTGGGAGCCAAGTCGGCCGCGGCACTGGATCGCGTGTTCCGCGCCGCGCAGAAGCTCAACGCGCTGGGCGATGCTGCGATCGAGGAAGCTGAAAAAAACTGACGAGCCGGCCTGAGCGCCGGCTCCAGTTTCGGATCGCGTGGCGCCTCGGCTTCCCGCATCCAGACCAGATGCTGGCGGGGCTGGATTCCCGCCAGCTGACGGAGATGTACGCCTTCGCGCGCGTTGAGCCGCTGGACCAGCCCCTCCAGGACATGCTGGCCCAGCTGACCGACGTGCTGGCAAGGGTCCATGGCAACGAGACCAGCCCGAAGGACTTCCTCTTGGTGCGAGAGCCACCGCAGCCAGTGGACGAAAGCGCTGCCCGTGCGCAACAGATTGCCGAGCTATTCCAGGCGGCGTCGGCCAAGAACTCCATTCACTGAGCTACCATTCGCCCAGCCACATGGAGGAATGGACATGCGACATCGGGTGATTCTTGTCTCGTTGATGCTACTCGCTGGGGGCTGCTCCCCAAGCGCTGAGGAAGTTGAAAAGCAGAAGACGGAGGCAATCAGATCCAAAGTTGACGCTGGCGTTCGTCAGGCTCTAAAGGATCCTGACTCCGCCAAGATCGTTGTTCGTCAGGTCTTTCCGCTCTTTGACGGGATAGTTGCGTGTGGAGTGGTGAACGCAAAGAACAGCTTCGGCGGTTACACGGGCGACATGGCGTTCAACATTGGTGTCAACGCCGATGGAAGAGCAACAACGCCAAATATTGCGAATGACGAGATGAGTAGCGCGGTATCTGCAGCCATGTGCGACTTCGAGAAGGAATATGCCTCGCTTCCAGGCCATTATGGGAAGCCGGCAACTTCGGAGCAGAGCAAGCAGCTCGTTTCAGCTTATGAAAGGAAGGTTCGGGAAGTGATTGAGAAGATTTCTTCAGAGAAGTAGCGCACGATCGACTTAATCCGTTGATAACCCGCCGAGAGGCGGGTTTTTTATTGCTTGGAGAGAAAAATGACTTCGACGGCCGCTACCATTGACGTGCAGCTGCGTGCGAACACTGCCGCCTACCGCGCCGAGATGGTGAACTCTGCGCGCACCACTACGCAGCAGCTTGGCCTGATCCGTAAGGAGGCCTCCCAGACAGCGGTTTCTATTGCGAACCTCAACAAGGCAGCAGTCGGTTTCGTAGGCTTCGAAGCGGTCAAAAGTGGGGTGTCGGCACTGCTGGACGCACAGAAGTCGATCCAGCAGATCCATTACGGCCTCATGGGTGCAACGGGATCCGCCCAAGCGGCAGACAAGGCCTATGGATTCGTCGCACAGACGGCGAAGGACCTTGGCCTGAACTTGGAGGAGGCCGGCAAGAGTTTTACCAGCATGTCGGCGGCTGCGACCGCCAATGGCATTGCTATGAAGGATCAGCAGGAGCTGTTCCGGCAGCTGTCGCGGTCGGCGACGGTGATGCACTTGACCAGTGAGCAGATGGGGCGCGCGACGACCGCGCTCGGGCAGTCTTTCAGCAAGGGCAAGTTCCAAGCCGAAGAACTGCGGCAGCAGCTTGGCGAGGCCATCCCAGGCATCGTGCCTCGCTTCATTCAGGCTGTTGCCAAGATGAACGAGGGCACGGCTCTTGCCGGAAAGTCCTTCGACAAGCTTCTGCAGGACGGCGACCTGAGCGTCCAGAAGTACCTGCCGGCGATGATCAAGGCGCTGGAAGCCTCTGGTACTGGAGCGGAGGAGGCCGCAAAAGGGCTGAGCGCAGAGCTGAATCGCCTTTCCACGGCATGGTTCAATTTGAAGGTCAAGGCTAGCGGCGGGGTGTTCAGCGATGCTGCCATCTCGTCCGTTCGCTTCATGGCCGAGAATCTGGAGAACGTCGCCGGCGCCGCGACGGTGGCCGCGGGTGTCATTGCTGGCCGTCTCGTCGGCGTCGGCGCCGGCAAGGCATATAGCGCGGTCGCCGCGCCGATCAATGAGCGAATGGCTGCGTCAAGCCAGGCGTCTGACTTGGCAAACGTCGCGCGGGAGCGCGTCAAGGAGGCTGCCGCAACAGTCAACCAGGCTAGGGAGTCTGTACGCCTTACCACGACCTGGAAAGCCCAAGCTGCAGCCGCCCAGGATACTGCTCGTGGTCAGTTGGCTGTGGCCGCGGCTGCACACGAAGCCGCACAACGGACGCTAGAACACCAGCAGGGCGCGGCAACGCTGTCGGCCAACTTGCGGGCGCAGAAGGAGGCTCAAGCCGCAGTAGTTGTCGCCCAACGCAATCTTGAGCGGGCCCAGCGCGAGTACAACGCAGCATCTCTGTCCGGAACGCGGGCAGATGCCGCAGCTACCGCGGCGAAGGGGCGGCTGATCCTGGCCCAAGAGGCTGCTGCCGTAGCAACCAACAACCTCACCGCGGCGCGCGGGAGGGAGGCCGCGGCGGCGTCGGCATCCTCCCTCGGTGGCATGCTGGCTGGCGGACTGCGCAGTGCCGGTAGCGGCCTGTTGGCGCTGGCTGGTGGCCCGTGGGGTGCTGCAGCGATCGCCATTGGAGCGCTCGGCATCGCATATGTGGATGCCCAGAAGAAGGCCGAGGCGGCAAGGGCTGAGTTCGATGCCCAAGTTAAGTCGATGGACACGCTTCGTGTCGCCATCCAGGACACGTCAGCCGAGTATGGGCGGATGGATGGTTCCAAGTCGATTCGCTCCGCTGCTGAGGACTGGAACCAGTACGGCGTGGCTGTGCGCAAGGCCGATGCCGAGATCGAGAAGGTCAAGAAGGAGATTGCAGACTACCGCCGGGATATAGAGGCGGCGAAAGACCAGTTGGAGATGGGGGGCGGCGGGTTGGGGGTTGGCTTCTACACCACCAAGCTGGAGGATGCCCAGGCTCGACTGCAGCAGCTGTCCAAGGAGACGGAATCGACTCGCGTTGCCTTCCAGACACTGGAGGGACAGTTGAAGAAGTCGATGGATCCCGACCTGTTCGAAAAAATGCGCCAGGCCGCGTTGAACGCAGACGACGTGAAGTTTGACAGCCTTCGAGCAAAGCTCGACAGGACGAGTCAGGCTGCGCTCGACGTATATCTCGCCATTCAAAAGATCAACAGTTCCGGTCAGGACGACGTGTGGAACCGGCGGCTTGAGAGGCTGAAGCGTGAGCAGGGGGACCTGGCGGCGTGGGACGCTGAGAGGCTCAAGTCCTACGCCTCGGCAAAGAACATCAGCCTGGAAGGCATCTCGCCTGCTTCGCTGGCGGATCCCAACGGAATGGCTGCGCAGATGGCTCTCTCTGCGCTAACCAAGGAACAACAGCGGGACTACCGCGCTCAGCGCGCTGAGGTTGCCGAGAACATCGCGGCCGAGAAGGCATGGAAGGAGTCGAAGAAAGACACCGCTAAGGCCACCCGTGAGTCGTTGAGCGAGTCCAAGGCTCAGGAGAACCAGTACACCTCGATGATGGACCGGATCAAGCGGCAGATCGCTCTCGATAAGGAGCAGATGGGCCTGACCGACGACATGACGGCGGCGCAGAAGCTGCAGGTTCTCATCACGAACGAGATGGCATCTGCCAAGAGCAAGCTGAGCGCGGAGGAGCAGAAGCGGGTCAAGGCACTGTTGGAGGAGGCGGTCGCTCAGGGCAAGGCTCTGGCGGCGCAAGAGTCGGCGAAGAAGGCCGCACAGGACATGCTGCGGCTCCAGAAGGAGCTGAATGAGGCTG
>Ga0228674_1000635_pt1 | contig 23322 bp, 38 predicted proteins | sample 1D_rmetaG_FD_189054 | JGI IMG/M metagenome (GOLD analysis project Ga0228674, IMG submission 189054) | Seawater microbial communities from Monterey Bay, California, United States - 1D_r | ecosystem: Environmental > Aquatic > Marine > Coastal | place: USA: California | collected 2016-09-26
CTTGACAACAATCCTAACTCGTGTATAATAGCGTTATCGCTTATGATAATAATAATGATTCTTTATAAATATCTTTATGGAGACTTTTGAGGGTAGTTATGTTTTTAATCCACTTTTATATATTTTATTGGATAGTAGCCGCTATTGGACTCACAATAGGGTATCACAGATGCATATCACATAAAGATATATCTTTGCATCCAATATTAGAAACAATAACAATCTACTTAGGTACTATAGCTAGTGCGTGTTCACCGTTAAGTTGGGCAGGTGTTCATCGTATGCATCACGCATATGCTGATACAGAAAAAGACCCCCACAGCCCTAAATACAAAAAATGGTACGAGATACTATTCTCATCTTATAAAGTAAATCATATACCAAGAAAGTTTGTGAAGGACTTATACGATAATCCAAGAGTTATGTTTTTCCATAGATATAAAATACATGTTTTCATAATAACTTATGCTATAGCTTTTTATGTAAATCCAATCTTTCTTATGTATCTAGTATTATTGTTGCCAACATCATTCATATTCTATGGCTTATTAAATTTAGTAGGTCATGATGAAAATGGCGCTACAAACAAATGGTGGATAAATTTATTCGCCCCTTTCGAAGGTAATCATACAGAACATCATGCAAAGAAATAGTGATACACATTGGGTTAAAATGAACTTTAAGGTTCCTTGTTCTGATATAGAAAAGGAATACAAAGCAGTACGCAATTCTTTGGTTGTTCATAGACCCGAAGATGGTCATAAAGATTGGTTTGCTATGACTCTTTATGGAGTAGGAGCAAATAGTACAAACAGCCATTGGGAATATGGACGTAAAGCTAAAAAAGATATAACTGATGTGGGAAAGCAATGCCCTAAAACAATGGAGTTTGTTAACTCGTTACCATACGCTAGAATAGATGATGTGAGATACTTGGTAATTAAATCGGGTGGTTACATCGCTGAACATGTAGACGTTCCAGAGCATAATTGGCTAGACCCTCTTAACATATCGATTACATACCCAAAGGGAAGTAAGTTTGTTATGGATGGTGAAGACATACCATACCACTCAGGGGCTTCTTTTGTTCTTAATATACATTACCCACATATGGTTAAGAACGAATCTAAAGAAGATAGACTGCATTTATTAATTCATGGAAAGAAAAAGAAAGAGTTTTGGGATGACATTGCTGAACTCAGATTGTAGCGTTACTAGCTTTTTTCCAGAAGATAGACCAGACATTATAAAGAAGTTATCGGAGACAACTTACAACCACGTTAACTACGACAATTTAGATTGGTTTGAATTCGATTGCGTTTCTATATTACAAAATGGAGATGATATAGTAGGGTTTAGTTCTGTATGGCACAGACCAGAGTATTATAAAAAAGGTGAAGTTAGAATATTAAATCGCTATTGGGAAAACAACGAACTACGTCGTATCGGTAGGGAATTGGCAAGAAGCCACATCATTTCTATTGTTAAAGATCAATTAAGGTTTGCAAAAGAACTTGGTTATACATCAGCATTTATAAGCAGAGAGAAAAATCCAAGAATGTTGCGAGAGTTTATAAATAAAGTAGCAATAGCTACAGATACAATATGGAATATACATGACGAAAGAGTTTCAGTTTGTGACGGTCATGGGTGTTTACAATATAAAGGATACACGGAATTATGAAAACTAGATATGAGTTACCACCATTTCAGAAGCTTGATGCACATTTTGATGTGAGCAAGATCATTGAGGTCGTGCGTAACATGCCAAGTGAAACCGATGATTTGAAAGAAAAAGATGGCTACGGTGATTTGGTTGGTGGAAAAACAGCAAAACTACAAAAAGCTTTTGGCTTGAAGTTTGATACAATTGAAGACGCTTATCAGTTCTTACAGGACAATGACGTAAAAGAGTCAGAGTTTCGCAATGGACTAGGTGGCAAGCGTATGGCTTGGGACTTTAGAAATTATGTAAAACCATTTGAAGACTACATTGTAGAAGATGGTAAAGGTAAATATGAGGTTAATGGTTCACCATATAAGCAGATTGCTTTGACCAAATACAACCCAGATGAAGAAGATCGTATCTATGAAAAGAAAATACCTAAAAGTAGGCTTGATGAAAGACACTACAACTTAATGAAAGATTGGGTAAAAGGTACTTACTTAGAAGAAATACTTAAAACTTTTAAGGGTGAAGTTACACGAGCAAGAATTGCCATAATGGAGCCAGGTGCTTATGTTGCAGAGCATATAGACTATAATACAGACTATTCTATTCGTTTTCATATCCCAATCACGACAAACGATGATTGTGGGTTTTATTGTATAGATAAAGATGGGAACAAAATAAATCAGACTATGGAACCAGGGTCGCTTTGGTTTCTAAATCAAGGTATGAGACATTCTGCTTGGAACAAAGGTACGACCACGCGATCACATATTATCATATCAGTAAATGGCCAGGAAGATTTACATGATTAAAACATGGACAAATGACTCATTTATAGAAACTGATTATAAGGTTGATCCAGAGTTTTGGCACAATTATATGACTGGTGAATGGACTGACAGTAATAAATTATATTCAGAATATGTTAGCGATGCAACAGGCGGCAAAGAAATGAATAAGTTCTTTGTCCAAGAGATACACAATTTTGATAGACCACTTCTTAGGTTGATCAAAAAGATATGGAACACATTCGAAATAAGACCACAGGAATTTCGCTGTAACTTCTTTAGAGTATTAGAAGGTGGGGAGTTGCCAATTCATGTTGATGTAAAAAGTGAATGCTCAGTATTGATACCTGTAACTGAAAATACTGGTGAATTGTATGTTGATGATGGGAACACACGAGACTCCATAGTATATGACACTATGACTGTACTCAACACAAAAAAACCACACGGTGTAAAATCACCAATAAAGGAACGTATCGTCTTTCATATGGGGATACACGACATTCCATTCGGAGAACTAAAATGATTAAAAAGTTAAACTTACCACAGTTGACAATGCCTTCACCAGTCCACAACGCACTAGAAATTGAATATGACAGTTCAATTATTAACTACACAGCTTGGACTCTTACAGGTGAAACCTCTGCTTTAGTAGAAGGACAGGTATTACAAGAGATTTTAGATAATTCACACATGCGCTATCAAGAGTCTGATGCAACTAAAAATGATAGGATTTTTACAACAGAGTCACGTTGGAGAATTCTATATATCATCGATCCTGTAGGCACAGTATTACACGCTCACGATGCCGACGATAATGTCACATCTTCGATTACAGCCGCATCGGGAGAATGGTATCTTATTGACTCGCACGTTAAAAATTCCGTTTCTGGAATTACAGGTACACAAACTGCTATAACGATTAACCATCCAAATGATTTTACAGTGAGCGAACAAGCATGGATCGACAACCTTATTATAGAGTAATTGATACAGTTGATCTCGAAAAGATCAAAAGTGAGTTATCTCTTATTCACCATGAAACGACCTATGCACTTCAAGGCGAATGTGTTTCAGACAGCGTGTTTAAACACATAGTACCTGCAACCAATCAAACTAATGCTTGGGAAAGACAAACGAAAGTGACAGCCAAAGACTTGGTTGAGTTTCACTTTGCTTTGCCATATACTAACTCCTTGTTGGTAAAATACAATCTGGCATATAGTAGGGTTATGATATTAAATGGCAAAACGTGTTACACCTACCACAAAGACTTTACTAAAAGAGTACACATACCAATCGAAACTAACGATAATAACTTCTTTGTTATGAATGATGAAGTTTTTAGATTACCAGCAGATGGTAGTGTTTATGAAGTAGACACAACAAACCTCCATACATTTGTCAACGCTTCCACATCAACTCGAACTCATATTGTTGGTACTATGTTATGAAAACAATATTGTCTGGCTGTAGTTGGTCTAATAGAAATTACTTCCCAAGAATGCACCCTAGCTATGACACATCATACCCAAAGTGGGATGAGTTACTACAAGATTATTACGATTGGGATATTGTTAATGTGTACGGAGACGCCCTTGGTAACGTAGAAATAATAAAAAAAGCAATAAAAGAAATATACACTCACAACACTGAAAGATGTATTATAGCTTTATCTCAGTGGTATAGGTTTTCTACCCCTGGTGATAATCGTTTTAACCCAAATACACATAAAGCTGTTGTCTGGGACGATGATGTATCTGAAGAACAAAAAGCTAGTTATCAAAAATGGGTAGATAGACACAACAATTACTTTGAGATTATGCCTTTTGATGATAAAACTAAGAAAGCCCTCATAGAAGAAACTCTATTTCAATTATATATACTAATAGATTTATGCGCCTACAAAAATATAGAACTTGTCGTGTTTCAGATGATAAACCCATTGATGGAAAACCAAGACGTTTATGATATGTTAAACTCTGATTATTTTAATGCAATACATAAAAGAAAGAGAAAGCATAATGTAAATATATTTGGTTGGCCTTTTCATTGGCAGTATGGTGGCACTTGTTTTGAAGAATTGCTTCAAGGAGATTGTATGATTAGTAAACGAGATAGACACCCTAACGCAAGAGGCCATCAAGAAATATTTAGAATATTTAAAGGATTTTACAAATGAATTATTATGAATTGCCACGTTTTTTATCTGATGAACAACACAAAGCCTTTCTAACCATATCAGAGAACGTTAAAGAATGGACACCATACCAGTCTACCGTATCAGGTAATCGTATGGGTATGTATTATTTCCAAACAGGATTGACGTTTGCAGATCGTAATGTAGCTTTGATAAAGCTAGAACCTAACGATGTTATGGATTGGCATGTAGATGGTAAACGAAACACTGCGCTAAGCTACCCACTATCTGATAATTATGCACCTTGTTCTTTTGAAGATGCTGCTGGTTTTGACGGTGTGATGCTGTTAAACACTCAGGCTAGACATGCTGTTTTTAATAATGAACATATTCGGTATAGTATCAACATATCATTTCAAGAACCAATTGATGAAGCTATAGAAATTTTTAATGGACTGACTGAGTATGAATTTAAAACATCTTAACTTCAAAATAGACAAGCCACGTTTTAGAGAAGTAGCAGAAACATGGCGAAACAACGGACGTTGGTATCAATGGAAACAGTTTGACCAAGTAGATAAGTGGTGGCAGACTTACCCACAACAAGGCGAAGACCCCAACATAAATGAGGTTGCAGAGGCTTTAAATATCCAACAGTTTGATAATAGACCACGGTTTTATTGGTTGGAGACTAATAATGATATACCTATACATTATGATGAGGATCACGTTACGTCTATACAAATTAACTTACTGGAGCAAACACCTGTTATAGGTATAGAAGGTGTAGGTGACGTACCTTACGAAGCTATGGTAATCAACAATGGTGATATAAGACATTGGGTTGACCCAGTACCATATGAAAGGTTGCAAATGAAATTTGTAATGAGAGAAACTTGGCAAGAAGTAATAGAGGCAATACCGAATGAATATATACAGAACTGATAGACCTTTCTCTGATGAAGAACTTAGGACTATGGACATTATACACAACCCAAACGTTAAGATGTTCAAAGATCAAAATGAACCTTCTTATGTAATTCATGATTTCATAACAGATGCAGAAAGAGAACAACTACTATGCGCTTGGGATTATCACTTTGATGCAAACGGTGAGATAATTAATGAACACATTTATAGAATAGTATATCCAATGCTTATCAAAGAAATATCAGACATTATCAGACCAAAAATATATGAAGAGTTTGGTGATGATACAATATTTTATTCAGATATAGCTGGTGATGATCCTATGAGCGTTGGTGATCAAATGTTCAAAGCAGTAAAACCTTATGGACTTCATACTGATGCGGTTACTCATTTAGATGGTTATAGACCTTACAAAGATATTATCATACCCCTAGAAATTAATGGTGGTGGTACTTACGTAACATTTAACCAAAGGTATCGTGGACACGCAACTATGTTTATGAATGGAAGAGACATAGCTTCTTTTGCCAACTACCATAACGTGATTAAGAATACAAATTACTCATATTATGGCGTAGATGATATTGATATTAGCAATAGAGACGTGTATAAATTAAAAGAGATAATGCCTAAGCATATTCCTTTATCTGTGTACGATGGTTTAAGTATAGAGAACATATTCCCATGGGAACACTGCCACGCAATCGTACAGGATACGTCAGTTTTACATGCGCCAACTGGGTTTGAAGGTTCCAAGATAGGTCTAACATTACATCTTATGAAGAAAGATGCTGATTATAATAATAGTATAAAGGGACATTATACCCCTTGGAGTCCACTCACTCGACCAGTAATCCAAAGTTCTTAGAAATCATATGAACCATCACAGTATTGTTCTCAAGTATTCTTGCTTTGAGTTCATACTTACTTATGTCATGTTCTCTTGTACCTTTGGTAAAAGCCTCAATCCTCTCACTCATGTGTTTGAGATGCCACGTTTCGCATAGTCTTTCAACAGACACGCCATTCATTGTAACTTTATATGACATAATTGTCTCATTGTCGTAGCCAAACGATTCTTGGACTTGTGGTGGGTAGATTGAGTCTTCTTTAAGCTCTTCCATCATAGTTAATACGTCATCTATGTCAGAAAAGTAGTCTAGTTTTTCCATCACCTTTCTGCTTGCCATCATGATGCCCGTATTGAAAACATAATTATCGGGTTCAACATCTTCTTCAGATAACATGGCATGGCAATTCCAATACTTAGCTTCTGGTGATCTAAAGTCTTTGTCGTAGTTTTTAAGATACAAAGCATCCCAAAGCTTTACGCCAGAGTTTTCTGCATTAGTAGCATCACAACATAAACAATGCTCAGCCTTGATCCAATCAAAAACATTTACTTCAAATTTATCAAACCAAACATCTAAGTCCACGTACAATACTAGATCATACCAATGCGTCATATAATCTAAAAGATGCACCTTATATAGATTAATTACATCGTATTCTGATAGCTGTGGGAACCTAGCACGAAACTCTTCATATCTATTATCTCTACCAAAGTGAATGTAAGTTGCTCTTTGGGCGTGTGCATATTCAAGATGGTTATCGTATAACTTGTCTTTATATTCAGCTAACCTCTCTTTAGTTCGCTTACTCTTGTTGACAGGATCGTCTTTAGGTCCTCTTGGGTTGTCGAGACGTTCATCAGGTATTTCGATGTAAATAGAATATATTAGCTTTGTCTTGTCTTGAAAAAACGTGCTGAACTTCTTATTAACGAAATGTGCAATTTCGATATTATCCCAATCCAATGGCTGTGGCTTCTCTTTGATAATCTTATGCCATCTTTCGTCCATAATCTCATACGGAATATCTGTACTTTCCATAATATATGAGAAAACGCTTTCATTGTTTGGGTAGTAATACATTCTAAGAAATTTATATTCGTCCGAATCTACCCCAAGCAAACGCATGGTGTTTATTCTTTCCATAATACTAGGTAGACGTTCGATAAGCTTAATCTGCTTAATATGTTCAGACTTAGCAATCATTATACCAGTATTCATTACGTGATTTCCACCACCACCCAAAAGGTCTTTTGTGATATGGTACTTTAACGTTGGAGAACGGTTTCCTATATTCTCGAACTTAACGCCTTCAATGTCTTTGCATGTTACTTCGTCGGTTTGTACTTGAATGTGAATACCTTTGCTCAAATCTAATTCGTCAAACACATTCTTTTCTGTATTAAAAATAACGTCCATATCTACGTACATTACTTCATCGTATTCTTCAGCTAACTCTGCCATAATATGGTGTTTATATATGTTAGCCGTTGTGAACTCTAAATCAAGATTAACATCAAAGTCTTTCATTGTGTTATGATAAAATTTAAACTCGACATTAATCAAACTATTAGCGTATTCTTCTTTGTTTGAAATTAACCTATCAAAGTATTCGTTGACAGACTCAGTAGCAAAATAGTTTGCACTCCACTGATCTTGTTCTTTTTCAATATCATCGTAGGTTGTAAATATAACTCTCTTCATACGCCTATAACCATATAACGTGTGCATTCTTCATTAACTTGCATTTCACCTTTCCACATAACAACAGCCAAGTCTAATGACTCGACAAACTCATCTAAACTATTTTGCGTATTAATGTGACTTTGGATAGAATGATAATTATTGCTTTGAAAACAAATCATAGTCTCTCTTGTCTTAGCGCCAAGGATTAAACGTATATCATCTGGTTCCATATGCTCACAACTTGTATTGATAATAAGTTGATACGCATCAGCCCTAGTAAAGAAATAGTCTAAAGCATCGTCAGTAATTGAATGATTATTTTTATAGTCATCATTACCATATTTTAGTATATCTCCATAACGCTCACACATTGGGTCTGAGTCAACATTCCAAATATTTATTTTCTTGTCTATCTTTTGGCGAAGTAGCATACCATTCAAACCATACCAACTGCCAAGAATAATAATATCCTGTAGTGGACACCATTTAAACTGATCATCAGTAAGGAAAGGTACTAGGGTATCAACAAGCCATTGCTTGCCTTTTATCTGTGCATCATTGACAGAGTTAATAATATCATAGCTTCTGTATAAATCTATGTCTTTATTATACTTAGATTCGTTGTAAATGTCACCTAGTGTTCGAAGTGCATTTTCATAAATTGTTTCTAGGTAGCTCATATTTCATTCCATTATACATATCAATTGGTGCATCTCTATATTCATTAGCAACGCTGTTCACAAGCCCATGATCGAAAGTATTAAACTCCAATCCTTCGTGGACTAAAAATCTGTCGATGCCTTTATACTTACGCATGAAGTAATCTTTATTAGACATAAAGTGATCCCATATGTGGGTTTGCTCACCAGCAGTCCATGTGATTACTGAACTATTTATATGAACATCATAAGCATGTGGAGCCATGTAGAGATCGTCTTTCCAATAGTCTTTGAGTATAGTCAAACCATCCCACTTTAAAAAGGAACTTGGGTCTTCTTTAATATCCATGTCAAGATCAAAGAATAGACACTTACCTTTTACTGGAAAGTCTGCGCTAAACATTGCTAGTTTATTCCACCAAAACCTTAAACTAGGTTTCTTAAAACAGGGAATGACTTCTACTTCAACACCGATTCTATCTTCTGTGTAGCAAAAATACTGTGTCGTGGGAAAAAACTCTTTTAATTTATCCCTCAATCTATTTACATGTTCAGCACTATACTTATCGCCGTGCTTTACGAATATTATATTGTCTGCCATTCAAACCCTCTCACTTTATTCATTATGTTTATTTTTCTGTAAAGCTCATCATATAGTTTTTGGTTAAATTCTGATACCAACCCAAAGCCCACTGTGTCCAACTCATCTTGTGTTCTAGTATTTAAATAATTCATTTCGTGTGGGTGGAATAGAAGATTATAACTCTTTAAACCGTTCTTTCCGATCTTAACAGTTGGTAAATTAGAATAGAAATCATTTATTTCATTTACATCTAATATATTAAAATAGGATATTGTAGGTATTACCTTTGGCACAACACCTACTTCACCGTGCAATCTTTCAATCATATCAAGAGTTTTTGTGAAAGATGTACCTCTTATCCATTCATATTTTCTACCAATGTGATCTAAACTTGCAACCATTTCTATCTTTTTAAATTTCTTAAGTACGTCCATAAAACGTTTTGAAATCAAAGAACAATTTGATGTGAACCAAACAGTACATTCTGGATTTACTTCTGCAAGCCTTTCTAAAATCTTTGCGTTACGCATATCGGCAAATGGTTCCCCACCTTTGATGTGCAATACATGAAGGTTAGGTAACAACTCTATAATCTTTTCAACGTCACTATCGCTTAGGCGCATATCAGGTTGTTTATGGTTGCCAAACAAATGATCTATTGTAGCCCACTTACTACTAAAGTAGCTTGAACACATAACACATGTTTGGTTGCACGTATTGCTTGTTGTGAACTCTAAGTAGCTTACTGTGCCAGTTTCATATTTCACATGCTCTGGATTAAGCCATTCAAATACATCAGCATGAGTGTTATCTCCTTGCCGAATTCTTTCAGCACAGTTACGACAAGCATCTGTACCTTCAATGCCATTTTTCTCAAGTGATTTACGTATGCTCATATTAAAATCTGAGTACGGAAATTCATCAATTTCATTATTAGTGCTTACGTGATAATCGCTTTTATCCGTCTTTATATTTCGAAATAGCTCTGTATTGGAAATCATGCAACATGGCTTCAAGTAACCTTGTGGGTCAATAACTACAGCGTGATCAGGCCATCTACATTTGCTCATTTTAATCTCTCAATGTATTGATGATACATTCTTGCATTTCTCCTACCTATATTTTTGTCTTCGCAAGGTGTTATGTCTGCGTTAAGTAAAAATTCTCTCAGATCAGATAGATACTCTTTAGTTTCTGCTTCGACAGCCCAAGGTTCTATGTCTTTGGGCGTTGATGTTCCACCCATTGGTGATAGTATATGATAAGAAAAGGTTAATAGTTTTGAATTACAAAAGGATAGAATATCTGGTAAGGTATAAACGTTATCTTTACTAACAACAAAAGAACACCCAACGTTTGCTACACCGTAAGCTTGCAATTCTTCTATGTGTTTTAAAACTTTACTTAAGTCACCGTTTCTTCTCAAGTCTTTGTATATTTCTGGGTCGATAGAATCTAACGATACTGTGAATGTTGTGTTTGGTCTTTGCGCGAGTTTCCTTGCGTAACCATTTAGAATACTGCCATTCGTTGTTATTTGTATCTTTAAATTCTTAGGATTTTCTTCTTCCACCATTTTTATTATTTTATGAACTATTGCTTGCGCGAACGGTTCACCACCAGTAAAATTAAGTTTGTCTACTTCATGTATGATGTCTCTTAGTGATTCAATAAACGCATCAGCCACTTCTGGATCATCGTATATACTTTCGAATCTGCCCATAATGTGAGGGTTTATGTCATCCATAAATGCCTTATATTCTGGAAACTCTAAGCCTTCTGGTATCTTGCGACCTAAAGTAGATTGTACTTGTTCTTTTAGAAGTCTAGGCATATTTTTACCCATATCCAACATGTGCTGAGATGAGTGGTAAGGACTACAGAATTTACATTTATAGTTGCAGGTGTTTGATAGCTCAAGCTCAATTTCTTTTGGAACCGCATGATTTAAATCTCTATCACCACCAACCCAATCAAAGTCTAAGCTACTAGGTGGTTTATCTTTATCGCATTGCTCTTTACAGTATCTACACCAATCATGTAAGTCACCAGACAAAGAAGCATCACGCACTTCTTCAAAGCCTATGTCATTCTGCCAAATATCCCTAAGACTTTTTCCAGGTTCCCATCTAGCTCTATATTTGTTTTTATCTAATTCAAATGGCGTTGTGTCTTCGTATTCTCTTTCCGATCTTGCAATAAAAGGACATATTTTAAGCTCACCTTTTTTATTGATGTGGATGGTCTGAAAAGCCGCCCAACAACTCACATTTCTTTCTGCCTTCGTGAAAGTTTCTTCTTCTCTGCGGTGTTTATTAATTATATCAACGTACTTCATCTATAATCCTCTAAGTATGGTGCTAACTCATATATATCTTCATTGTTTTCACGAGCGACTAAACAAAAGTCAATCCATTGTATCATTCGTTCTTGTATTAGTTTAATATCGTCATCACCCTGTGCCACGCTCAACACGTTATTCATGCCAGATAAGTGTAGGTTATCTGTTGTATAATAAGTGTCTGACTTTTTATCCCAATCCTTTAAGTAATTAAATAGCTTGTCTCTGCCTTCTTCTATGTGGTGTTCGTCTAGGTAACATGGGCTACAGTATTTAGGGAATGTAACAAGGTTCGCCATACTAATTCTATCCACACCATCAATATCTTTCCAATATTCAATAAGTTCTGGTAAATGCATCCAATTATATACAGATACTGTTGATACGATAACAACTTTACGACCAGAGTGTTCGTGGTATCTCTTAATGTTGTTTACTGTTTTCTTAAAGTTACCACCGCGTATCCAATCGTACATTTCGTGTACGCCATCAATACTTGCTTGAATATGTACTTCATCTATCTGATGTAATATTTCAATAACAGTATTAGTCACGAGTTGCATGTTCGTGCATATCTCTACCCTACAGCTAGGATTAGTCTCAGCCAACTTCTTTAATATCTTGATGTTGTTGGGATCAGCGAAAGGTTCGCCACCCTTGATAGTTAGATGTTGTAGATTAGGAACTATGCCAAGAACTTTATCAACATCAGCCTTAGTCATTTTATACATTTCAGTATGGAACTTATGGTTCTCATTACGCCATTTCAGTCCAGACTCAACTGCCATCTTTTCATATGGTGACCACTTAGAAGAATATTTGCCAGAACAAGATACACACATTTGATTGCATATGTTGCTTGTAGTAATTTCAAGAAACCTAATAGGAATAACATCAGATGCTAAATCTTCTTTATATGTAGGGAAGTTAAATCTGTTGTATGAATCAAACCTAGCAATTCGACCTGCATCCCAATGTCTCCAACATACATCACATTGTTTTGGAAACGACTTTTCTTTGAAGTCAGAGCGAAGCTTCTCATAGACTTCACCATTAAAGAACTCAGTGAGGTTGTCTACATCTTTGATGTGTGAAAGCGCTACGTTGTCACCTGCACAACATATAACCATTTCACCAATAGGATTAATCGTAATCCCTGTTTCGGGAACCATACATTTCATCGTCGACTCTTTCATTATAAATATACCTGTATTTAGGAGCAAGCGTGTTAACAGGTTATGAAGTCATATTTGATGAACACCTGCGTGTTGGCTCTGCGCTAGGACGTAATGTGTTTCGTGTTGAAAAAGATGGTGTAACTTATTGTTACAAAGACCAAGCTTATCACGAATACACAGCCCTTTTACATATCAACCACGAGTCTTTGCCAGAAATAATAGATTATAACAATGGTAGACTTATAAAAGAATGGGTTGAAGGCGAACCACTCGACTGTGTTCATATCACACCAACTAAAGAACTTATAAGAAAATTCACAAAATACACTAAAGAATTATTTGATATTGTTCATAGCAGTAATTATATTTTATTAGACTATACTCTTAAAAACATAGCTTATAACAAAGGTAAGTTTAGATTTTTTGATTTTGATTGCTCAGTACCTTTTGATGTAGTTCTCAAACCTTTGTTGGGATCACGTAAGCATGAAAATAGACCATACGAAAGTTTACTAGCTAACGTACACTACACAGATGATTATTTTGCGTATGCCTGTGTAATATATACTTGTATGACAGGTAGTGTACCATATTCAAATAATCAGAGAGATGTAGAGTTAGCCAAGAAAAATTATGAAACAACTTACAAAGATATAGTACCAGAATTTACGACAAAACTTTTAGAAACAGGATTAAACAAAAAAGAAGTTGATTTTATCATAACTTGTCTTAACCCTATTCGAGATGGTAGACCCACAAGTTTTCTATAAAAGATCGTTGTAAATCGCCATTGCTGATGTGATACGAGTTGACTTACGTATAGAAGACTTGATTGATTTGTCGGCTTCTTTAACCAAGTCTTGTTCTAATGCCCAAAGCTTAAACTTAAACAGTTCTTCTTTACTTTCGTTATTATCACGAATAAAGTCATACACTGCATGATCAACTTTGTTTGTTTTGACTTTAACGTCTTGGTCAAGACTTAATAATTGATTTTCTTTATCTTGTGTCGCTTGGTCTAGCTCAGCAGTTTGCTTTTCAAGAATTTGTTTGCGCTCCATAAGAAAACGCATTCCCAACATTTCTTCTGCCAATGCTTGTGCTTCTGCATTAACCATTTCGCCAAACTGTTTTGCGTGTACTCTTTTGTATTCAGAAGTTCCATCTAAAAGTTTTTCAAGGTCATAGCCTTCTTCAACTAAAGCTTGGTAATCTCCATTATCACCCACTTCGACCATGTAATTGATTTTTTCACCGTTAGGATTGGTGTACACAACTTCGATTAAACTGTAATCTTCATTTATGTAATATGCCGTATTGATGCTACCGCTAAATTCTGCCATAATATATTCCTTAAGTTGCTGTTACTGTAGTTCTTAATGTGTGAGATTGGTTCGTTGTTGGAGTACCATTTGGAAACTCTTGTGTACGATAATCAGATGAACTTACAAATCTTTGAGTATATCCAGAAGCTGACGAACCAGACAATCTCGTGTCAGCCATCACAGTACCCATTGTATTACCAGAACCATTTACGTTATATGTTATTTTTGTATTAAAACCTGCAATGCCACTTCCATTAACTGCCATGTTTTGTATCATGGGTCCGAATATATCATCAAACATAGATAGAGGCATTTCTCTTATATCGCCATTTGTATAATCCCAATATACTGGCATAAAGCTAGGCGTGTTAGCTGCTGGTGTAATTTTATGTACGTAATAGTTATTCACAGTTGTAGGTTGGTCTAAAGTTTCACCTATTCCACCAGAAGTGTAGAGGGAAGCATTTGCTCTTGTGTCAACAAACACAGGAGTTGATGATACTAAAGTCGAGCCAGATACACTATTTGATGTAGATATGTGATAAGCTCCACCAGCAGCGGCTGATACGGTTCCACTTGTAATAAGCGCAATTGCTGGTTGGATGAAGTATTCAACACAGTCTGCCAAATCCATGGATTGCAGATCGCCAGCAGTTGGGGTCATAAGAATTGGGAATCGGTGTAGGTTAGTATCAGTAGGTAATGCAGGTGGTGAAGCACTTTCTGTTGTGTTAATTCTGTCATAAGTACCACCTAAGATTGATGATATGTTAGGCGTGTTTGCAGAAGACGCAAAACCACCATCTGCGGCTGTACGTGTTTCCATAGCACCAGCTATCATACGATTGTCAGTAATACTAGCTAAATTGCCGCCTGTAGAAACAACGTTAATGTTTACAGTGGTATTAAGAGAATATAGATAAGCAATTCTTTGTAGAACCTGACCTTCATAGGGATCAAAGGCTGGGTTTGGCATGTCAAGACCAACACCTGCTCCAGTTAAATCACCTTGTAATATCCAACCAGCCATTACGCGGGCAATCCATAAATTCTAAATGTTTCGTTTCCAGCAGAATCTCGTATGATTAGTTTGTGGTCAACGGCTTTAATAAAATCAATAACTGTGGTTTGAGTTACAGTGTCCATCGTTGCGATGTTTTGTAATTCTAATGCGTTAGTGATCACTTCCGTTGTGTTTACTTTAATCGCCATGTTCATCTCCTTTGCTAATTTGACTAGGCTTAACCTTATTTATAACCTAAATACATTTGTATTTGATATATTTGCTATGGAAACTTTATGATAGGAGCTAGAAATGGCAGACAAAAAAACAATCGACTCAGATGCTGTAGAAGGCATGGACGTCAATGGTGATGGTCACATCTCTAAAGAAGAGATGTCGATGCACCTAGAATTTAAAAGAAAAGCACTTGAAGATCAGGACTCACAAAGAGATGCCATGAGAAAGATGACATGGTTTGCTTTGATGGGAATGTTACTATATCCATTCGCAATCGTACTGACATCATACTTAGGTATGGATGAAGCGGCAAATATTGTAGGTGATATCGCACCCACGTATTTTGTAGCTATTTCAGCCTTAGTAGCGGCGTTCTTTGGCGCAGATGCGTTGAAGAAAAAGTAAATAAAAAAGGGGAGAGCCGAAACTCTCCCCTTCTCCCTGATGCTTCGATCAGGCTCTTGTGACACCCATTGTTAATCCGAGTCTTAGCTCTGCCGATTGGTAGGCAACGTCATTGTCTTGGGATGTGCCTATTCCTATTAAATTTTTCCGTCGATGACGTCGTGCGCCCACTTGATGAAAGCACCCATTTCAGAACCCTCAGCAATACCATTATCAAAAGCACACTGCTTCAAAGCTGATGTTGGTTCCAGACCTTCTGCTACTGCCATCAAATCTGATGCTTGGTCAAAGACCATCCAATAGAGAGACTGTAGACTGATAAATTCTGGTTTCATTGGGAACCCTTTCAAGTGATTCTGTTTACTCTTACTTTATAGCGAATCTATTAACTAGTGTCAAGCCATTTCTATAAGAGTTGCGAGATTATTAAGAGCCTTTGAACGAGCTTTCATTTCTTTCAAAGTCATAAGAACTAAATTAGTATTTGTTAGCGTATTACGCTTAGACCAAACAGCATAGAAACCATCACGATCATCAACAACTTCATACTTAGTACCACGCGATTCAAAGCTGTAACACATTTTGTTGTTTTCGGTCATTGTTGTTTGAACTAGCATTGGCTCTCTTTCTTTTTTAACTTACTCTTACTTTATAGAGAATCATTCTGATGTTGTCAACCCCTAAAGCATACTAGGAGTTGATTGTTCATCTTTTATTTGCTGAGCTAGAGTAAAAGGTTTCTCTTTACCGTTTAACCAATAAACGCCAAATAGACTGTCGCTAGGATCGAAAACGTGAAGCGACTTAGAAATCTTCATGAATATACCAAAACAAGAATAAAGGGTCACGTACTGTCCCTTGTTATCTATAGATGCCTGTAGAGCATTTGCTTTAGCTTCGGCTTCGTTTTTTCCCGCGTTTATCATTACCAGATAACCTCTTCTGTTACTATAATACGTTTGCCAAGGTTTGCGATAACGCAGTCCTCAGTGTAATTTTTCATTGCACCGTCATCGAACATTACAGTCACGAGTGTTACGCCATCTGCATCGTCGTGGATCGAAGTGATCTCACCTTTGGCAGTGTATTTTGCGTAGTTGCGGATAAATCCCATACCAACTTCAAACATGATTTCGTCCTTTCAAGACTGATTACATATACGTTATAGAATCAAAAAAGGGGGCTGTCAACCCCCTATTTTATCCGTATGCTTCGTTTTGTTCGAAGGCTTTAAACTTAACACGCTTGTTAAACAAAGTAACAGCTTCGTTATAAGACAAGTCTTTCTTGACGTACCGCCATGTGTAGCCAATGCCACCTTTGACGTGAGCCATGTAATTACCCTTACGTACCCACACATAGTAGCCACCCCACTCAGGTGGCTTACCGTCAAGAACATCTGACCGCCCCATGGCGTATGTCTCAGCACTTTTTGTTTTGGCAACTACGGCAGTGTGTTTATAAATCATTTCGAATCCTCTCTGATTCTTATTACTCGCTTTTGTAGCACTAGGCGGCTACGCTGTCAAGCTCTTTTATTTCTTCGAAGCCAAAATTAGCACATACCCACACGATGCCGTTGCCATCAACAATGATGTCGCCAACAGACAAAGAAGACTTTTGACCTAAACGCTCAATGTTTTCTTCGATGCAAAGGTTGCTGATGTGAAACACATGCTCAAGATCGTTGGCAGTAATATTAGCAACGTGAGTGTAGTGACCGTCATCGAAGGCTTCAGAAGCAAGAGTTTTGATGCCGATACCACTAAAGTCAAACTGCAAGTTACGCTTAGCTGTAAACTTAGCATTAGGTATATCTGCATTAACATCTGCGATGTCTTGGTCTGAATATTGTATTTGATAAATCTGATAAAGCATTTGATTTCTCTTTCGTTTGATTCTTTCTACTCTTACTGTATAGCGAATCACGAAAAAGTTGTCAACACTTAAATTATTCAGTATCCTCTGGTGCTGTATCTGCTGGTATGTAATCATGAATTACATCGTTGGCAGTAACCAAAGAAGCTACGTTAATAACATATTCTCCATCACGTATGTTGATGTAAATGTGACCTGCATCTCCATCAGTATCAGTAGCATAATACACACCTTCATTAGATGCATTAAGACCTATCCAATTAGCTTCTACAATAGTTTGGCTTTCACCTGCTTCGACTACCATTGCATTGAGTTCTTCTAACGTAAAATTATCCATTCTTTTTCTCCATAATTGATACGGCTTTATCATAATCTGCTTTATTGACAACGCCTTCACTCAATAATCTTTTTCTGTTTGCTAGATGTGCCGATTGGGTTTCATCTTTTGAACCACCATAATAAGGAACACAATGCCCCTCATCAGCCATTACTTCTGTGACCATACGATCATCTTCCATGATAAAGTCTCCAAGGATACGACCAAACTTACCCTTCATGTCTTCACCATTCTTTGCGATTTGTGTTTTGAGAATACATTCTTTACCAAGTAACTCTTTAAGTCTCTTTTTAGCGGCTAAACCAAATACTTTCTCTACTTTATCACTAGTACGTGACTCAGGAGTGTCAATTCCCATAATGCGTACACGTTCGTCTGCTAAAACAACACCAAAACCTAATTCGATGTCACAATCAACGGTATCCCCATCAACAACCTTTACAATTTGCGCTCTATACTCATACATAACCTATTTCCTTTGTATTCTATTTTCTGAATTATTACTCAGTCTTATTTATTATAAATAGTAATCGAAGGAGATCGAAATGGACTTTTTGACACTAGTAGGTGATGTAGGCTTTCCAATTGCAGGTGCAATTGCGGCTGGAGTGTTTGTTTTCATAACACTTAAATTCATCTTAGCAAGTGTTTCAGATTCCGTAACTTCTTTGAAGAACATTATGACTGGTTTGGACAATAGAGTTCAGACTATGAATAATGATTTGGTGAAAATTGATGCACTTCTTAGTTATGCTTTAAACGTCAAACCTAATATTGATCGTATTGCGGCTAACGAAGGCAAGGACGATGCAAGGAGAGACTAATGTTATGGAAAAATTTGGTACTATCTAAGTTTAGTAATGGATTTCGTATTCTCAATGGAAAGAACACAGACGATAAGTTTTTCGTTATTGATGATGTGGAATTAAAAATTGGTGATGAGTTTAGAGTAGGCGCTAATGGCTACTTTGAGCATATCGGAAACCCTTTGCAAGATTTGATTGATGAGGTTAAGTGATGTTTTGGATGGATTACAATATAAATCAATCTGGTCACAACTTTAAAGTCGAAGGCGAGTGGGAAGGTGAAGTAATGGGTGTCAAAAAAGATGGCACTGAAAAAGATTATTGGCTTTACAAACCAGGTGATGTTTTTCGTGTAAACGAAAGCGGATGGTTAGTGAAGATTTCTGAGGCTGAAGGAGCCGTGAGAGATAGATAAAGTAGAGGAAGTAGGATTGGAAATAGCCCAGTTCGATTTAGCCCAAGCAATAAGTGACTATGGTTTTCCTATAGTGGCGGCGATAGGCATGGGCTATTTCATTTACTTCATCTGGCGATGGGTGACAGAGACTATTGAACCTGTTATCGGTGACGCCATGTTCACGTTAATCAAATTGGTTGATCGTGTCCGTATGCTTGATAATGATATGATAAGGTTAAACAGCAAGCTTTCAATGGTACTTGAATACAGAGCTAAACTAAACCCTCAACGTGAGGATGAATTGCATAGATTAGTTAATGAGTTCAAGTCTGAAAGAAAGAGTTTCAACTCAACAGGCAGGGCAGATGATGAAGAAGATAATACTAGCGACAACGCTACTACTGATAACTAACACAGCACTGGCAAGTCCGATGCAGTGGGGCTTCAAGAGTCCCTCATTTAACGGACAAGGCTATTCAACACACATTCTCAGTATAGAACAACTTACATTCAACAGAAAAAAAGAAATCAAAGAAGCCGCAGAAGCGGAAGAAAGACGTATTGAGCGTGAATTAGAAAACTCTACGTTAAATAAGTTCTTGAAGAATGTTGAATCAAGAATATACGCAACAATTTCAAAACAACTAGTAGACTCAATGTTTGCAGACTGCACAAGTGAAACATGTCCAAATAGCGGAACGGCTGAAATTGAAGGTAGTACAATTGCATGGGAAAAGGATACTACAACAGGTTCTATTACTCTAACGATCACAGAAGAAGATGGTAGCCTTACTGAAATAACAATCCCAGGATTAGGGGAGTTTAACTTCTGATGCACGGTGATAGAGGAAATATGAAAATAGTATGGCTTATGGTAGCTTTATGTGTGGGCTTGCACGTAGTAGTTATACCTATATGGATGTGGGGGTTAGGCTTATGAAGTTTGTTTTCACAACATGTTTACTATTAATACTTTCTGGCTGTGCGACAGAAAAAAGTCTTGAAGTTTTAAGTCAAATAAACAAATCACCTATCAATCAACCTAGTCCTATTCAAGGTAGGTTAGAAGCAGTTCCAGCCTTAGATGGCGAACTGATACCAATTGCTTTATACAACTTTAACGACATGACTGGGCAAAGAAAACCTGGCGATGGTGTTGCCAACTTATCTAGTGCGGTTACTCAGGGTAGTGCGGCATGGGTAATACAAGCATTGCAAGATGTGGGTAATAGAGGTTGGTTTAACGTAGTTGAGCGTGTTGGCATGGACAACTTGATTAAAGAAAGACAGTTAATTAGAAACACACGAGAAATATATAAAGATAAAAATGATGAAGAAGCAGAGCCTTTAAAACCTCTAATATTTGCAGGGTTAATTTTAGAAGGTGGTATTGTTGGTTATGACAGTAACACAGCCGTTGGTGGTGTTGGTGTTAGATTTATGGGATTAGGTGCTTCAACAGAATATAGAATAGACACAGTAACTGTTGTCATGCGTCTAGTAAGCGTATCTTCTGGTAAAGTGTTAATTAGTATTGCTACTGAAAAGACAGTGGCGAGTTATCGATCTGGGGCTGACGTCTTTAAGTTTTTAGACTTAGGCACTAAATCTTTGGAAATTGAGAATGGGTATTCAGTGAATGAACCTGTAAACTATGCCGTAAGGGCGGCGATTGAACAGGGGATTATAGAATTAGTATACGAAGGTATAGACAAAGACTTATGGAAATTTAAAAAGAAAGAAGCAAATTAATGTTTATTAAGAAACTCATATACGCGGTTTCGTCCATTTTCATTATGACAACAAGTGTTTTAGCAAACGATATATACATCACACAATCTGGTGATACTTTAGACTTGGACATTGTACAAGACGGAACAGACAACGAATTTGGTGATGCCACAACTGGCGTTGCTCTAACTGGTGATACTATGGAATTTTCCATCACCCAAACAGGAAACAACAATGATATTGCGGCTACTATTAACGGCGACTTTTACACAGGTACTTGGGTATTTACTGGTAACTACAACGTAGTAGACTTAAATTGTGACGGTACTGGTGGAGCAAATTGTGATGATGTAACTTTGAATATTACCACAACAGGGGATGAAAACGATTACACGTTCTCTATAGGTAGTGCTGATGATGCTGAAGACAGTACAATTGCATTTACAGTGACTGGTGACAACAACATCATTGATACAACTGTTGATGGACAAAAATCAGCCATTACCGTAACATTAAACAACTCAACAAGTTTGGCAACTACAAGTGCTGATAGTGATGAGGGTGTTGCAGTTACTATTGATAGTGCTAACAGCGCGGCTACACATGGTAACGTAATTACTCTTGGAATTACTGGTGGTGGTAGTACATACGACATAACTCAATCAGGAGTTAATGATAATAAAGTCGTAGCTACATTTAATGGAGACTCACACGATGTCGATATTACGCAGAGTGATTAATGCAATTGCAATTTATCAAACAGACTGTATTGGTGATTGTATTAATCATGACGCCTACCTTAATATATGGCGATGCAGGTAAGATAGATAAATTTAATGGCTCTGGTGTTCTCGAAAGAGACGATGACGTCATTAATGGTGGTAAAGGCGTGGGCGTTCAATCTATGGACACAGCCATAACCGAAAGGGGAAGTATGCGGATCAGCTTTGTTGATGAGACGCTTGTTGACCTCAAGGCACATACACGTCTATTGATTGACGATTTTGTCTATGACCCTAGTGCTGGTAAAGGTGCTTTAAGTCTTAGGACTACTTTGGGTACGGTTAGGTATGCCAGTGGTCAGATAGCTAAAAGAAACAGACGAAACGTAAGTATTAAAACACCAGCAGCGACGATTGGTGTTAGAGGTACAGACTTTATTATGGTTGTTGATGAATCAGGCAAGACTATGGTTACATTACTTCCAAGTTGTGATGTTGGGGGAAACTGTGTAACTGGCGAAATATCTGTAGAGACTGATGTGGGTTACGTAATAATGAACCAAGCATTTCAAGCTACGATGGTTAAGAGTTCTTTTAATAAACCATTACCGCCTAGAATACTTGATCTAAGTGAGAGGGATATTACAAGTCTTCTTATTTTGAGAGAGAGGACGCCATACGATGAAGCACCCCCAATGGAAGGGGAAACGATAGAAAATACAGATGCTCTTTCAGTAGACTTCTTAGACTTCGATGCTTTAGATACTGATGAACTTGTGGATAGTATTGCTGATATATGGAACACTGATTTAAAAGACGCAGACTTCTATCTTGAGGAACTTTTGAATGACATCCTTGATGAGTTAGCCCTAGCACTCGCAAATCAATTAAAGTCGGAATTAGATAAACAGAATTTAGAATTTTTTAGAGACAAAGGTTTTGGGTATGATCCTAAAACACGCATATTAATAGAAGACGAAGACCCAAACTACCACTTTCAAAGGATAGATAAATCACTACAACACACTGTAGATTTGTATTTAAACCAAGGATATGGTTACATTTTAAATTTGGAGCAACAGGATGGCACGGTACTTGACTATCGCATTGGCGTTGGCAGTAACACTATTGACATTATCCAACGTCAGTAGTGCTAATGAAATATACATCAACCAAGTTGGTGATGATCTTACCATGACTGTGGTTCAAGATGGTAGTGACAACTACTTTCAGTATTGTGCTATCAACAATGATTCAAATTGTACAGATATGAACGGCAACGCACATGGTTGGGCAGATGGTATTGCAAGTGATGATTCTACTGTAACAAGTAGTACAGTTGGTGACGATAATACAGTTGTCGTAGCACATGCAACTGGACAAAATAATACTAATGAAAATATAACCAATATTGATATTGTTGGTGACCGCAATAAAGCACAAAGCATCTTTTCAAACCCAAGTAACGGAAGTCATTCATATAGTAATATGGATTGGGGTGGACTTAAAGAAACTAATATTGAGATTGACGGTGATGATAATACAGTAAAACACCAAAGTGATAGTTATGGAGAAGTCGAAGCAAACATCAGTGTAACTGGTGATGACAATAGTGTAATAGTATACCAAAGGTCAATGCGTAATGTTGCTAAT
>Ga0228674_1000637_pt1 | contig 23308 bp, 22 predicted proteins | sample 1D_rmetaG_FD_189054 | JGI IMG/M metagenome (GOLD analysis project Ga0228674, IMG submission 189054) | Seawater microbial communities from Monterey Bay, California, United States - 1D_r | ecosystem: Environmental > Aquatic > Marine > Coastal | place: USA: California | collected 2016-09-26
CAATCAAATATATAGAAAAAAAATGTACTCATTAATTGAAATCCTTTTTTTTGAATATAGATAGCATCGACGTCGTTTCATTACGGATATTCTTTAATCTTCATGGTCTGATTCTAACTCATAATCATCTAACTCATAATCATATGCTTCCGCATCTAATCCCTTTTCTGGGTCTGTCTGCGGGACTTTTTGATAACCAGAGTTGCTCGTAATGGACACGCGTGTCTTTATAAATAAAACCGCTATAACAACCACAAACCCTACAATCGCAATCCAATCGAAATGATGTCCAAAAATGATACAAGACGCAATCAACGAAAAAGCCTGGCGAGCTGTCATGACCATGGCAAATGCAGCCGCACCGTGATGTTCAATGGTTTTAAAAATAAACCACTGACCAATGACAGCGGGCAGACAGAGACCCGCCAAATGCAGTAAAAACGTTGGATGTTGCATGACAAAATTGATTGAAGCGTCCAATTGGCCGGTCAAAAAGATAAGAATACCCGTGAAAATAACGGAGCACGTATTGATGCCGTACATCATTTCAAGTGGTGGTGTTGAAAACGTTTTAAAGATGTGCGACTGCCATTGCGAAGTCATCGCGTCGAAAAATACGTATCCCAACAAAAGTACAACACCAGTCATCAAAAATTCATCATTATATGTTTTGACTCTCGAAAATAAACATAGCGCAACACCGGCGGCCAGTGCCAATGCCAATACATACGCCTTGTAGTTGTACTTCTTTTTGAAGAAAACCCGCCCTACAATTAAGACTGGAATCATTTTCAAGGATTTGAAGACGACGACGACAGGAAACACTGTATATTGCAACGCGGTATATTGACACAAAGAGGACACTACATTTGTAAATGAAGCGACCGAAAACTTAAAAAAAGGCGTCGTCTGTTGCGACACAAAGTAACTCGCAAAAGTAGACGCGACCAAACGATTCGCAAACACTAATACAGCAGGCCATTGAAAGCGCTGCCCATCGTAGTCCTGTGTCATAATGCGCTCTTGGGCAATGCCCCATGTAATGTAGGAAGCCAACAATGCGCCGGCGCATTTTGCAAATGCAATTGGGTTATTTTTCTTTCGTGTCACCTTCTCTAGTGTACCATCAGGGTACAAGTATATACCAACCCAAGCAACCATGACTATCATAAGCTGTGCCCACGGTGCTCGAACCGTCATCGCTATGCGGAACCACTCCCTGGACATAATGGTCGAAGCAAAGAGGCCATTTGTATGGACATTTGTGGTATAGTTGAAGGGCCTGCCAGTGGTCCATTCCACAAAAGAAGCATTGGCGGCCCTTAGCATGGCATCGGCAGCACATATGTCCCATGTTTTTATCTTTGTGGTGTGGACATACGCCAGTGCGTTACCCTTGAGGACCTCGGCGGCTTTATAGCCGGAACCACCTGCGGGTTCGACTTCATATCCCGTAAGAACTTTTTTAACGTCGCCGGCGTGCGAGCGCGAAACGAGAACAGTATCAGGCGGTTGAAAGGACATTGCCGGGCGCTCGAGCCATTCCCCATCGATGGTAGCCCATGTTTCGTTTCGGAATGGAAAGTGTATAATGCCAGCTTTAGGCTGGCCGTCCTGTGTCAAGCACGCCATCACAGAAACATATTGTGTCAGTCCTTCGGTGTATTCTTGGGTGGCGTCCAACGGGTCAACCCATGTCACCAAGGATTCGTGCCCTTGTTCGGGCGTAAACGTTTCTTCGGATACAATGGCCGTTTGTGTCCATCCGTCGACGAGAATGGTGTGGGATGCAAGGTCTGCATCCGTGACCGGAGTATGGTCGTTTTTTTGATGGGATTCGTGAAATCCTTTTTTAATTTGAAGGCCGGCGTTGTCAATACGCGTCATCATAGCTGTATACCACGTAAGTAAAAATGTTCTGGTTAGCATACGATACTTTAAATGTGGACCTATATATTCCGTTCAAGTTATATTTTCGGTTTTAATCTCAATATCTGGCACATTAAAGAATATGGTTCTCTTGATGAAAATCCTTACATTTTAATATAATTCGTCTATTTAATTTCAAAAGTAGTTTATATATATGTTTGATATTAAATTTATTCCGTTAATTGGTGTATGCATGTACTTAATTATAGTTTTCTATATGAATACGCACAAACAAAAGTCTGGACATTTACCATATAATGGTTTGTTATCTCGTGACTCAGTTGGACAAAAAACAATGGCAACTAAATCATGTTCCGAACAGATGAATATATCTTTTTATATTACACAACATGACCAGAATCAGAATTATCGTGCAGATACGCATCTGACACGTCTATTAAAAAAACACGAACGCAGAACTTTTAACAAATCAAATGCGGATTTTATTATTGTCAGTATTTCGTTTTATATGAGAAAAAATAAAACCGAACTTGAAAATCAATTGCGCCAACTTTTTGTAAGTTCAGAATTTAAAAAAAGAAACGGCTCCAATTTTTTATATTTCGGTTATTATTTTGGGTCGGGCAAATCGTTGCCCGAAAATAAACGTTTGCGCTCGATAATTTCGAAGGGAATGCAAACAAGTCATTATTTACCTGATTATACGTTGGGCGCGTCGCCAATCGTTATACCTTACGAGACTGAAAATTTTGTAAAGGACATTATCACTCCGAATTATACATCATGGAAGAGTAGGAATATACACGTTTTTTACATGACAAGAAAATCTCTGTCTAAACCCTGTAACAAAATCGACAAAATACATGGCAAATGCTCAAAAAATAAACACCGTTTTCGACACATACCTTTGAATGTATCATCATATAAAAATTCGTCTATCGGCCATCATTTGCAATATGATGTATGGAAACGCAGCTGGTCCAATAGTCGATTTTGTCTAAGCTTACGTGGCGATGACCCACTAAGCCATGCTTTTATAAGAGCGGTGTCGCAGGGTTGTATCCCAGTTATCACATATACATATATATGGGGTGGTTCGCCTTTTCAAAATATTCAGTTTGAACAATACAGAATAAAACTTGAAGACATAAGCGTTGTTATACCGGAAAGCATTATGTACACATACAGTGACAACATTTATAATTACTTAATGAGTATACCAAAGCATATTATAGAAAAAAAACTGGACACTATGCGACGTTATCAACCTTTCCTGTTATATACCATGGAAAAATCAAAGGTAGCTGACCTATTATTAGAATCTATGTGTGAATACAGTAAGTTCCACGGTACATCGTGAAAGTTGGTACGAAAATAAGAATATAAATTAGACATCCTGTGCGCGAAGGAAGAATTAAAAAAATGGATTTTTTATTGTAACCAAACTTTGTGCCGTACAGTATGGCTTCTTCAACTACTAAACGTTGTTTTTACTCGAATGACCATAAATAACCCTTCTGTTTTTAGCGTATTCACAGAAATTTCCATTTAAATCACTATAGAATGCCTTTTGCATATCAAAATTTTTATTGATTTTGTCATGGTCAACCACTTCGATTTTATCATGACAATGAACATCTAAATATTGCCTCCCTGTCTCAAAGGTTTTCCTTTTGACAATTCCAGGGTAATGGGAAATGATTATTCCTATAGACGCGTCTTCGACAGTTATTTGATTTACAGGTAAATTCGTATATGTGTTGCCGACGTACATGGCTAAATGCGAAGACATTCCATACAACGCGCCATTATAATAAGGCGGATATGTGTCTGGTTTATACCAATCCATATTCCATTGTGATGTTTTATCTTTGACTACTTTCGATTGTTGCCACAGGTGAGTTCCAAAATAGTGTATCCCTCCTTGTAATGATAATTGTGAAAGTGACCGTAACAATTGTATCATGCGAACGTAAACGTCATCGTCTACTTTTATGATGTATTCGCAATTCGTATGTTTACTTGCCCAATTGAACCATCGGACAGACTTGGTGAACAGTGTGCTGTAGCTTTCGATTGCGCCTCTGAGAAATAACATGTCTTTATTCAGTTTGTTTTCTTTATCGTACATGTCGGTGTTGTCAATTCCTGCATGGCCATACTGTCCCAATAGAAATAAAATTCGAACATTAGGTAAACTTTTTGCCAAAGCTCCCCATGTACTTCTGATGTTGTCTCTTTCTTTTCTGTTTTTTGGAGCAGTCAACACACCAATCGCCACATCACATTTACCATACTGAATACTCGGCTTTTTCGATAAGTATTCAGAATGTTCAAAGGCATCTTCGGCAAGTTTCACGTAACTAATATCTGTTCTCTGTTTGAGAGGGTGATAAGAAACACAGTGCAAGAAATCCTCTTTTTTGAAAGTCAAATCAGGTGTTCCAACAATGTGATGTTTACCAACGCCTCCAGGCATGCCATGTTGTTGACATGCCAAAGATAACATAGTTCTTTTTGTTGTGCCTGACACATGATAAGTCCAACTTTTTCCAGAGTCCAACGGGAATGGATTATCCCATACGCTTGGCGATATGTTTTGAGTTCCTAAGCACCACCCTACAAACATGTCGCTGCTTCTAGACTTACATTCAAACCCGTTTTCAAGTTGAAATGTCTTTTTTTTACATGTGTGCCATTGATGTTTCATAGAAAATAATGTAAGACTCGATGTGATATGAAAACTACCACTGTTGTAAGAGACGCCTTCCGTTTTATTGCACGTATCCGTCTCATTCTTCATCTTATTGCAATTGCAGCTATGAAGCCAACGACCCAAATATAGTTTATTATGAAATGGTAAATGTTTTACAAGCATATTTAATCGTTGTGGATTCACATAAGTGTCCGAGTCCGTTTTCACTAGAAAATGAAATTCAAACGGCCAATCATATGAAAAAAGCTCTATACTTTTATCCAATGGCGGATATTGGATTTCATTTGCGCGTGTATGAAGGATATAGATAGATTTAAACCCTTCTATTTTTTGTAAATATGTGTCATTGGAATTTCCAACAACAAATACAACGGTAAATTTACTTTGCATTTCGTGCAACCAATCTTGTCCTCTAGATTGAATGTATATTTTTATGTCGCCCGCAGAAATAATAATTGCAAAGATTGTTGTTATAGGCGATTTTTGCACTACCGTTTGTACAAGAGGCGAGTAATTGTAATCGTAGGCGGCATCTTCACATCTTCCTAACATGGTATGTTCTAACCCCGCCCCTAAACAATATTTAGGATGCCATTTGTGAATAAAGTTCTTGTCATGTTTCCGTACAATGGTCAACAATGGTGACTCGTTTACTTTTTCATAAAAATTATTATCTTCACCTCCCCATGTAACAAAATGCTCATCAAAACGCACTAAATTAATATCGTCAGTGTGCATAGCGACCATACCAAATCCCCATTTACGCCAGAACCCATGATTTTCGACTTTTATTGTTCGTTTAATGTCAAATAATCGTGTATAATGAAGCGACAACGGTGAATATAAAGACCATACAATTGGAAAATATACCACCCCCGGGTTCACATTTTGAAGCACTGATTCTATTATACCGTTGTGCAAATAAATGTCAATGTCCAGTAGAAGGAAAGCAATTCCCTTTCGTGCAACTGACATAAGTTGATTAGCATTATTTGCACGCGACCATGATTTATTTGTTCCATACACTTTAATTATGTCTTTGTATTTTCCTGGAATTTCGAACGAGTCATCAGTTTTGCATTGATATTTTATAAAAACGATACGCAAATATGGACGCCACGCGTCTGAAACTTTTATGTTATTAAAAAAAGACTTCAAACGTCCCGGTTTACACGCATATAATACTGCCACATCTATTGGCATCATCGGATAAACGTGGTCGGTATATTTATTTCGAAGATTTCTATCGGTTTTTTTTGTTCGGGAGTTAAAATACATGAAACTCATACAAAATAGACAGATTCCTACGATTAGTTTCCACCCTATATATTTTCTAGACCATAGGTTCCTTCTTGATTTGCTATTATTATAGTCCGTTTTCTTTTTCAAGAGATTTACTCGAACTAACTCATCCATTTACGATGTCCAGTCGAATATTATACATTGCACGTTTAGTTTTTTGGATTTGCATACTAGTGTATATGTATATAATAGTATATTATAATATCATGGATGAAAAACATTGTATTGTTTTTCGTATATGTTTTTTGTAAATATTTAATGTCACGCACGAAAAACATTTTCACACAAACAACAATTCCTATATATTGGATTAACCTCGACAGTACAAATGAGCGTCGAATGCGTACGATGCATCGTCTCCACGACTACCAAAATACACGGGTGAGCGCATATAACACAACAAATGCCCTTCGTAAAATAATACATAGTCAAATCTCACACGTTGGAGTTAACTTCTATGCAAACACCGGAAACATAAGTATGCCCAAAAAACGGCGCGAGCACTTTTACTCATACAAAGAACTCGCATGTACACTATCACATATTAAAGCAATACAAAAGGCTTATAACGCCGGCCATAATATGGTCATCGTTACAGAAGATGACGTGGTCTTTTTGCCGCGTTTTTGGTCAATCATCGGCATTTTTATAGAAACGGCCCCTGCAAATTGGGACATATTGCAATTGTATACTACACATCTTCGCGCATTAAAACACGTCTGTAATTTAAATGACCCGTGGATTATTTGGAAGCCTTATTTGTGGGGTGCACAAGGGTACATCATTAACCGTAAAGGCATGCAAAAAATACTCTCACATCTTACTTTTGACAATAAAGTTGTTGTTGCAGATGAATTTATTTATCATGGCGTGAATACATACATGACGACTTATCCACAAATAGCGATTACCGGCTCGCCAAGTTTAATTCAAGTATCCAACTTAAGGTCTAACCCAGATTATGCAAACGTCATCGCAGCCTACCTACAAACAGAATGCAAGTTTCCATCGCTAGAACCCATACATACAAAACAATCCCTCGCTATCATTACTTCAGTACACTCCCAAAAAGATATGCAAGACTTACAAACCGACCGACAATACCTACAGCAGTGGCACAAAGGACCCGTACAATGGTACCTCACGGGCAAAAGTTTGCCCGTGGAGGGTATGCAACACATTCAGGGCATTCCAAAATCGGATTGGGTACTTTTGCGCCATGCGGGAATTCGACTCGTCGGATTTCCGTGGAAATCCTTTTTTAGGATGGCCGAAGGAGCTACGGTCACGGGCGCTTTAAGGGCACACCATCACCATCATTTAATACGTACTCTGTCTCATTCAGACACGATATTTGAAATGCATATGTGGCAGAGCGGCTCGGGAAAAATAGAAAATACGTCAGGGCATGGTTCCTTTACTCAAGATATTCCTATATTAGTGGACATGGTTGAGAAATCTTTTGCACTTTTGAATGGGACGTTTGCGCGGCAGTTTTTTCGACAAAAAAGAACCGACCGATACGATTACGAGTGGTGTGGCGAAGCTTCGCTATTTGATTCGAAACCCCCGTGTCAAATCATGCCGTTTGTAGTCCAACAGGAACATAAAGAATTAAAATTGGGTCCCACCGAACCACAAAGTCATGCCGCCAACTATTCAAAGCCCTTTAGAGAGGCATACACAAAATCTTTTTCCAAACGATATAGAGCACTGCACTTAAATGATGTGCCTGCGTGCTTATCGCATTGGTCATGCTAAAAAAAAAAATCATATTTTCCTATTGATTTGCATATAAAATTGTAATACTAATATTATAAATGTTTATTTGGCTTCTTCTGCTTACATGTGTCGAGGCCACGGTGTTTATCGGTTGTGGGAGTATATGGCCAACACATTTTTATAATGGCAAACATATCGAAAACCCGAAATGGCTTGGACAATATGAAGGATTTCCAGACGAAACAGACTGCACCGAATTTCAAGGTATTCTCGATGTAAAGCATGGGGAATATCGTTTCATGGTAGTCTTTAATGGGCCAATGTCTATACGTTTCAACCAAATAGAAGTATTTCACAGCCACGAGACCCACAAGCAGCGGGTTGTGCAATTTAAATATCACATAAAGGAATCCGTCCACGTTAGAATCGAGGGAGATGTTATACTGTTTGACTGGAAGCCATTTTCACTGAAGATTTATCTTTATTCCCTTCCTTCCAAATTTAACACGGATTTAGAAAGCGACCCCGAATGTTGGGAGTCTATGTTTGCGGCCGAACCACTGCTATTTCATTCCTTAAAAAACGACCATCTCACGAGGACCAAAAACCCTTTGGAAGCCGATTACTTTTACGTACCAGTCTATAGTCTATGTAAAAAACTAAATGAACGCAATGCCCCCGATAAACCATTCGGAAGAGCATTAATACAAGACGCAGCCCAGTTCATCAAAACACAATTTCCGTTCTGGTCAAGACATCACGGCCAGGACCATATATTTACACACTTGCACGATTTCGGTCCGTGTTACGCATGGTACGAAGCGGAAGAAGAACGTAAAAGACAAGACGACGGCATTGAAAACGCCATTGGCATACTGTACGGCGGCGATTACTCTACAAAATGTTACAGGCCATCGATGGATATTGTTGTACCGCCGTATGTTAAAGATATCCGACGCGCAATAGAACCCCAGAAAGATTGGCTCGCCTACTTTCAAGGAGTCATTGTCTGGAAAAATATAGAACGGTACAGTGGCGGACTGCGGAAAATATTGTTCGACATGTATCAAAATTCATCTACAATACACGTATATGAAAATTACGCACAATCACGTGAAGAATACGTACACAATATACAGCGCTCAACATTCTCTTTATGTTTGCCCGGAATGGCGTTATGGTCTCCGCGTATCGTTGAAAGTCTTGTATACGGTTCTATACCAGTCATTATTGCGGACGATATTGTACTGCCATTCGAAGACCAGTTAGAGTGGTCGCATTTTTCATTACGCATTTCAGAAAGAGATGCAAAGACTCCGTTCAAACTCGAACACATCTTGCGGCGCATTTCATCTGACCGAATCCAACATCTCTTAAGGTTTGGCAGAGCTGCCGTTGCCAAATTACTCTACGACAACCCTCCATGGGAAACTCATTCTGCTTACAAAACATTACTTTCTACCTTGCGCAGACGGATGCAATAGCCAGTCAGGCAATGTTCTATTCGCCTGCCACTTACGTCGAGACGCTTCGTGTTGAAACCACTTTTTCAAACGCGTGTTATACGGAGCATAAAAAGCTCGCAACGTCGATAATAGCGTATCCGAAAATGTAACATTCATCCCTTTGTAATGTGATTTTTTAGTCGCATGATGATGCACCATTTTTGAACCCAGGCGTTGACCCAGAAATTCTTCAAACTGTGACCAATCGTAATCGGAACGCCAGACGGCATCACTGGTTTCGACCCACACATTCTCAAAGTAACGAGTCCACTCCAATATTTGGTCAATATATAGACCTTTCTCAAATGCATCATAACATGCATCATAAAGACCTTTGAAAAGTGCCGGTGGTTTACGAATGCATTTATCATACGTCTTGAAATCTTCCCAAGGTGTTTCATTTCTGTATGGAGAAATAATATCCACATGATGCCGTGCTGCAGATATAAACCGCTGCACGGGTTCGCGCACCAAAATAATTATTTTGGTAGAAGGCGGCATCACTTTGGCAACTCTAGAAGCGTATGGTAAATAATCCGGAGTTTTTTCATGTATTATTCCACGGCTACGTGAAAAGTTGGCCATTGGCAATTGATTCAAATAACCAGATACACTCACATTCTCGTGCCTGTCAAAATAGTGTACTTCATCAGGGTAACCCTGAACACTTTTACGCATCATATACGAGAAAGATTGTGTGCCGGCTTTTTGAGTCCCAACGGTCATCACATTGGGTATCGATTCCAGTATCGGACAATTGTATGCCGTACGAATTTCATAGGTCCAACGCGTATCACAAATCACTTGCTCAATATCATTTGCGTTCGAAGAGCTCACATTTGGAAAGCGCGTAGGTCCATCTATCGGTGTGTGCATCAGCAATCCAAGTTGACGCGGCCATTGCTTGACCTCTTCTAAACGCAATGTGATTATACTGGGCGCGTTCCCAAAATACTCTTCAAACTTCTTGACATACAAAAGAGAACGGCGAATAGAATCAACTACATTGTCATCCAAAAGCTTCATTTCGGCAATGTTTAATACTGTACCAGTAGTTACAACGAAATAAGCGTCCGGATACCATTGATGCAAAGCATAAAAATCAATTTGCTGCGCATCGAATACGAAACAATCGTAAGCATCAAATTGTGGCCTTTTTGTAAAATAGCCACACGAAGTGCAACAATCAAACGTTGGCTCAAGTATCTTGACCAGTACAGCGCTGTCCGCACCAGCGAGTCCTGTTGCAAACACTTTACGTCGATACGTTTTAGCAGGCCTGTGAACACGTGGGATATGTTTTGCAGACCACAAAACACGCGCCACATACAACATTAAAACAATATAAAACATTAAATGTAATAAAACCTCTTTAATAGTTATCAAATAGTTATTCATGGATTTAATAAAAGCAGTCGGCTGTGCATCCCATTCTTTGCGCGCGTTTGGCCCGCGCATCCGTACCGCTAGCCAATGCTTTTGTACACCAAGCAGCTTCCCCCTTCAATGTACAAGCTGCAGTTCTGCTTCCTTGCGCTTTCATTTTGTCACCGGTACCATAACCCTGTCTTGCGGTATTAACAAAAGTACGGCATTGTTTGCAACCACTGCAATCCCGGTCGTCTGTCGATATCTGGCACACCTCCAACTTTGCGGCTGCGTCGTCGCCCGCGGCGTTATAGGCCAATTTGCAATTTGTCGTCGCGTCTCCATTGCGAGGCATAGAACAGCCATCCATGCGTTTCATTTTTGTGCGCTCGTGCTTTGTGTCGCCATAGTCCGAAAGCGGCTCCAGTTGAGCGAAATCTTCATTCAGAGCTCGTTTTTTACATTGCAAACAACCACTGCAACGTTGCCAGCTACAAACCTCGTCTTGGCGGTCGGCGTCACTCAAACTTAAACCCCTGAGCGCCGGCCAATAACGCCCGATGCCAGTATATGCCCTCTCACAATAATATTTGCAACCACCCGCGATTCTAGAACCATCTCCGTTGATGTCTTCTTCGGGAGACACGGGTGCAAACAAATCCACAGGTGCCGTGCAACTGTCGCCATTGCAGGTTGCAACCGCAACGGTATTCTCGTCAAATTCGTCAGTTCCGAGAAGTTCTTTGCATTTTGTGCATCCACTGCAGCCATGCCCGTTGCACGTATTAATTTTTTGGATATTCTCTGCCGAATGAACCTTAATGATTCCACCAATGACATTCGCGTCGTTAGAGCACCCATAGTGCAAATGCGTCCCAGCAGTCGGAGCCGTGTACGTATCACCATCTGCAGTTCGATTATAAAGAATTGAAGGAGTGTCATAAAGGTTTAGTATAACAAAGTCGCAGTTAGACAAAGCTGTCACGTCGACAGTATATGCTTTCTCTGCAATAGCGTAGGTTTCTACACCAACACGACCGTTTATGACCAATACCGTTCCCGTTGTTCCGGTCGCGTCAGCCGCAAAAACACTTTTTTTGTTGCCAAAGTTTGTATTTTTCTGCGCTGCTGTCATACTAACCATTGTTGTCACAGCCGTGACAACAAATGTACCGGAGTCTGTATGCGTTAGGCCAAACGTATTTTCGCACGTTTCTTCGCATCCCGCATCGTGTTGATTCACTTCCCCAGCCGGTGAAATGAATGCATGAATTCTAGGTTTATAACCATATTTTTTGGTGCTGGCGTCTCTTTTACACTGAGGACACAGTGTGCATTCTCGGTCTCTACAGGTGTCAGACCCACGCTTGCCAAAATCCGACACGCTGGCAGCTTTTAAGTTTTCAGTGCGCAATCTTCTTCCGGCCGGGGCGGCGCGGTGGAATTCTTCATTTCTATAGTTCAAAAGGCACTTATCTGCACACTTGTGCTCAAGGCCACCAGCTCCTACCACCTTTTCCACAAATCCAAAATCTTCCATATCTTTCTTTTCTTTGGTGGAGTCACGGTTTCTGATATAATTTTTAGTTCCTTCATACAAAGTATCACTGGTGGGAATGAGCCAATCGGTTTTCAAGGTGTCGTCATTTCGAGTATCTGTTGTATTATCGTACACCTTGCCGGTCGCCGCTGGTGTCCATCGCCCATCTTCGTCACAATATTCGCCTACAGTCGCCATAATGACGCGAATATCATCACAAGGGGAACACTGACATACGGACGTGACTTTATTCGCCGCGTCGACGCATTTATTCCCGGAGCCATCACAGTCGGCGTCGTGGCAGTCCTTTTTCGTGCTATCGTAATTGTTCCGATTAAAGGGGGCTTCACATTGCTGTGGGGCTGCTGCTGGCGACGACGACGACGATGCGCTGGGATTAGCTCTATTGCAGGTCACTTTCAGCCTCGCACCAGAACAGTGCTGCGTGCATCGAAAGTAGCGCACAGTATTCCAGTCAGAAAGCAAAGACGCATTAATTGGCCTTCTACTTCCCGCAACAAGGAAACCGTCATCTCCGTTTAGCGTTGTTGAGCCCGTAAAAGTTAAAGGCTCAGAATCAGATTTGAGACCGGTTGTGCAATTATATCCGTCAGATTCCTGAATATTATGATGGCCCGCCCACGCAATATTCACGGGCGCATCGTCTGGACATAAATTAATGTTGGCGAGCCCGAACGAATAACCAGACTCACAGCAGTTGCCTTGCGAGTCGCTGCCTTTTGTAATATCCTGTGGGTTATCTTTAAATATAGTACCCGTGCCACAAGTCACATCCTCCCTGCTGTCCGAATTGCCCGAACACTTTACAGTTGTTGACGACGACGCGCTGGATGTAGTCGTCAATGCAAAAGTGCCCCTCATGTTACTATGCGCCGTACAGAACCATGTAAGAGTATCCTCATCTTTATCAAATCCTGTGAATTCGAGCGTAAATGTGTCTTGGCCAAGAATTCCACTAGTAGCACTACCGTCTCCTATGAGGTTGATGTCATCGCTCCGCTGGCTTTCGTAACCCGTGTCACTTATGTAGAACGCATGGGACGCAGCTTCGCTAAGCCTATGGAACGTGTATTTTTTACTAGTATCTAGTATTGTTTTGCCATTGCTTTTATCCATCGGTGTGCTGCCACTAGCATCACTAAAAAAATTATAGTAAGGAGAAGACGTAGAACCCGCACTGACATAAACGTTCACCATATTGTCGGCCATGGTACCAGTGAATAAAATGGCAATGAAAAGTATTAGAGACAACTTCATTTTAAAACTTCAAGGCATCTTTATATACTGTTTTTTTTAACCGTGAAACCGACTACTTAGTCTCCATGTTTCAAAAATGATATGCATGTACATCACATCGTATTCATGTGCATCCTTATTTTTTTCTGGTTATGGTCTTTGCCTATACTACTTGTGATGACGGTTGTCATGGCGCCGTTTGCTTGGTGCATACTCGCACTAACTACCTCCGTGTCTGTACTCTTACAATGGCGACATCATGGCCGGATCTTTGTTCGGCATCCCATTCGCCGCTGGCTTTCTAAAATCCCATGGCATGAATGGTTTCCTTGCAACGTGCTTCGTTTTGACAAGAAAACTGTCGTTGCCGTGCATCCACACGGTCTCCTTTGTTGTGGCGCCGTGGCAGGCATTCATCTCGTGCCAGAATCCGAAACCGTCTTGTGTGTGGCGCCTGTTTTGTTTTATGTGCCTGTCATTGGATGGCTCCTCAGATTGATTGGTTGCATCCCCGCACACTTGTCAGAAATGCGACGCGCGCTGCATCTTGGCCATACTCTATTGGTGCTTCCTGGCGGCGTGCCAGAGATTGTACTGGCAGAAACGGGCGATGACCGTCGTCGCTTCGTACGACATGGGTTCTTAAGGTTGGCCCGTGAAATGCGAGTTCCCGTTGTTGCCGTATTTGTCAGAGGAGAATGTTCATTGTTTCACATTCCGAGAGGACCCTGTTTAGAGAGGCGCGTGTGGTGGTCCTGGCGTCTCAACATTCCTCTGGTTTGTCCTATATTTTTAGGATGGTACGGAACTTGGTTGCCGAAACGCGTACCTTTACATTTAAAATCGCAGGAAATCACAGAGGATTATGACAAGAGTGTGCGCTCTTTGATGTCTAGTTAAAAATCCGTTTTTAAGGTGGTGACTCTTATTTAGACTTGAGGACGTCGTTCAAAATGCACTGGCCTTCGATTTTGTTGTACATGTCAAGCTCTTTTATGATTGTCATTTTTAATAAAATTGTGTTGACTGTCTTTTCATTTACGTCTGTGCCATTCATCATGTTTTGTCAATCTATATTTACATCTGGCGTGTTTTTACTGCGGCGCGACACCGTTCAACGTCCCGGTAAAGATATCATCATGGTATGTTTACTTAATTCTGCCAACATCTTTTTTGGAATATCGTCCGCGGGCGCTTTGAACGTTGCCATGTTTACAGCGTTGCGCCGCATTTCAATTTTTATGACGATGATAGCACAGTACATATTTTTGAAGGCGGAAATAAGAAAACCAGTTTTTTGGTCCGTGGTCGTCATGATTGGTGGTTCGCTGTTGGCCGCGGCAAATGACTTGACATTTGATGCCAGGGGGTATTCGTTTCTCATGATGAACAATGTATTGACAGTCGCGGCTCAGATTCAAACGAAAAAAACGTTATCCGGACCGTGGACGAAGACCACGGTCTTATTTTGGTCCGCTATAACGACCTTGGTTATTTCTTCCACGCAGCTGATTCATTTTAATCCTAAATCGTTTGACGCTTGGGACCAGCCTGCCTTTTTGATGTGCTTTGGATTTTCTATATTTTTAGGATTTTTCATCAATTATGGGGCCACATGGACCGTAGAACAGAACGACGCATTGACGTTAGCCGTCGCTGGCTCTACAAAATCGGCTGTCATGGGATTGGTGGTTTGCGCTGGTCTGTTTGACTCGACATATAAGTTTTCATGGTGGAATTTTATAGGACTTCAAATTTCGGCCGGTGCTTCCTTTGTATATGTATATTTTGCAAAGCAACCAAAGCCGCAACCAAAGCCGCAAATGCCACCTGTCTGAGTTTACTAAATAGAATATATAAATACCTGCCGAATAAAATAATCATGTCTCGAATTCAACGTGCGAGAGCAAGACGTGACAAAGCGAAAGAACTCATGCAGATAGTTGAAAAAGGTTCTGAGGACAAGCGTCCATTGGATATTCCGGATAAACTGAGTAAACTTTTGAACGATATCTCTCCTGAAAGGATAACGTTTTCGGAAGAAGTCACGCACGAGTGGGAAACGATAGCGATGGTGGCTCGGACACACGCTCTTGTGACCGACGGCAAAACAGTCTATCCAGTATTGGCATACGTGCCGGAAACATCTGGAAATATCAAAGAGCTGCAAGAGCAATGGGAAGATATAGGGCCAGACATACTGTCAGAAATGCTACACATACGTAAAAAATATTTAACGTTTAACGTTTAAGATTTATGTAGATGTAGATGTATCTACGGCGGCGCGCCCCTTGTCTTTTTGCGGAACACAAACAAGTCTAAATAACCTGGATTTAAATTCAAACTCTACCACTCTCAAGACCAGCATGCCTCGCTCCACTCTTGGACAGGGCAGGCCATGCATAAACACGCGCACGCGAAACGTGGCAATGGGCAGCGTAATCGGCATGAGACCCTCTTTCGTACAGACACGCCAGTACTGTTTCCACTTGTATCGGGCCAATAACTGCCGCGCGTCCAACATGCGAACCCCATAGTTTGTTCGAGCCAATTTGCGCACCCATTGAATAAAACGAGCATGCTCTACATTGAAAAACGGTTGAAATTGGACCGTCGCGGCGTCTCGCGATACATTCAACTGCTCGCCCGTGCACCATGGGGACCAGCAAGAGGTCTGCTCGCCATTCGGCAGTGCCAGTGTGTGACGATGTAGTTGACAATATTTTTTCATAAACTCCCATCGTTTATAGACCAACTCCTGAAGCAGTGTCGGGTCCCGCCGGCACAAATAATGAAACGCTAAATCGGACCAGGGCTTTACATAGAAGCTCCGCGTCACAAACAGACGTCCACGCTCCTTGATGTCGCAAAATTCTGCGATATGTAACCAACAATCAACGTTCATGGCATTGACCGAATAGACATATTTATAGGCGTTCCGTCATGACAACATGTTCGCTACATTTGCGCCAAAAGTTGTTTCTTCAGGACAGAGTCCAATCGTCAAAGTGACATGCGAAAAGACCGGTACGGTCTACTACAAAGACACGCAAACAGGCCAAACCGCATGGACCGCAGAGGCGTTAAAAAAATCCTAGTTTCATACACGAAAACAGTATAATATAAAAAATCTTTATATAGAACATGAAACATAAAGCGTTATTGATATTTTATTTCTTTCTAGGCTTTGGGTTTCAATTCACTTCCGTCGCCATGCGATACTGGATGATGGACGATGTCAAAGTGTCACCGGCACAGATGGCCGCCATATTTGGCGTTGTGTCCATTCCGTGGTGTATGAAGCCTGTGTATGGGTTTATCTCCGATTCTTACCCGATATTTGGGTACAGGCGGCGGCCTTATATGATAATATTCGCCTTCTTGTCGAGTTATATGTGGATTTTGTTACCGTTTGTACCGCATGACGAATTCGTCATCACGTTGGTCATGACGTTGTCTTCGGGCTCGATGTGTTTTGCCGATGTCATGGCCGATTCGTTGTTGGTCGAAGCTGCGCGCGACGAATCCGAAGGCGACCGTGGCATTGTCCAGTCTCATTCGTGGATGTTGCGTTTTTCCGGCGGACTTTTGGCGTCTGTTCTCGGCACTGCAGCCTACGACTATTTCGGCTCGGTGCGCGTGTTTCTCCTTCAATCTATGATACCTATTGTCATTGCAGTCATATCCGTCTTCATTCCAGACAAGCCGACCATGGAGCGGGTCCGATGGCGACAGACGGGGCGCAAATTGTGGTCGGCCATTCGACAGCCCAGTATATATTGTCCAGCGTTTTTTATTTTTTTAATTTGCGTGACCCCTGGCTATGGTACCGCCATGACCTTTTTCTATGAACGAAAACTGGGCTTTACGGCCGATGAGTTTGGCGCCTTGGACGTCATGGGGTATGTCGTCCAGGTCTTTGGCACGTACATGTACAAGCGATATCTTAGAAAGGTATCGTTTGTGAAAATATTTGGCTATGCTCTGGCCTTGTCCTTCTTTTTGGAAAATACGATGCTCCTGTTAATTTTGCATGTGAACCGAGATATGGGCATTCCAGACTTTGTGTTTGCATTTGCCGAACGAGTGGTCATTACCCTGGTATCGCAGTTTGTCACGATGCCGATGGTCGTCTTGGGAGCTCGACTCTGTCCCAAGGGCGTCGAAGCGACGTTGTACGCTCTATTAATGTCGATAACAAACTTTGGCGGTGTGATTTCGACCGAGTGGGGGTCTTTGTTCACGGAAATGTTTGGCGTGACGTCCAGCAACTTTACCAATTTGTGGAAGTTGGCCTTATTGTGCCATGCGTTTGACTTGATTCCGATAGCGTCGTTGCGACTACTACGCGGCATAGATGTATCAGAATAAAAAAATCCTAAATTGTTAGAAACTATGTATTTAGTGTAGCCTCGTTACCGAAATGCCACCGAAAAGAAGACGCGTCGCGCGACGAAAACGTGAACATCCAAAAGTGGAACAATGGTTGGCCCTCAATAGTTTAGCCGCTGGCATGGCACAACTTACGCGACAGGAGCAGCAGTTCATTGCTCTACTCAAGCAAATCTCAGACCTCTCCGCCCACGAAGCTGCCCATCCTGAAAAACAGTGGTTTACACCAGAGTTTGAATTCAACCAAGACAGTATGCAAGACATCCTGGGCTATATCCAGCAATGGCTCAAGGAAATCCTCGAACACAAAGCCGTCGTCGAAGCCGCGCGCAACGACGCCCTCGGCCAACTGCGCAAGGTGGACGTCCTCGACAACGATGCCCTCAAAGGCGCGGCCCTTGCGCTGACGGACGCCGAAACGCAACTGGCGGCTCTGCTCACGATAGAACATCGATGGGCGAAAATAGTGCGCCAAGTCGAAGGTGAAGATTTAAAAGCACACACACAAAAATGGCTCAAACGATGGCTGGTCCAATGGCAAAAGATATCTCAAACTAAGTCTCAGCGTGTGGCTCAATTTCAAGAGACCTTAAAGGGGCCTCTTCTGGCAGATGTTCTAGCCGGCCTTCAGGATACAAACAGCTAATAAAGGCCGCCGTACCGATGCCCGACACACATAAAAAGACAGGGACGAACAACGAAGCAAAATCTGTTTGCTTTTGCATCTGGAAAACAACCAAGAGGACCAACCCACACATCAATAAAGCCATAGAAGCAAAAAACAAAAGTACACGCATCAAGAATAAAGTTATTGTATTTATAGTGTTTTGAGATTGTCACACATGTTATTGACCTGGGTCTCCATATTGACACTGGGACTTTTAACTCTGTTGCCGGAATGTCGTACGCGTATGTACATGGTCCCGGCGGCCATTGCCATTGTATATATCTTTTTCAACCAGTACCCGTCCGCCGCGCGCCGTATGCACCGGCGCAAACTCACGTACGAAGACCTCGAAGATTTTAGAGATGCTGACCCTGAATTGCGCCAACGCTTTCAAGTGGTGTTCACCCGGGTTCAACAACTTGGTGGCGCCCTGTGTGGCGGCATGGTAGTATTGTACGGATTTCACGTCTTCGACAGCGAACAGTCGTTATTTGAGGTGGTTGGCATCCTCGGTGGTCTCCTCTCGTTGTACGCGCGCATATTTGGTTATATCGGAGGCTTTTGCATAGCATGTCTTCACCGCCTTAAGAAGAAACAACAACAGGTGCGAACACAGCCGGAAAGGACAGCGGAGAACGCGAATCCAAACCGACATGAACCAGAGTATACAAAACAAAACGACGAAATAATGTAACATATTAGCCATCGACCTTTGATTTATATACTCGTGGGCGCTTTTTTGTTACACCAACCCTTTTTCTCTTTCTGGGGCGCGGCGGCGCATCCGGAGCTTTGACCAGGCTCCAGTATAAGGCAAGCAACATGGCGTCGGCGACGTCGTCGCGTTTCTTCTTGTCAAACCGAGCAAACCAGTGCTTGTTTTGTGTAGAGATGGGCAACGACGGCACGATATCAATGGACGCCTTTTTGTTGGTGGCGTACTTTTTCGTCGAAATGCCAAAATGACATCGAACGGAACGCATCGACACTTCATGCGACTTGTCCCAGAAAAAACATTGAAACGCAGTGGCAATGACTTTGAACTTGGCCATCATTTGAATCTCAATACACACGGCATCTGCCATATCAAAGACATCTTTAGAGGCATCGATAAACGCCTTGACCAGGTACGCATACTTGGTATGCTTCGTTTTCGGCTGGTCCTTCAACAAGTTGTAGCGGCCAAAACTCAAAAAATGACAAGACGTCGTATCGTAGACGGACCACCCCAAATTTTTGATACCAGGGTCAATACCAATCACAATCATTTGCACATACAAGAACGAGACTGTATATACTGTATATAACACAATTCTTTAATTTTTCTGATACTCGCTAAAATATTTGCTAAATACAGGCGCGGAATCAGGTGGTGAGAGCGGCCTCGCGAACGCTTCGTGCTGCACGGTGGCTTCTTCTGCAAATTGTTGGGTTTTTCGTAAACGATTCAGGCGTGTCTTGGTAGTATGGCAGGGGACACACAGACATTGCAAGTTGGAGGCCACGTCCGCCCCGCCATCTTCCAGAGCCTCAATGTGGTCGACCTGAAAATCGGGCGGTAGCAACACTTCACACATACGACATTTATATTGTTGCCGATACGCCAGCTCGATGCGCATCGAACGGCTCAGTTTTCGTTTTGGGATTTTTTTGGTAAACTTGGAGAGTTCGTGCTTTAGAGTGTTGATGTCCGGATGTGTTCGATAACTGTTGTCCAGAAACCATTTGAGAAAGAGCACGGCCGTTTTGCACGAAGCACAGCGCACATTCTCCGCGTCGACCATCTCTAACGGCTTGCATTGATAGGAATACATCTCGAGTTCCCGTTTGAATTCCACATCGGTCAGGGACATGGACGACTGAAGTTCGTCCATGGGAATGTAATGTTGGCGACCGTATACAAAAATGTTCATTTTTTATATATGTAGGGTATGCACAAGAGGGATCCGAATTATAGGTATATAAATGCCTTCGTTTTTCAGGATACAACATGCTCCAACAGGGGCGGGTTCTCGAGGATGCGCGTGACGACACGCCCTTAAAACGGGCTCGTCACGAAACCACCGTCATTGGCACGGGGACCTCGCCGGGTGGTGCTGCAAAGCCAAATATCGTGATTACAACGGAGCCCATGCCCGTGGCGTCGAGTTCCACAGCACCCGTAAACGCCCTGTCTGAAGCTAGGCTGCAACAGAAAGCGAACGTCATTGCGATGCGTTTTCGCAAAGCCATTCGACGAAACGATTCCACCATCATGAAAGTGTGTTTAGAGTCTGGATACCAACCGTCGGTCCAAGAGTGGCTGCAAATTATTGGAAAAATGCATGTCGCGACGGCGCTGAACTGTGTTTCACTGGCACGAACCTTACAATCGCCCTGCATCTCGGCCGCCATCCGAAGACAGCATAAGCGCCTCTTCAAAGAAGTCATTGACAGGGTGGAAGCGGTACCCGTCACCCAAATGGAAAGTTTAATGTCTGTTCCGGCCTATTATTTGGAAGTCTGTTTAAATCGAGGCCTGGACCCAAATGTCAAATTAAAAAACAAACGCTTGCCACTGGAGCATGCGTGTGCCAATTCGAGAATTGGTCATATAGAAATTCTTTTAAAAGATTCGAGAACGTCTGTCTCACAAAACGTGTGTCGGTTTATGATTCGACAAACCAAACAACAAAAGTTTGCCGACAAAGCCATCGAACTGTGCGATGATGTTGTGCCGTCCATGATTTTGGAAGCCATCGTGGCCAACGTCACCACCGCACTTTGTTCCATTATGACAAAGTTAGAAGACCAGTTTGACAACAATCCCCATTGGGATGAAGTCACTCACATGCTGAGATGTCCCATTTCACAAGACTACTCGGCAGACTTGGTCAAAACACCCCTCAACGACCACTATTATGACAGGGTGCAATTGTTAACGTGGGTGCGCGCCAAAGGCACAGACCCACAAACCAGAGAACCGCTGCAGGAATCGGATTTGTTATTGCGTTCCGAATTTTTGAAAGAGTATGCTTTAGTCTTACAGCAGAAAATAAAAGAATTAGATAAAACATAATGACTCTTTATTTCTTTCGACACTTTTTACGCGCCGCTTTTGTTCAGATATATTTCAACCCCCATTCCGACAACTTGACACCATACTGGACTGTCTTATATAAACTCCATATTATCGTAGCCCACCTTTTGGCCTTCCGCGTCCAATGTAAAAAGCCCCTCTTCGTGCACCAGAAAATGCCAACGCCGCCACCAAAAAACAGCGTCCACCAACACATGATGCAGCATACACCAGGCCGACGCCACGACCAACCAAGGGTCGTCCACATGGCGAAACGACACGGCAAAAAGCCCGACAGAACCCGCCGCCGCCATCCACAGCGCCAAAAAGACGGAACTCGTCTTTTCGTGTCGGTGCACAGCGTCCGCCGACATGGGGGCCCACAACAAGGCCCCCACGAAAAACAAGGCAAACATGCCGAATGCGGTCGAGTCAGCATCCTTGTACCAGACCCAGTCGATGGACATGTACACAAAGGCCGCCGTGGTTAGCAGCATGGACGGTACCCATATCCTGAAGGGAAGGGCCCTCACGAGGGATGTTGTATCGCTCGAATCAAATAAATGTACATACGTAAATAGAACGCCAACGCCCATAGTAAGTATAAGCCATAATAACTCACAGTTCATTCTCCGAAGCCGAGAGTGCTTTATAGTTTTTCCTGGCCAAAAGAGGTCGACGCAAAGACGGTATCACTGGACGGAAACAGTGCTCATACACATACAGGCCACAGAGAAGTAACCAAGCCAAGGACATCCAAACGTTCAACCAGAACCGTATCGTATAGGAATGCGTCATGAACTGCACACACCATAACACGGATGCCACCACGGCGTGTAAAGACACTACAAATAACATCGTGACGGAGATGCAGATACCCTATATACATTCATATTTCATTTTTTTACGGACTCGCGAATTGTTTCACTTGGGTGACGTACGGTTCAAACTGGGCCGCAATCTTTTCGTCGTGCACACTTTGCACATATTCGCCCAGGTGCACCAATATAGGGTCAAAGTCAATCACAGACACCACGCCTTCCGCGTCTATCACGACGTTGTCGAGTGACACATCTTGCATATAAAATCCTTTCTCAGCCAACTCTCTGTATTTTGCCACGGCTTGGGACCGTATAGCCACAACGTTTGAAGAATCAATGTCCAAATATTCACGCAAAGTTTGCCCCCTGTACTCCATCCATATGAATAATATCTCAGAATCGAATATACAGGGCAAATCCATAAACGCGTTTCCGACGCCATAATGTACAATACGCGGCGCAATCGGTGCCGCCTTTTGTTGGTACACCACTTCGAGTACAAATCTTTTCAATGGGCCATAAGGTTCGCGCGCGTTGAAGAATTTGGAACGCATGGCCTTGATTAGAAAGCGCTCTCCTGTGTCGGCGTCTTTTAGTACTAGTGTGCCCGACCAGGACCCGTTATATTGTACAGGGCCTTCTTGTACGTATCTTCGACCGTTGTACATTACAGTTTGGCCCTCTTGGCGAAAAATGTGCCGGCGTTCCATATTGCGTACCACTTCTGTCTCGGACATCGTGTTCATATGTGATGCCCATTAAATAGAGACTCTTTTCTAAACCTTTAGGAACCCTCATCGAGTTCTAAAATTTTAGGAATGGCCCAAGAGATTCTAAAATTTTAGGAATCCTCATCGAGTTCTAAAATTTTAGGAATGGCCCAAGAGATTCTAAAAATTTAGGAATCCTCATCGAGTTCTAAAAATTTAGGAATCCTCCACTGAGTTCTAAAATTTTAGGAATCCTCATCGAGTTCTAAAATTTTAGGAATCCTCATCGAGTTCTAAAATTTTAGGAATCCTCATCGAGTTCTAAAAATTTAGGATTAGGTCGTCGAGATTCTAAAATTT
>Ga0228674_1000638_pt1 | contig 23303 bp, 25 predicted proteins | sample 1D_rmetaG_FD_189054 | JGI IMG/M metagenome (GOLD analysis project Ga0228674, IMG submission 189054) | Seawater microbial communities from Monterey Bay, California, United States - 1D_r | ecosystem: Environmental > Aquatic > Marine > Coastal | place: USA: California | collected 2016-09-26
GAGGGAAGGGCGGGTATGTCAACCCCTCTACCGGGCGCTCATATCACATCGACCCCGAAGTGCAGGTTTTCAGGGCCGGAACGGAAATGCCACATGTGGATGTCAACCGAGCGAAGGGCTATGACGGTATGCTTGAGAAGAAGAAGTACCCGCTAGGAGACGAACTTCATGTCAAGCCCTGAACATCTGTTGACCTTCGAGATGAACAAGGAAGGCGATGAGCTGACCGTGCACATGAATCAGCAGGGCCTGGCCCTCCTTCAGTTGGTGCTTGCGCGGCTCCAGAACGGCTCTTCGCCGATGCCGAGGCACACCCACCTGATGACGGACGACTGGGGCGGGGATGAGTTGTCCAGTCAACCGCAATCCACGGATGGCACGCTTTTCAACAAGGTTGACTTGCGGCTTTGGAGTTAGCCATGCCAAGTCCCCACACTGAGCGCGATTCAACACGCATAGGCCGGATATGGGCGGAACTAAGCCAGGCAGGAATGAACTCTGCCCGTGTGGAAGCGGCAAGAAGTTCAAGCACTGCCACGGCGGCACCAATGGCAACTACGAAGAGATGATCTCGCGAGGCGCCGAGGAAGCCAAGCGCAAGGCTGAGATCAATTGGATACAGCAGCAGCGACAGCAAGGCCTGGGTGGCCCAATCATCATCACCCAGACAGCCGATAAGCGGATCACGGCCGCCGGTAGGTACCAATTCGCCGTCAGCCGACCGCCGCTGGACGTTGTGGGTATCTTTAGATCGTGCCCAACACTAGGCGCTTGATTTAGTTGCGAAATGGCTGGGAGCGGTCGACGCACACACTCAGCCCGCCTGTTAGAGACATGATTCAGAGAAAAAGCACAGTGCAAGGACACGATCCTGCAAACACCGTAGGCGTCACTAGCCTAAGCTGACCTCATCAGGTGGTCCGAACCCATCCGCGGGCTGCTGCGCCCTATAGTCCATAGACTATAAAACACCTTTCAGATCAATGCGTTGCGATTGCGCAGCGTGTCTCTGCGTGCTAATTCTGCGAGGCCGCGCTTTGCGGAGACCTTTGATCGGCGGAGAAAACAGCCATGGCCTGACGCAAATGGATGCCTTCGGCTAGAACGACGAAAGGCCAGGGCTGCAACCCTGACCTCTCTGGACAACCGGATAATCCGCCGATTGGGGCTAGCCTTTCATGCCTCTCTACTTGTGTCAATAGTGGGGCGGGCATCTTTTGCCTCGGGTCCTGAGGACCCAAGTATGAACTCTCCAATGAGAGCCTCGCGACCTGTTAGAGACCTGGTTGTGAAATCGGGTGAGTTGGTTATGTGCAACTCGAGACTGTGCCGCATCGTGAGTTGCACAGGGCCTGACAAGATTCACATCCAAATAGAAGGGACTTCAGAGTACCAATGGGTAGGCGTCGGCGATCTTTCCTCGTACAGCCAGCACGCCACTGAAAAGAAGATTCGGCACGTCGCCAGTACGGACGCTGCTCAGGAGGCAGTAGCTTGGCAATGGGCTCAAGCGCTTGGAGCAGCACTGAGGGCGCGCGGCGCCAAGTTGTCGAAAAGCACGTGCGATGAACTCGCCGGGAAGTTCGGTGTCTCGGCGAAGACTGTCAGACGTCGCTGGAGGCTGTACTGCCACAACCCGCTACCTGCATCTCAGTTGCCGAGCCTGCCCGGTCCATCGCCGAAGACCAGGCTTCTGCCACCCCTCGTGGAGAGCTTGATCGCCGCCGCGATCGACGAGATCTATCTGGTGCGTGAGGCAAGCTCAGTTGCAGCTGTCGTTCGAAGGTGTGCACAGCTCTCGCGGGATGCGGGTGTAGCAGCCCCCAGCTACGCGGCGGTCAAGGCGCGTGTCCGAGCACGAGATCCAATGCAACTGGCTGTGAAGCGCCTTGGGAGCCATGAAGCTCGTGCAAAGCAGGCTCCATCGATCCGAGGCTTGGACACGTCATCCCCCCTTGAGGTCGTCCAAATTGATCACGCAGTCGTCGACTTGATGGTGGTTAGTCCACTGACACGGCAGGTTATCGGGCGGCCGTGGATCACGCTCGCTATCGACGTCTTCACTCGTTGCGTTGTTGGCTACTACATGAGCTTTGATCCGCCCGACCAGACTTCAGTTGCGCTGACACTTGAGCACAGCTGCCTGCCGAAAGAGCGGTGGCTTGAATCCATTGGGCTAGATGGCAAGCTCAAGTACTCAATCTTCGGAAAGATGGCTCGAATCGCGTGGGACAACGCGAAGACATTCAAAACAAAGGCGCTGCTCGCGCAATGCGAGCGCTACGGAATTGAGGTCCGTCCCAGGCCAGTCCGCAGGCCTCACTACGGCGCCTATATCGAACGCTACATCGGCACGATGATGGGCGCGGTGCATCTCCTGCCTGGGACAACTTTCTCCAACTCAAAGCAACGAGGTGACTATCCATCGGAGAAGAAGGCGGTACTGACCATCGCGGAACTTGAGCAGTGGCTCGCGCTCCAGATCGCGGGCGTATATCACAACTCTCCGCACAGTGGGCTGGGCGGAAGGACTCCATTGCAGGTGTGGGATCAGTCGTGGTCTAGCGAGCAAGGCTCCACCCGCTTTCCCCCTATGATCGGCAACCCTCGCGACTTCACACTAGGCTTCTTGCCGGCCGCCGACAGAAGAATAGGTCGGGCAGGAATTCAGCTGCACTCGCTTCACTACTGGGATCCCGCCCTTTCACCATTCATCAATGATGGTATTGAACATCGAGTGCACTATAGCCAGCGCGACCTCAGCAAGGTGTTCTTGTATGCAGCTGGCGACTACATCGATGTCCCACTGCTAGATCGTTCTAGGAACCCATTTTCGCTCTGGGAACTTCGCGACATCCGAGCTCATATGAAGGAGCAAGGCAGGAAGGCTGCTTCGGAGAGCGAACTGTTTGATGCACTTGAGCGTCAAAGGGAAATCCTGCACCAAGCTGCGACCAGCTCAAAGAAAGCTCGCCGTAAGCTGGCCAGGTTGCCGCCGGCAGTACCCAAGGCGGTCAGAGAAGAGGTCGATTATGCAGAGCCCGCTCTACCAATTCCTTCCAGTGAGGGCCTGGTGGAATGAACCTGCCTGAAGATATTGGTCGCGCCCATCCTCATCTGGAGGGCGATCTTCCGTTCGTGCTGAGTTCCCACTCAGTAAGGATTTTGAAGGCTTTGAGCCAGCTTCGCGTGGGCGAGTACCGACGCAGCCGGCCTGTGTGCCTTCACATTGCAGCAGCTGCCGGCAGCGGGAAGAGTCGGCTCCTCAACCACTACATGTCCCAAGTCTCTGCCGTTCGGGAAGCGACGGGGTCGCGTTACAGAGAGGCGATCTTGATCGAGGCACCTTATGACGGCAACTGCATGAAGATGTGCCGGTCCATCATCAATGCGTGTTTGCCCGGGTTTCCCATCCGCAAAACCCAGAACATACACGAGCAGGTCGCTGACGTGTTGCAGGCATCGGGGGTAAAGCAGCTTCTGATTGACGAGGCTGGACATATTCTCAACGCAGGAAAATCTGGCCAGCAATACACTCTTGCACTCATCAAATCCATCTGCAATCTGGGCATCACGGTATGCATCGCAACAACAAGGAACATGGTCAATGCGCTGGCTGCAGACGAGCAACTGGCATCTCGGTTCAAAAGGGTTGAGCTTCCCGTTTGGTCAGAATCCAACGAGTTCCGTCAGTTCCTGGCCGGCATTGAAGTCGAGCTGAAGCTTCCTGAGCGTTCCCACCTGGACAGCAAGACCATGATCCGCTGGCTGGCGGCCCATGACTGCTGCGTTACCTTCAGATTGTTAGAGGTTGTCCTCGGCGCAGCCCGTCTTGCCAATTCTCGCGGAGAAGGGCACATCTCAGTCGAGTTGCTCGACGAATTCTGGAAATCCGGGTTCGGTGTCGAGGAGAGATCCCATGAGGATTGAGGATCTTCCCGCAGCCGCAGAGCCCTGCATGGGCGAGAGTGTGTACTCGTGGTTAGACGCTACCAGACTACAGCTTGGTCTTGAGGAAGCTGAGTGGAGGCAATGGTGTGAGTTCGAAGCAAAAGAGCCAGAACGCCGAATCGGTGGCGCTGAATGGGGCCGACTTCCGCCTGAGCTGGGGCGAATTGAGCGCGTCCCAGCCTCATGGCGTATTGCAGCTGAGTGGAGGTCGGTAGGGTGCGCTATGTGTACTGCGCCGACCCAAAGCGGTGCTCGGTATCCGGTTCTAGTTGATTGGTTGGATGCCAGAGCTATCGCGTGCTCCCGACATCGGCTGTTGCTCAGCTACGCGCCCTACCGGGATGCAATGCCCCTCGATGCCAACGAAGAGCTGTTGTCCCTCTGGCAGTGGCTCGAGGAGTGGCGTCATGGCCGGGTGAACGGGCAAGATGCCAGGCTTCGGAGAGACCTCGTTCTAGCGTCCGCTCGCAACTGGGGACCTGGCTTTGGCGGGATTGCAAGCGCCGAGCTGGCTTGGTCAATCGAGGGGGCCGGGTGGGCACTCCCTAAACCGCACAGAACATACCAGCCGCTAGGCCCAGCAAGGGTGGGGCGCCTTACACCCAATGACAGGGCGGCAGCATTATTGGGTGCGTACAGGGCGTGGACGGCACTTGCCGCCGCTTCAGCCCAAAACCTGCCCAAGTGGCCTCTCGCCGCTTGGGAGTGGCTCGCGCGGCGGTGGCGTCATGGCGACCGACGCTTAGAGGCAATGCTCGTGGGAATCATGATCGCGAGTCGGGGCGGGTGGCGGCGTTGAACGGGATGGGCCCGCAGAGACTTGCCTGAATAGGCCAATGGTGCGTGCAATCTCTAACGCCTTGACCATCATAAGAGCCATCCTTGAGCGCACGGTTGCGAGGCGCTATGAGTGCTGCCTTGGACGCCGGCGCCGTTAGAGATTGCACGCGCCCGCCCCTGGGACTACCTTGCGGCCCGCGAGCTGGGCGATCCATGAAGTGCCCCCTATGGCGGGAACTGGTGGCCAGGCCGGTTCCGGACAACAGAACTGCCCAAACTAGGAAGCTGCTTCCATTGATGTTGTTCCGGCTCGCCCCCAAAAGTCCCAGCGCTGTTGGGCGATTCATTATTCGCCGCCTTCCCATCGCAGCGGTGGCGCTGCTGTTCTCCAGCCCGATGTGCTGCAGACCGTTCCAGTCCGCTGAGATCCGCGCTATTGGTCGCCTTTGCTGAGGCGCCGTCAGCGCCCGTACGCCTGGTTGGGTGTGGCGGAGTCCTGTGGAGCGGTCTAAGGCAGCCGGGTGGCGGTCCTGCAGGCAGAGGAGGATGCGGGGGTTACAAATGGGCTGGGAAGGGGTGGATGCTAGTGCGAACGATTTGCATTTGGTATTATTTAACGCGAAATTAACGCCGCCGCAGCTGCCGCCTAGGGCGCACTTCCTACCGTAGGCCCACAAATGAACAAGATCGCCACTACTTCCCGCGCCCCGAAGCGCTCTCTGTTGTCCGTGTCCATGGCCCTGATGCTGGCCGTCCCGCTGGCCGGTCACGCTGAAGCACCACCCTCGCCAGAAGTCCCCGATGGCAGCGCCACCACACTCGATGCGGTGCGGGTCAACGCTTATCGCACAACTACCCACACTTCCGGCGCAACCAAGACCGACACGCCGGTTGCGGAGATGGCCAAGTCGGTCTCCGTCATTGCCCGCGAGGAGCTTGATGCCCGCGGTGTGCAGAACCTCAACGAGGCGATGCGCTACGTAGCTGGTGTTGTCCTGGAGAGCGGCGGCATCGACAACCGTGTCGACGACTTCCGTATCCGTGGCTTCGATGCCGGCAGCTGGAGCAACAATGTCACCATCGATGGCATGCGTGCGCCACAGGGCGGTCAGTGGAACCGCACCATGGTGGACAGCTGGAACCTGGACCGGGTCGAGGTTTTGAAAGGTCCCTCGGCCGTCATGTATGGACAGGTGGCTCCGGGTGGCATGGTCAACCAGGTCAGCAAGACCCCAACACCCGATCAGCAGCAGGTGCTGCAATTGGGTCTGGATGGAAACGGTCAGTACAGCAGCGCGTTCGACCTGGGCGCGGCATCGGACGACAAGCGTCACCTCGGGCGCCTGGTAGGCCTGTATCGCGACGGTGACACCCAGATCAAGCACACCCAGCAGCAGCACTGGTTCCTGGCCCCCAGCTATACCTTCCAGATGGCCGAGCGCACGCGACTGACGGTGCTGGGTCTCTATCAGCGCGACGACGGCGGCTCGACCTATCAGTTCCTGCCGATGGATGGCACGCTCAAAGCCACCCCCTATGGGCGCATGAAGAACACGACCTTCATTGGCGAACCGAACTGGAATACCTACGACCGAACCATCTGGACGGCCGGCTGGCTGTTCGAACATGCCTTCAATGAGAACTGGACCCTGAGCCAGGGTGCCCGCCGGACCAACGTGGAATCGACCTTCCGCACCGTGGTGACCAATGGTGGCCTGAATCCGGATGGGCGCACCCAGAAGCGACGTGCCACCTGGGGCGAAGGGGACTCTCAGGGCGACACCATCGATACACGCATTACCGGCAAGTTCCAGACCGGCTCGGTTGAACACACGCTGCTGGTGGGCGTGGACTGGCAGAAGGCCGATTGGGATGCAGCACGCGGTGCGATGCGTGATCCGGCGCCGATCGACATCTTCAATCCGGTCTACACCGGCTACGTTCCGGTGACCAACAGCATCAGCTACTCGGGAGGCGTAAACCGCCAGACGGGTGCCTACCTGCAGGATCAGATCGCGCTGGACAAGTGGCGCTTCACCGTAGGTGGCCGTTACGACTGGACAAAGGACGACACCTGGACACAGTCGTACACCGTGGCGACAGATCGCTATGGCGCACGCGCGCCGAGCCACATCAAGAACGAGGCGTTCAGCGGCAACGCGGGCATCCTGTTCGTGGCTGACAATGGCCTGACGCCATATCTGAGCTACGCCGAGTCGTTCCAGCCGGCAGGCAGCACAGCTACACAGTCCTTCGACCGGACCCCGTTCGACCCGATCACCGGCAAGCAGTGGGAAGTGGGCGTGAAGTATCAGCCGTCTGGATTCGATGGCCTGATCACGCTTTCGGCCTACGATCTGCGCCAGCAGAACATCCTCACCAACGACCCTGATCCCAGCCACAACACCTGCGGCACGACGGGGTCCAGCCAGTGCCAGGTGCAGGATGGCGAGGGCCGCGTGCGTGGCGTGGAACTGGAAGGCCGCATCACCCCCCTCGATGGCTTCAGCGTGATCGGTGCCGCATCGTGGATGGACTCGGAAGTCACCAAGAGCAACAACGGCTACCAGGGCAAGCAGCTGGCGATGGTTCTGGACTGGACCGCTGCGCTGTGGGGTGACTACACCTTCCAGGGCGGGGCACTCGCAGGTCTGAGCGTTGCCGCAGGCGTCCGCTACAACGGCGAAAGCTACGGGGACAGCGCCAACGTCTACCTGATTCCGTCCTACACGATGTGGGATGCAGCTATCCGTTATGACGTCGGTGCGATCGGGAGTGTGGGCACGCAGTTCGCACTGAACGTCAGCAACCTGACCGACAAGCGATTCGTGACCACGTGCAGCGGTGTCTCGTCATGCTTCTTCGGCACGGGACGCACCGTCACGGCTACTGCCCGGTTCACCTGGTAACCCTTCCGCCCCGTGACAGGCCAGCCAGGTCACGGGGCTTTCCTATGAGACTTCCAGAATGTCAGTCGTGATGGCGGTGCTGGCCTCAGCCACGGGTGTGCTTGGGGCATGGCTGTTCTATCTTGCGTCGCCGAAACAGCAGTGGCGGCGCGCCGGACCCTGGCCTGTCCGTGGAAAATGGATTCCCGGCAGCACCTCGTCGCTGGTCTCGCTGGCCATGTTCCTGTCCTTGATGGGAAGCGGTGCGGCGTTCTTCACCTGGTTGACGATTCTGATGCTGGTCTGGTCGGTCGCGCCCTTCCTGGGCGTCTGGCGCGCTCGACAGCGTGGAGGTGCCCATGGCCGGCCCTGACAAGCTGCAGAGCCGGCACTGGTTCGGGAAGACGTGTGCCGGAGTACTGCTGGGCTTCGGGCTCTCCCTGGCCTTGTCCGGCCTGTTCGCGTGGTTCGGGCCCGGCGGCATCGATGGCGGGGGCGGCAAGGCCCAGTTCAACATGTGGCTGGTCGCGCTGCTGTGGGCCCCGATCCTGTCATTTGTTTTCCTTTTTCGTAGCAGCGCAAGCGCCTGGCTATGGCTCGGTGCTGCCAACGTGGTTGCCTTTGGCGCGCTATGGCTAGCACGCAGCCATCTGGGCTGACTGGACCTCACATGAAGATCCGCAACGACATCATCAAGGTCTACAAGGACGTGCACATCTGGGTCGGCATCTTTGCTGGCCTGATGCTGTTCGTTGCCTTCTATGCCGGCTCGATCACCATGTTCGAGAAGCCGTTGGAGCGATGGGCAACCCCCCCGTCTGCGCTGTTTGCGCCGGTCCCAATGGAACGTGCACCTGAACTGCTTGCCGCGGTGCTCAAGGCGCATCCCGAGGCGGCGAAGAACTACAGCGTGATGGTGCAGACGTCGCCTGAAGCGCCTGCCCGCGTGATCTGGCGAGTACGTGGCGACAAGCCACGGCAGTTCACGGAGTTTGGCGCAAGCTTTGACGAGAAGGGCCACCTCCAGGTGGAGCAGCTGCGAAAGGCACCGGTGGCGCAGCTTGTCGACACCTTGCATCAGTTCGTCGGCCTGCCGTTCCCCGATGCGATTTCGCGCCCCATCATGGGCATCGTTGCGCTGATGTATGCCGTCGCATTGATCTCCGGCGTCATCGTGCTGTTGCCGACGTTGGTGAAAGACTTCTTCGCCGTGAGGGTAGGCAAGAACATCAAGCGCATGTGGCTGGATGTGCACAACGCTCTGGGCATTGTCAGCTTGCCATTCCACCTGATCATGGCCGTGACCTGCGTGGTATTCGCGTTCCACGATCAGATCTACGACATCCAGGACAAGGTGGTTTATCCCAACGGCATCCAATGGGGCGAAGAGCACGATGCCGGGCCCGCTCCGGGCGCCCAGCCTCTGCCTGCTCCTGCACTGCTGGAAAAGGTAAAGGCACAGCTTCCAGGTTTCGAGGTCTACAGCCTGGGCTTCCAGCAGAAGGGCAGTGTGGTCGAGGGGCGTGTCACCGGCCTGGATATCCGTTACGGGACCCGTGCCCGCACCTACATGAGTACCCACCTCAATCCGTACACTGGCGTAGTGGACACACATGACCTGCCAGGAAACATGGGCGGCTGGGATACGGCGGTCAATGCCTTCTTCATGCTGCACTTCGGCAGCTTTGGCGGAAACCCCGTGCGCTGGATGTACCTGCTCCTGGGGCTTGGCGGTGCGATCGTGTTCTACACCGGCAACCTGCTGTGGATCGAGTCACGACGCAAGAAGCAGCGCGATGCCAACCTTCCCGAGCAGAAGCGATCCACCCGGGTGCTGGGATCGCTGACCATCGGTGTGTCCCTAGGCTGTGTCATCGGCATCTCGGCAACACTGGCAGCTACCAAGTGGCTTCCTGGGCTGATTGCCAATGTCCCAGCATGGCATGAAGGCATCTACTATGGGGCCTTCCTACTGGCAGTGGCCTGGGCATTCATGCGTGGGGCCGCGCGCTCCGCTTATGAGCTGCTGTACGTTGGCGCCGTAGTGACGGCACTGATCCCGGTCGGCAGCCTTGCGGCTTTGGCCGGCGTCCCCGGCACCTGGAACCATTCAAGTGCGGAGGTGGCCGTGGACGCGACCGCGTTTGTCGCTGCTGCCATTCTCTGGCAACTGGCGAGGCAATCCAGGAAGCGCGCAAAGGTCGGCCACAAGGACAGTGTCTGGGCCATCGAAGGGAATTCTCCCTAGGGCAGGGCATCAAGAAGCCGAGTATTAGATCGGCCTTCGGAACTACCTCCGAGGAGGGCAGGACCGTTCTGCGGCCGCTTCTATCTGCTCAGTGACGAACTTGAGGCCTTGGCGTAGACCATCGAGGTAGTCATTGGCCGCTTCTCCACGCTCGTCGGCATGGCTCTCCACGACCATCGGAATCAATTGCGCCCACGCGGCGCACAAGGCCGAGGGATTAGAAGCACTGGCGACAACCGCCCGCATGGCGCATTCCAATGCCCTGGTTCGGCCATCGGACTTTGCAATACGGCGCTCGCACTCCCTTACACGCAGCTCCAGCACCAGGAACGCGTCTTCCCCTCGCTTGAACATGGCTCCACTCCCCGTGGCGGGGCCGACAGGCCCCTACACGATTGTCGCGCTAGGCGATAGGAAATGTGAACCACGTCTCGTTCAGTTTCGAGGATGACGGATATTTGATGGACAGCCAATCAGGCGGGCGTTGCTAATTGCTTGGCGCTTACCGCAGGCGCGGCAGGACAGCACGGCCCCACTTACATGCCGAGTGGTAGAGTGTGAATAGGTGCCGACGTGGCCCTCTTCCAAGGCAAAGACATGCCCATCCGGGCCGTTGTATACGCAAGCGAAGCAGTTCAAGATCTTTCGATTGAGCAGCTAGAGGCACTTGTGGCGGATGCTGCCAGGTTCAACAAGGTGGCAGGCGTAACGGGAGTTTTGCTGTACGACGGAGCAAGATTCGTGCAGTACTTTGAAGGCCCGGAAGATGGAGTCGCCAGCGTCTATGAGCGCGTGCTGCAATCGACGAGCCACACGGGCGTCGTAGAACTGGCGAGAGGCCGCATATCTACGAGGCAGTTCCCCTATTGGTCAATGCATCGACTTCCGGCCGATCAGCTGCTCGTGGGCAAGCTGGCAAGGGCCGATTGGTCGCGCTTCAAGAAGAGTGAGCCTGACGAAATTGCTGGATCGGTATGGGGAATTGATGTGCTGGCCGCAGCTGTAGCGCCCTACGTGCAAGCTGCATAGCTTCGACTCAGATCCGATCACGACGATGCCCTTTCGGGGCGTCAGCAGCGATGGGTGTGAACACCATCAACCGTTCGGTTGCACTGAGTGGGGAAGGCTCGTGCGTGTAACAGTCGTCTTTCGTCTTGCTACGCCATTCCTCGGCGCGAATACATAGTGGAATAGGTGCCATTCACGGATCAGTGAATGGCTCGTCGCCATTGTGTGATTTGGCCAGGACAGCGGCGGCATCAGCTTGCACAGGAGTGCCGTAGAGCCATCCTTGGCCTACAGCAGAAGGCGCGATCTGCTGCAGCAATGCATCCTGTTCCGCAGTCTCCACTCCTTCCACGATCACCTCCAGGCCGAGCTGGCGGGCGATCAGGTACATGCCCGGCAACACCGGGCGCAAGGGTGATTCCTCGGTGATGGCCGATACGAACATGCGGTCAATCTTGATACCGATGAAGGGAGACTGGGCAAAGTGTGAGAAGTTGGAGCTGCCAGTTCCGAAGTCATCAATGAGGAATCGGAATCCCAATGCTGCCAACGCTGCCATGTGTGCGGTTACGCCAGGGCAGACCAGTTCCTCACGTTCGGTGATCTCGATCCTGACCTGATCCGGTAGAACACCGGCCTGCTGCGTGACGCTTACGACGAAACGAACAGTATCCTCCGAAGCCATGTCAACGGGCTCAGCGTTTATGCTCAGATATGGTGCATTCTCGCCTGCGAGGGCCGGTGCCATCTCTCTCAGCGCCTTCGACAGTACGTACCGGAAAAGATCTGAACTCAGGCCAAGTTGGCGGGCCATTGGTACGAAGATGCCAGGAGATATTTCGCCTTCGCCAGCTGGGCTCCAGCGGCTTAGCACTTCGAACCCGACAAGGCGCCTATCCACAACGGTGTATAGAGGCTGATACACCAACTCGATCTCGTTTCGGCGCATGGCAAGGCTGAAACGCTGCTGGAGCGTCTGCCTTGCGGTCCTGTTTCGGCGAATTAGGAGGTACGAGAAGGTAATGCCAAGCGCGGCACCTATGCCGATGATGGTGTAGAGCAGAGATGGGGCAAGGTCCCAGATGCCCCGCCGGGGCCGTGATACGAATGCACAGACGTTTGCCTTGTTGCTGCATCGGCTCAGCCGTATGCGGGATGATGCGGCTTCACTGGCGTCCGTTGCAGGTTCCACACTCCGGAACACATAGGAGCGATCACGCGTTTCGACAGTGAATGTGCTGGTTCTCGCGGGGTCCAAGCCATCGAAGGACGAGGGCGATGACACCGTGAATGTCTGGCCCTGGGCGATCAGGTTGGTGCCTCCGTAAGGCGAGCCAACGAGATCGGACGTATTCCATAGCTTGGTCTCGCCCGATGAATAGTGCGGCGCAGGAAGCTTGAACGGAACGATCCTTCCCCAGAGCGCGCTGCACAGCAGGTGACCCTCCTGGATGCGTCCCACGTCGCTCATATAGCTCGAGTTGAACGCGATTTCCTTGAGTGCTCGAACGTCTTCGTCGGAGCACGCAATGACAGCAGACTTCAGCGCTGCATCTGAAGCGACGCGTCGGGCTCGAGAGACAGTCTCTGCTCGAGCTACCACCGCTTCAGCGATGGTCTCTGTGGACTCACTATCCTCAACAAACAAGACGGCTTGAGCAACTATCAGCATCGCCAGCATGGACAGCGCTGCAGAACCCAGAATCGTCGACAGAAATCGCGCGCGGTTGCCAGAGACGGTCAATCAGTTCCCCCTGAAACGGATTTGTACCTAACTCAGAGTCAGAGTCGCATTGCTTGTCCCGCATTTATCGGCATTTGGTCACACAACTGGAGTGATCGACTCCGCTTGCTGGATGGTTCAATATGAATGGCTTATCTGCACGGCATTCGTCTGGACTGGCGGCCATCCACCCTTCGATCAGGCCATCCTGCAGCCCCCGACATGCTTTAGTGGAAGTTGGCGGACACTCCGCCCCCTAGGGCCACTGTCATAGCTCTGCAGAAAGACGTAGGAGGCTGCTCAGGATGGCATGTCCTGTATGTTGAGTGTGGCGATGATCTGCCCAGCAACCTCCGCATCTGCGCAGAGGAAGAAGACTGCATCCTTCTCAGCTGCTTGAGAAAGGAAATGGTGGACGGTGATCAGTGCCGCTGTGGCGTTTCGGACGAACACCTCGTGGCACTGCGAAAGCCTAACGTGCGCAAGCTGTGCAGCAAGCGCCTGCTTGGTTGCGTAGATCTCGGCTTGTTGATCGCTCTCAATGCGCCCGGGCAGGCCGACTCCGCAACCGGTGTAGACACATTTGTCCTTGAACCTGGTTTTCCACACGAACTGAGGGGAGTTTGGCTCGAAGGGCGGTGCGTTTAGGGGATTGCTCTTGATCATTCAGGGGCGACGGTGTCAGGGCTGATCGCTTCCTGCGAATTGCGCGCAGCGGCCTGATGCCGCTCACGACCGCTCAGTCTTGAGTGGCGTGCGGAGAGTAGTTGTGCCAGCGTGAAAGTTCCGCAACTGTGCGCCACTTCTTCCTTTGCTTCTTGCACGCGCTGAGCACAGGGCTGGGCATACGATCGCTTCTGAATTCGAGGTTGTGCCGCATGCTCAAGTGTTCAGTCGTGTTCGTAAGCTCTGCTGTAGAGGAAGTAGGTGAAAGTCGGCTTGCCCAACTAATGACCGCCGGGGCTAGGTTCAACGAGGCGTGCGGGTCGCGTGCGGTTGTGTGCTTCGATGGAAGCCGCTTCTTCACCTACCTCGAGGGCGCCGCCAGCTCGGTAGCTGCAACTTTGGTCTACGTCGAGTCGCTGGCTATCCATTCGGAACTGGTGCAACTCGCTCGAGGCAACGTCCAGCAGCTTCGCTTTCCGGAACAGCCATTGCTATTCATGCGGGTGACCACCCCTCAGCTTAAGTCCTTGGTCCGGGCCGACTGGACCAATTTCGCTCAGCGCCTCAAAGGCCGGTTTGATCCCGTTACGGGTATGGAGCTACTCGCCGACCTGGTTGCGCAACGCCGCGAGCCGGCGGCAGCCTGAATTGATGCGGCGCTCCCGGAGATTACACCCTGTGCTGTGCCCGGGTGTATAAGCAATCAAGGGCGGCGGGGGACAGATCGATGCGCTTTGAGTTCACGCATACCCACATCTATCCCGGGGCTACCGCCGATCTCTCTGGCAGACTGCCGGAAGCTGAGGGCGAGACCACATGCCTGGTGGAGTTGAGTGATGGCGTAGTCCTCTCGACCAGTTGCTCGGTAAGGGGGGAAGAGGTTCTTCTTTCAATGCCGGAGTACCTCACGGCCCGTGGTGCAAAGATACCCGCCAAGACGTGGGCGCTACGCAGGGACGTTGAGACAGGAGCATGGCGGGCGAAATCTCGGGTACCCACCTAGGGGATGGGTTGGCCCCTTCATCGCATCACTTTGTGATCGCTACCTTCTGCTCCCACACTGAGATCTATAGATGCACGAGTTTCAAGATTGGACATTCAGCGCCAGGGGCAGAACCGTAACGGCCAGGGTGCAGGTGGATGGCCGTGGGGGCGGCACTATTACGCGGTTTGAGACCAGGCCCGGCCCGTCGCAAAGCGGTCTTTCGATCAAAGTGGGCTCCCAGCAGGAGGCCGCCGCCGAGCTTGAGCGAATCCTTACTGGTCTGCTGGGCGCTGATTGGTAGCCCTGGGAGCGATCGAGGAGATCTGATCGGTCAGCATCCGAAGAGACTGCTGAAGGGCAGCGGTGAAAACAGGGCCGTTGCTGCCCGCGTGAACGTCCGCCGCTTCTACCAGCATCAGGTCCCACATGCGGGCCAGTGATGGCGGATCGTTATGGGTGGCGATGGTGGCGCCAAGCGCGTATTCCATTGCCTTGAGGTACGCCCGATGGGCTTCCAAGTCGACCTCGCACGCGCGCAGTCGCTCAGCAATCTGCTCCAAGGTGAGTGTCATATTGGGCTCGACTTGCGCATGAATAGGATGGATAGTTTGTGTGGGCCACCGGGCGTACACAATGAGCATCCTCAACGTTTTGCTGCGTGCTGACCAGCTCCTCGTTGCTGTTGACACCTTGGCAGAGGATGCCCAGACCGGAGCCCGTTCCTCTGGCGCGAAGTTGCTGCTGGTTCCGCAGCACAACCTTGTGATGGCCGCGCGCGGCTCCACGCAGTTCTTCATTCGCGTCTATGAGCTGGCTCTGCAGGCGAGCTTCCGTGCTGATTTCACGATGGAGCAGCTCTCCGCCGAGTTGGGCCTGCTAGTGGATCAACTGTGGCCGAACTACGTGAGGGCTGCAGCCGAGGCTCGCTTGCCGGTCGAAAAGCTTGGGACCGAGCTGGTGCTGGGTGGCTGGTCGCCGCAGAGAGGCCGGATGGTGGCCACAGCCTATGCGAAGAGCGACAGCTCCAGGCCAACGATAGTGCAGCCCCTCGATGGGGGCTTGGCTTCACCTGGGGAACCGCTGGCCGGCAGGCCGGATAGCTTCGCTCCAGCCGACGTTCTTGCGGCTGGCAAGGTCCAGGCTACCTGGCTCAATGAACGCGTAGGGCGACAGGTCGCTGGAGGACGGCTGTTAGCTGGTTTCCTGGAGAAGGGGCAGGCCTTGATCAAGGATCTTGGAGAGATATAGGTCGTTGGCGTCAATCGGGCTAACGCCAAAGCGCGCCCGCACCTTATCTCTCATCTCCATGGGATCACAGTAGGCCCAAGGTCAGTCATGGATAAGGGATGTTTATCAGGGGTAGGACAGGTGGCCACTTCTGGGCAGTGACAATCGCATGAAATACTGCCATGGTCAGGGGCTCAATACTGGGGACTTGATCGAGCCAGAGTTCTATCTGCTACATCTCATCCGCTCGACCTCACTCAGGACTTGCTTGTCTAATGAACTGAAGTCGTTCGGAACTTCCTTCTCTGTGACAAAGGAATAGGTCACAGCAAAGTCGTCCCCATGAAGTACACGACTGCAGGAAACATTGCCCAACGTGTCACAGGATGCCATTAGCTCATCGTCATCCAACGGTTGTGTGGTGGCACGAGCACTCGGGCGCCATACGAAAAAGTGGCTCTTGTCGCCACCGTCGGGAACGGCAAGCAGTCCCTTCGCCAGCATCTTCGCTTCTTGCCAGCCTTCAATAGCGCTCGTACGCAGATGGGATCCTTGGGGGAGGTCGCCAAACCTTCTGCCAGGAAAGTACGATTTGGCTACCACCGCTACCGCGATCAAATTATCGGGGCCGATACAAGCCTCGCTATGGGTGGAGTAACAGCCATGCAGCGTAAAGCCGCCGACCACAGGATCCTCATTACTCCGCCGGGACGGCGTCGCATCTAGGTCGCTAGGGACACAAAAATCGGTCTTTGCACCTTCCACGCGGTATGAAGTAGGCGAATCTACACACCCAGATCCAAGAACTGCCACGACACACACCAAGAATCTAGTTGCTGCAACTCGGTTGAGGGCAATAGTCATATACGTCTCGCGTCGTTGAGCCAAGAACATTGATTACGGCCTCCAAGGCATCCGTCTTGTATCCGCCAAACACCTTGGGATCAGCTCCATTTCTCTCGAAGACTCGCTCGTGGAATTCTCCGATGACACTCCTGTCTAACATCACCGGGTTCTTCTCGGTGGCGCCCGCCTGATCCAGCGCCTGCACATGCGCCTTTGCAAGACCAACTCTTATCGCCTCCATTCTGAACTCGACCGCAATTGCCTGTGTGCTTGTCATAGTCCTGGGGTCGGCGCCCATGTTTCTAGCAATGGAATCTGCGAGAAATTTGTTAGTAAGCTCTGAAAGCCGACCATTCAGAGGGGTGGCGCCACTGTTGCTGGCCACTTCGCCCGCGCGTACTGCATATCTGTCGCCACCCGATCCCGCCAACTGATAATACGCCTTCCAATCGCCCGACACGGCGGCCGCTCTTTCCTCAACAGTGACCCAGCAGCCCTTGCCGCTACACTCGCGGCCGTCGGGATCTCGGTTTGTGTAGGGATTGCTGTTGGCATACCAATAGCGATTGAAATTGTCCCCGCGTGGTCGAGCAGCCACTGGGTCGACCGATAGAAAGCGCCCGATCGTAGGATCATAGTAGCGCTGCTGCATATAGTTGAGTCCTGTTTGCGCATCGGACACTTGGCCGGTGAAACCTGGCTGATCATCGCTACCTGCAACGAGCATGGCCCCATATGGGTCATAGAATGAATCAGCTATCAAATTTCCATATGCGTCCGACTCAGCCACTGGGGTTCCCAAGGCATCGGTATGAACGTATGTGACTGTCGCCTGTGCATACACCTCAGGACTGAGCGCCCCGAAGATCAGCATCAATGAGGTCATGTGGCGGGTAGCTATGCCGGCTCGGTTCATTCGTACTACCCTCCAGTTGCGGAAACGGCGGGTGCCCAGGCCGAGCACCCTATGGGCTTGCATGCTCTCACCTGGAACGTGGCGCCTGCAGGAACGCCCGTGTAGTCGATCTGCACCGATGTGGCAGGTCCCGAATAGGTTCCCCTTCCTGAAACTTCGTACCAGGCGGCCCCGGCCACTGCGTTCCAGCTGACGAAGTAGCGCACCTGCCACGGCGGGAATGCATTAGTAACGACGAAGCGCGCGGTGAGTCCGGTTGGTGTTACGGGCGGAACATTCACTGCCACCGCAACTGAGCCGCTGTAGCCGCTGCAACCGCCTTGATTGCATGCGGCGACCCGGTATGCATAGGTGCCGTCGCCGCGACCGGAGATGACCGCAGAAGTGCTCCCGCCGCTATAGACCGCCGTCCACCCTCCACCATTCGCGCTTTCTTCAACTACATAGCTACTGGCTCGATCAACCGCGTTCCAGCTGATCGTGTAACTGCCGGTGCCGGAGCTACCCGGCCCCGATAGCGCCGGCTCTGACGGTGGTCGCATCACTACCACGTTCAGCGCCGGGCCCTGCGGCCCGCAGCCTCCATCGTTGCAAGCGGCAACGCTGTAGCTGAGGCTTCCATTTGCGCGCCCAGTCAATGTCGCGCTGGTGCTGCCGCTATTGAGGATGGCATTCCACCCGCCGCCGGATACGCTTTCGAAGAGCCTGTATGTCGTCGCAAGGGGAATCGGCGACCAGCTCAGAGCGACACTTCCATCATTTGATAGCGCCGGGCCGGAAAGGCTTGAAGTGCCTGTCGGAGCACGAACCACCCGCACAGTCGCGGGGCCGGTGCTCGGCCCGCATCCGCTGCTGTTGCAGGCGGACACACGGTAGGCGTAGCTTCCATCTGGCTTCTGTGAGAATTCCCTCACTGTCGCCGGGCCTGTTGCCGCCACGATCCAGGTGGAGCCACCGCTGCTTTCTTCCAGTCGGTAGTTGCTCGAGCCGGAGACTGGAGACCAGGAGACGGTGTAGACACCGTTCGCAGACAGTGCAGGAGCACTCAATCCAGCGGGTGATCCTGGGACGCGCAGGACCTGCACCGACGCCGTTGAACCATAATCACCGCAGCCGGCGGCGTTGCAGGCGCGTGCGCGGTAGGCAAATGTGCCATCGGGCTTGCCGACAAAGGAGCGGGAGAGGATGGCGTCATTCTGGATCTCGGCCCATCCACTTCCTGCGGCGGACTCCTCCAATCTGTAAGTTTGGGCGCCGGCTACTGCTGGCCACGAGACACTGTAGTTGCCGTCTATTGAGAGCCCAGGCGCGTTTACGGAGGGCCCAGCTGAAGGAAGCGACTGGACCGAAGTGATAGCAGTGGCACTCCAACCACCGCAGGCAGTAGCACGACAGGCTCGCACACGATAGCCGTAAGACCCGCCAGCCCTGCCGGTCACTTCTCTCGTCCGGTCAGGTCCGGAATACATGTTGGACCACGCGCCAGCGCCTGCTTGCTCTTGCAGATCGTACCGGCTGGCTTGGGCCACCTCTGACCAGGAGACAGTGTAATTTCCGCTAGAACTCTGGGCGGGCGCGCTGATCACCGGGCTGGCGGGTGCCGTCGATGTGGCGGCCTTCGCGACCAGACTTCCATTTAGGTAGATGTACTCCACGCTGCTCGCGGTACGATCATTGTCTTGTCGACGAAGCACCCCGTCATTTCCATAGAAAGATGCGATGGTACCGGAGTCGGCCGAGGACAGGACTCTTCGTCCGCTACCGTCGTATCGATAGCTTTCCTTGCCGACCGCTGTGCGAAGTCGGTTGCCGTAGTCGAACTGAAATCCTTGACCGTTCTTGACAGAGAGGTTTCCCTGCACGTCGAAGGCGAGCCCGACTACCGTCGAGCCGTTGCTGTTGATGATGTTGGTCAGGCGATTGTTGGCGTCATACCAGTAGGAAAGATCCTTAAGGCCTTCAAGTCTGACCGTACGGATGTTGTCCAAGGCGTCGTAGCTATAGCTTAGCTGTCCATTGCCGCCGAAGGCGGTTGAGTGGGTGGATAGCAGGCGATCCTGCGAGTCATACGTCATCGAGCGAGTGCGCGCTGCGTTCAAGCCATCGGCGATCTGCGCTACGTTGCCGGCGGCGTCGTAGCCATAGGTGTTGTTGAGAATCCCCGCATCGGAAACACTGGCTGGAAGCTGTCTTCCGTTCTGTTGCATTGTGTGCACTATCCCGTTGCCGTACACAAACCGGCTCATGCCACCATTAGGGAAGTACGTGACGCTGGATACGAAGGTGCCCGCGCGTGTTGGCTGGCCCAGCGCGTTGGGAGCGTAGTCAACGCTAAGCCCGCTTGGATAATGAACACCAGACAAGGACGCGTGCGGATCGTAGACGTACCCAGCGGACCGTATAGGCATCCCCGTCTGTTCGATCGATTCTCCGGTAACAAGGCGACGCTTGTTGTAGCTGTAGGTATTCACCACCTGGCTACTACCAGCATCATTACGCGTGGTGACCTGGGCAACTTTTCCGTCGGCGGTGTAGCTCCAGATCTGGTCACCATTGCCGTCCGGGAACGACAAGGCGAGCAGGCGATTTCGCGCATCGTACGATCTGGAAACGCGTCGCGGAGCAACCGACGCCGAGCTGCCGTCTGGCTCGCAGCCGGTACTACTCGGGAGGCCGGACGCAGACCAGGCGACGTTCCCAGCGCCGTCGTAGCCGGCGAGTGTTGCTCCTGTCTCAGGCTCTACTGTCCGGCACAACTCTTGGGCCGCGTTGTACGAATAGGCTCGCGTAACCTCCAGGCTGCCATCCGCGCTGCTGCGGCGAATGCTCAGCGGCTTTCCGAAGGCGTCGCGATCAATGACTGTCAGCCCGCCTTCCGGTTGAAGGATCCGCGTAGGACCGTCGAAGGAGGGCTGATCCAGCATGCGATACCACGTCCGGGTCTCGGCACCCCTGGGATTGCGGGCAAGGGTGAACACGCCTGACGCGTCTCGGAGATAGCTGAGCGAGGTGGTAAGGTCACCCAACTCGGAGTTCTGGGTAACAGAAGTGGTACGACCCAGTGCGTCATAGACGGTCCAAGTGCCACGGTCACTATTGGCTGTTGCCGCCGGATAGGAGGAAAACACCGTCCTGCCTTCGTTGTCGTACTCCTTGCCGGTGAATCTGATGGTGCCTGGGTCGGTGGCGTCATACTCCGAGACAATCAGCGGACGCCACAGTGCGTCGTAGTACGCGATGGAAACCCTGTTGCCGGTGATGGTTGTTTTTCGCCAATGGCCGGCCGCGATGCCGTACTCGTCACCCATGACCTGAACAAAGCTCTGGTTCAGAGGGCTCCAGGCGGTGCTATCTCCGCTCGGGTAGTCAATACCCGCCACCCGCCCCATCGCGTCATAGCGATATCCGGTCGAGAATCCGTTCTGATCGGTGACTTGGCCAATCCAGCCGTGATCATCCACGACAGCGGTTTGCGTTGTGCCATCAGGGAAGCTGATCAGCTGCGGAACACCACGTTTCCAAGAACTCAGCCCGATAGTGTTCCCATTTCCATCGCGCACATATGCGACGGTGCCATCAGTGTTATAGCCAAGCGATTGGGTCAACTTCCCAAATGCCCAGAGCTGCGCGGGCCGAGAGGTGACAGGATCGAACGCCACCTGATCGGCAAGGACGCCATTGATCGCTCTGGTGGCAACTTGGCCCAGAATCCATGAGCTTTCGTTGTCATGGTAGCTCAGGGTTTCCAACGTAGTGGCGGCCAAGGCTTGAGGAGGGCAGGCCGTTGCGATCAGGGCAGCTGTGAGAAGCGTCTTGTGCGAGCATGTGCTTCTACGAGGAGGTTTACGAGCCATACGCTTCCCTAAATTGTGCGCCGCAGCGCTGGAGCACTGCTATTCGACTGCCTGTCGTAGCTCACCCTCAGGGCGAGCTGGATCGCGTGATCTTCAGCGGCCTTGCATAGGTATCAAACTGGTCCACGCGATAGAGAAATGTAGTCCCATCCTGCGTAGTGGTCCGCGACTCCAGTGGCTTGGGTAGCTCTTCTTCCTTTGAGCATGACCAACAAGGATTGCTGCCAATCCGTCCGTAGCTGCCGTCCGAGCTCCGCCGGTACTGGATGTCTATCCGTCGCAGCACGCCCTGCGTATTGCCGCGTTCCTCGCTCAGCAGCTGGCCTTCGAGATCGCCGTACTTTTGACTGAAGGTGAACCGATCCCAGCTGCCGTCCTCCCGGGTTACGGTGAGTGCGCGCGTTTCGGGGCACGGCGTAGTCGAACAGTACACTTGTTGTCCGGTGTCCAAGCTCGCAGCAAGCGGCGTGTACTGGTAGTTCCAAGTCATGGTGGCGAGCCCTGCCCCTGAGATAACCTTACGATTCAGTGCCAGCACGGTCAGAAGGTGGGACTCAACCGGATAGAAGATCTGCGTGAACGGCCGGCAGGTGTTCGGTGCATTGGTTCTGCCATGAAGTCGGTAGCTCATTTCAAATGTGCCCCTGGCTCCTGAAGGGTGAGTCATGACCACCGTTGCGGATGAGCTTGGGCCTGGTGTGAACGGCACAAAATCAGCACAGTTCCTCCAGCCGCCGATGGGGCTATCAAACGCAGCTCCGGCATCAAATGACCAACTTGAGCCATCTGGAAGAACCACACGGGTGAGCTTGCGATCGACAGTGCTGCCGGCGTACTCATAGTTCCAAGTGCGGCCGTTGGCGACGACACTCTCTACGCCGTCAGTGCCAAAATTCACGGTAATGGAGCGACCGTCGCTCGCGCTCATCACGACCTGATTTGGGGAGTAGGTGAATGTAATGTAGTTGCCGTTCCTGTCTTCGATACGGGTCGGCAACGCGCGGAACTCGCGTAGCCCCATCGTACTCGTGTAATTGAAGAAGCCATTACCGTAGTTCGCGGTCATGGTCCCGCGGGAGAAAGCCACAATGCGGTCGAACCAGTACCTGTCCCCATTGGGAGCATGCGCCATGAAGGCCTCCCCGCTCTCGCCGTTACTAGTGCTCGGGAGGCAGGAAAATACCCAGCGATCGGCGGTGGTCCAGTGATAGGCACGACCGTCGGTTGGTTGCTTGCCACCCGCAGCCATGATGATCATAGGCTTGCTGTCGCTCCCAGGAAGGCTTAGGGAGAGCCCGCCCCAGAAGAAGTGAGGGTCAAAAGAGAAACCTACGTTTCCTTGCCCGCTACTCACATACTCGGATGGGGCGCTGGCCTGTTGGGGCGAATTCAGCGGGATCGAACAACGACGTAGTGGCTCGCCCGGCACCATGGATACCCAGCCACTGTTCCCAAACATGCCTGAAATGTATGGGAGGTCAAAATCCCAGTCCCTCATTGATCTGGGGGTGTCCCGGCGCCCTCCCATCCTCAATGTGCGCGAGAACTTCATTGGCAACGCGTTGTTTCCAGGCAGATCAACGTCGACCTGGGTGAACTGGATGCCGCCCGTATAGAGACTGACCTTGTCACCGAACAGGTCATTACCTAACGCCGTAAGTTCGCTCAGGCCCTTGAGCTTGTCTTCGTAGAAGACGCCCGCCTGCGATGAGGTCAGTGGCGCGCCAGTCTGTGCTTGAGCAGCGGCAGCGAGTGTCAGCAAAAGTAGATTGAGGACAGTGCTGATGACTTTCGAATGCAATGACACGTACGTCTCCATGTAGCGCTGGCCGAGCGGCCAGACATGATCCGGTGACTACTACGTCTGCAACGAGACAACTTCAGGACTTATCGGATAGCAACGAGGCATCGTATGGACAAACGCTGCCAAGAGAGCATCACTTACTGCGCTTTACGCACGAACTGCCGTCGCTGCGATAGCGGCGCTTGAGAATGACAGTTACGTTCCCCTTACAATGCGGCGGACACTAGCTCAAGAAGTGACGGCGCGCAACTGGCTTCGGTTTGCTCCTCCAACCACGATCAGGGATATGCAAAGAGTGACAGCCTGTACCCATGCGTGGTCCAACCCGATCGGGGTCGATCTGGCGTTCTCAAGGCAACCGTGGCCCAGACAGAACTTCTGCGCCATGTGCGCGTGCTGGCTACCTC
>Ga0228674_1000642_pt1 | contig 23278 bp, 27 predicted proteins | sample 1D_rmetaG_FD_189054 | JGI IMG/M metagenome (GOLD analysis project Ga0228674, IMG submission 189054) | Seawater microbial communities from Monterey Bay, California, United States - 1D_r | ecosystem: Environmental > Aquatic > Marine > Coastal | place: USA: California | collected 2016-09-26
GGCCAGGGCCAGCGGGTGGCGGCGGAAGGAAACGAAGGAAGACGACAGACCCGACAGGCGGCGGGAATCGGTATGGGAGGGCATGCAATGCTCTGAGGAGGCGTCCGTGCGGCCTGCGCGAGCCGGGCGGCAAATGGGAGGAAAACTGCGCAAGCCGTCATTATCCCCCAAATTGTTACGATTTCGTTGCGCGAGCTCCAAACCCGGTGAAACAAGCGGTTTCGGCACAGTCACTCGGCATTCTGCACGCCTTTCGGGCTTGACTCAGGGAAGCGGGCTCAGCGCCACATCGACCATTGCCAGCAGCCGCTCGCGGCTGATGCCATCGCGGGCCTGCACCGAAATGCCATGCAGCACCGTGGCGAAATGGTCGCCCAGCGCCTGCACCGCCGCGTCGTCGGCCAGCTCACCCTCGGCCTGCGCCTGCTGCAAGCGCGCAATGATCGCCGCCGTACGTTGGCGACGATGGCTGGACAGCCAGTCACGCACGCCTTCGCCGTCGGGCGACACGCTGCTGGCCGAAGACACCACAAGTCTGCAGGGGCTGGCCCCCGCCTCGGTGCTCAGCTGCGAGCACGACCCGCTGCGTGACGAGGCCGAGCAGTACGCGCATGACCTGCAGGAGGCGGGCGTCGACTGCATGCTGGAAAGGCTGCCCGGAATGATCCATGCCTGCATCCATCTGCGCGGTGTGGCTGCCTCCACCGAGGTGGCAGCGCAGCGCGCGGGCCTGCCGCTGCCCCGCGCTTGGCAAGCCCGGCGGGCAGCGCTACACTGAAGCCCTGCCGTGGGGCCATAGCTCAGCTGGGAGAGCGCGTCGTTCGCAATGACGAGGTCAGGAGTTCGATCCTCCTTGGCTCCACCACTATTCAGTGCGGCAACGCACTCGGAAGGCCGGAACTCCTGAAATAACAGGGCTTCCGGCCTTTTTCGTTGCACGGTGCAGACCGGTCCAATGCGTTGCAGCTTGTGAGACGGTGGGGGCATATTTTGGGGCATCCGCCCAATGCCCCCAAAATCGATGCCCCCACTCTCCGACCTCGCAATTCGGCGCGCCAAGCCGACAGGAAAGACCCAGAAGCTGTTCGACGGCGGCGGGCTCTACCTGGAGATCTCGCCCGCCGGCAGCCGCTGGTGGCGGATGAAGTATCGCTTCGATGGGAAGGAGAAGCGCCTGGCGCTGGGGGTCTACCCCGAGGTGCCCCTGCAGCTGGCCCGGAACCGTCGGGAAGACGCACGGCGCCTACTCGCGCAGGGTGTGGACCCGAACCAGCAGAAGAAGGAAGCCGCCGCGGCCAAGGCCGGTATGGAGGCGCAGACGTTCGGCGCGATCGCGCGCGAGTTCATGGATGGTCGAATCTGGTCCGACGACTACCGGGTAAAGGTCGAGGCCTGGATGAAGAACGACATCCTGCCGTGGATCGGCAGCCGGCAGGCCGCCGAGCTGGAGGCACCCGACTTCCTTGCCCTCGCCCGCCGGATGGAGAAGCGCGGAGCCATCGAATCGGCGCACCGGGTCATCCAGAAGTGCGGGGAGGTGATGCGGTACGCCATCGCCTGCGGCATGGCCAAGCGCAACCCGGTGGCCGACCTGCGCGGCGCGCTGCAGCCGACGCCCAGGAACCACTATGCCGCCATCACCGAGGCGCGCGAGCTGGTGCCGCTGCTACGCGCCATCCCCCAATACCGTGGGAGGCAGGTCACCCGTTGGGCACTGGCCTTGGCACCGCTGGTGTTCGTGCGCCCAGGCGAACTGCGGAAGGCGGAATGGTCGGAAATCGATCTGGACGCCGGGCAGTGGCTGATTCCGGCTGGCCGCATGAAGCGCCGCAGGGAGCACCTGATCCCGCTATCCAGGCAAGCCCTGGCCATCCTCAATGAGATCCAGCCCCTCACCGGCAAAGGGCAGTACGTCTTCCAGGGGCGGAACAGTGCGAAGCGACCGCTCAGCGAGAACACGATCAACACCGCGTTGCGCAAGATGGGGTTCGAGGATGACGTGATGACCGGGCACGGCTTCCGCGCCACTGCGCGGACCATCCTGGACGAGGTGCTGGGGTTCCGGCCCGACATCATCGAGCACCAGCTGTCACACATGGTCAAGGACCCGGACGGCCGGGCATACAACCGTACCAAGCACCTGGAGGAGCGCGCCAGGATGATGCAGGAATGGGCGGACTACCTGGACCGGCTGCGCGACGGCAACGTCGTGCAGCTGCGGGTTGCTTGATGCCTACACGCCGCGAGGCAGCTGCTGCAGCCCTGCCCTCACCCACGCCTTGCGCGCGTCCTTCGGACGGGGTTTGGTCTCTGCCGGCGGCTTGCGCGGCTCCAGCGCTTCCTTGATCCGCTCGACTTCCTTCGCTCCGGCCTCGGCCAGGCGCCGAGCCTGTTGCTGCTGCTCACGGGTCGGCGGCAGGCCGGGCAGTGGTGGCTCGGGCTGGATTGGGGTGCTGTCGGTCAGCCGGGCGACGGCCTCACGAAGGGGCAGATAGGGATAGAGCCTGGCCGCGCACCAGCGCTCGGCATAGCGCTTCGCCTGGCGGACGTTGGCGGCCCGAACTTCCTTCACGTCCCAGAATTTCTTGCCTTCCATCCATAGCCGGACCCCAGGACCGCCATCGGGCGTGACGCTGGCCGTCTCCCGGCCGTTGTACCAGAGCGCCCAGCGCTCGCCGGTCTGGACCCAGCCAGAGGGAATCGGGGCAGTGCGGAAGCCGTGGGAGGAATACATGGCCGGAAGGATACGACCGGCCGTCTCAATCGCTGCGATTCGCTCAATGGTCGGGCTTAACCGCTCAGCCTTCCCCGATTTGCCCTTCCAAGCTGATCTGTAGGTACTCCCCTACACGGCAATGAGCAATTCTCCTATTGCTAGCATCCATGTGCGTTGAGACCTTTCGATTGCCCACCGGGCATTCATCAACTTGACAATGGAGTGATCATGAAGATCCAAAGTGTCTTGCTTGGTTTGATCGTTGCCGCCGCAGGAGCCGCCGGAGCTGTAGGCGTGGTCCCCGCAGCTAATGCTGCCTCTTTCCACACGTCATGCGTGCCTGCCGGCGGCGGCATGGCCCGATGCACGCAGACGTTCTGCCATGAGGGAACCTGCTGGGTGACCGACACTTGGACGCAACCGATGCGCGAAGCCATCGAGTTTGATTGATATCCAGGCGCAGCGGCGTACGCCGCTGCGCTCTTTCACGCCTTCCAGCGAAGAAAATTTGTACATCACGACGTTCTTAACTGTTCATGCTGTATGGTTGACGCACTTGGCTCCTCTCCGGTGCGAAATCCTTCGCCCCCGTGTCTAGCCCCTTAAAGGCACGACACATGACACCCCCGACCGCTTTCCGGATCTTTCGTATCCGCCCATTGCTGCACCTGAATGGAACGCTCGAGCGAGTCGAATCGCTTCAGATCAAGTGCGGCTCTTGTGGAGACGAATCACGCATTTCTCGCGGCAGCGGGCTTGCTGACGTAGGCGGAGGTGTTGAGCTAACTTGTCCAGCCTGCAAAGTGACGGGGATCTTGACCACCAACGAAGCGTGGATCCTGTGGGGCGAGCAGCTGAGGAAGGATCGAATCCTCGCTCTTGCTGGCCTGACGCCGGAAGACCTAGATAGGTCCTAGATCCTGGGTCACCGCCTGCCCTTCTCGCAACACAGTGGCCAGAAGCCGGCCTCCGGCAACCTGTCGCCCCATCCGGGCATTGAGCCATGCGGCCTGAATTTTACCTGCAGCGAGAACCTCGGCCGGTGCGAAGCTATCCGGCCTGCCGGCCAGCGGCTCCCCTGGAGAAGCCAAGCCCCCATCGAGGGGCTGCACTATCGTTGGCCTGGAGCTGTCGCTCTTTGCATAGGCTGTGGCCACCATCCGGCCTCTCTTCGGCGACCAGCCACCCAGTACCAGTTCGGTCCCAAGCATTTCGACCGGCAAGCCGGCCTCAGCGGCCGCCTTCTCATAGTTCGGCCAAAGCTGGTCCACTACCAGCCCCAATTCGGCGGAGAGCTGCTCCATCGTGAAATCAGCACGGAAGCTCGCCTGCAGAGCCAGCTCGTAGATGCGAAGAAAGAACTGCGTGGACCCGCGCGCAGCCAGCACAAGGTTGTGCTGCGGAATCAGGAGCAGTTTTGCACCAGATGAGTGGGTGCCGGTCTGGGCATCCTCCGCCAAGGTGTCAACAGCAATGAGGAGCTGGTCAGCACGCAGCAAAACGTTGAGGATGCTCATGGCGGGCTCGTCTAGAGGTCGCCAAACTATCGCCTCCCCCACCCACACCTGTCGAGACCACCATGACAGCCAACATCACGGAAATCCTCGATCGCCTCCATGCCTGTGAGGCAGGACTTGAGATGCACCGCGGCTACCTAAAGGCGATGGAGTATGCGTTGCGAATCTGCGTACTGACCCACCCCACACCCAACGACCTCTCCGACGCATGGCATCAGCTTCTGCCAAACATTGTGGCCAAACACCGGGGCGACAGCAGCGATCCCTTCGCCGCAGCTTTCGAACAATCGCTGACGGTTCTAACCGAGCAAATTGGTGCGGTAGATCGCCCTTCATAGGCTACGACCACATTCTCGGAGACGGTAGCTTGGCGCTGCTTGCCGCGTAGTCAGGGCTCTTCAACGGCCTGGATAGGCACACGCAGGCATTCGAGGACTGCAGTGAGTCCAGAGAAATGGATCGGATGATCGTCCCTTAGCCTTGGAAGCGCCCCCCTCATCCGTCGGCTGGATGTCTCCCAGCCAAGCTCCCCATCGTGAAGGCGTACCCGGCTTCCTCCAGAAGTGCTCTCATGCGCAGCTCCACACGTCGGGGGGAGCGCAGTCCATTTGGTGCATAGAGAGCATATACGTAGCCAGCACCGTCAATGATCTCGCGGCGGACTGCGCACTCGGTTGATTCAGTAGCTTCGCACCAGACAGACATTAGCCTAGCCGGGCTAATCGATTGCCCATTGCGAAGTCGGAAGAAAAGCCAGCGCACGCCTGGCGGTTGAGCTAGATCTACTCTAGCCATTGCGAGCCCCGGATTCGTCTGGATAGATCACTGAGAACTTCAGGATCCAGGCGAGGGCGCTCATCTTTCGAAGAACGTGGTAGATCTATGCGCTCACTACCGTTCACTAGTGCGGGGAGATCTGACTGCAGATCAATCCACCACTCGGAAGGAAGCCGAAGCCCAGTACCCGTTCGATCGTAGATGCATATCGGGAAATTCATAGCGTTGCTCCTAGATGTACCGAGCATACGCTTGCACAATGTCAGGTCGGAATGCGACTGCTACAACGCTGACGCATCAACTCTCTTTGCACATATGAACACGTGTGCTTCGTCTCGCTGAACTTTCAGGAACGACTCAAGCCAGCAAAGAGCAGCGCCCCGATTCGCAATCAGCGTTCCCAACTTTTCCGTCAGGCACCGCGCACACTCCATTCCTCCAGGGCTTTCCCCTTGGCAGGTCCGGCACTGAGCCATCGTCGTAGTGGTAACCGGGCGCGATTGATACATGATCTTGGTCATCAAGTTCACAGCCTGAGCGTGGGATGACATTTCAGCGATCCTGTTGATACGGAAGGAGCCGCGCTTGGCGCGGCCACCCCTTATGCATCAACGACGATCGTCGCGATCGACACTGACCTTTTGGGCCTGACCAGGGCCTGGCTGCCCAGGCTCAGTGCCGTTCGGCTGCTGCTGTTGCTGCCCTTGCTTTCCGGCCAAATCCTCACCGCCGAGATCCTTCCCGTCTGTTTGGCCCTGCTGACCCGGATGCTTCTTATCGGCATCTGAGTTGCGACTGTCGCTCTGGTTCTGGGAAGTGTTGTTCATGTCTTACTCCGATACAGCCAATTGCTGCCATCCCACAATGGACCCCAGCGTGTTACGCAGCCGTGCCCGATTGCCACCAGTATGAACAAGCGCCATGAACAGGCCGCCGATTGGAAGGGTGTACAGTGCAGCTCTAAGAGGAGAAGAACATGGAACGCAAGAGGAACAAGGATTTTGTTGACGTCGAACGTGAACTCACACACTGGGGCTTGGCATTCAACTCTGGTGCGCTACCCGCCATTAGCTTTCGCTATGAAGTTGACCCTGTCATTCGGCTTGCATGTGACATCTACGTCAGAGACCCGCATGGGACACGCGCAAATTGGCTGGGCGAACTCGAGGGCAGGCTTGCGTCCCGATCCAGTCTCCGCGGTCACCCTGGCGCAGCGGAGATCGCAGGCCAGTGCTGGACGCGCCTCTCTTGTTCCTAGGAACGTTCCTCTCGCGACGCTGCGTCGTTCCCTTCTCGCATCAGCTGGTCATTCAACACGTGGACTATGGACATGACCGCATCGGCGAGCGCCCGCGAGTCACTGATTGACCCGTAGAAGTAGATCTTCGAGCCTTCAATCCGGACTTCCGCCAAGGAGAGCTGAGATGCCAGCGCCTCGCACTTCAACACGAAAAGATCAGTCCATCGAGCACCCGGCGCAAGATCCAACAGAGCAATGATGGCCTCATCAGTCGAGGAATCGACGCGCTCATGTAGATGTGGCACATCGAAACCGACAACTCTTGGAAGCATGGAGGCGCTCAACGGTCATTCCTCTCGCTCATGTTCAACCTGAGTATCACTCAAGATACGCACATCTACAGCCTAGCTAACCTAGAACATTACTCCAGTACCGCTCTCATGTCTGAACAGGCAGCCATACCCCCGATGCCGTGGCCGCGCTTGGGGAGTTGGCGGTGATCTAGGCGACGTAGCATATGGCGCCATCTGGCCGCACCTGGCGTTGTAGGGGTGTGACGGCTTGGCCGTCAGCCCCCGCCCTCATCCAGCGGCCCGACAATCTCCTGCGCCGGCGGGCTCTCCGCCTCCCATACGCGAGCCGTCGCGGCCTTGATTAGCGCCATCAGCTTCCAGCCAGGCTCAGTGATCTGCTCGCCGGTCTGCGGGTGAGCGAAGGTGTACTCGCCCGCCAGCAGGTCGCGGATTGGGGCGCGCACCGTGCGGTCATAGCTCCGGGTGTTGATCTGACCAGTGCCAGGGTTCCAGTCCACCCGGTCGAAGTTGAACAGCACTGGGCCATCGCTGTTTCGAAAGTCCCACTGCACCTCGATCCGGGTCGCCAGCATCTCGACCCGGTTGTTGTTGCTCTCGGAAAGAATCGGTGACATCTCATTGCTCCACAGAAATGATGACCAGCGTCTGATTGATCACCACGCCCACAGTTCCGCCGCTCGGTGTGCCGGTGGCCACGTTGCGGGTGGTGATGATGGCCCGGTAGGTGAACTGCTCGGTTCCCGGGGTGTTGTCGGTGAAGGTGTGCGAGCCCGCCATGCGCGAGATCAGCTGCGACGGGCCGCCCTGCTCGTTCAGCACCTCATAGTTGCCCGTGACGTTGAAGTTGGTGATGAACTGCTCAGCGCCATTCCCCACCCGTCGGTAGATGGCGATGGTGGCGTTCACCGGCCCGGAGACGCCGGTCCAACGACCCGTGTTGGCCGTGTCGGTCTTGGTCATGTCGTAGCTGACCACGACGTTCTTGGCGCGCCCCAGGGTCGAGAACGGCCCGTTGATGATCTCGGCGTTGCCGCTGGTCGAAGTGGTCTGCACAGCGTTCTTGAGCACGCCGGCCGACAGGCTGCCACCAAAGTAGCCACTACCCTGGTTGTCTATCCAGAACAGGGCATTCGCCTTGCTCGCATTGGCCGGGTTGGAACCAATACCGAACCACATCATCAGGTCGTTGGACACGCCGAACGGCTTGCCGTGCACCATCATGTAGGCCCCGGATCGGGTGACCCAGCGGCCGCCCTCGAACGTCGTGCTACCGGTGTTGTTCGGATCAACGATGCCGAATCGATCAGCAACGAAGTTGATCTGACCGATAGTGCCGTTGTTGACCGACGTCATGCCTATGGCCCGGCCGTTGACGTCCAGTGCCCAGGTGTAGGACGCCTGCAGCTGGCTCTGCCCATTCTCTAGCTGCGTGGCACGCACCGACAGCGCCTGGGTAGCGCTTGCACTAGCCGCCTCGGACACCGTCCTCCGCTTCGCACTCAAGTCCTGCCAGAACGCATAGCCACTGGACCCGCTGAAGAGCACACCGCGTACATAGCAGGCGCCCGTCGGCACCGGGACTGAAGCGGCGACCCCGTAGCGCCACCCCGAGCCACCGGCACAGTAGATGGGATAGACATGGCTGACGGTCCCGCCAACTGCGTCTATAAAGTGCAATGCGAAGTAGCTGCCTGTCCCAGCTGGCATATAGCCGCCGTAGCAATCTGCGCGCATGTCGATGATCTCGTCCGGCGAGCACGGGACGGCATCCGCAATGCCACCTTCATAACCGTTGTTTGTAGCAACGCGCAGCACATACCCAGACGAGTGTCCCGGATCAGACTGCACGAGGCCTGTTTGCCACGCTCCAACGCCAGTGCTCGCCGTGAAACGTCCCGTGCGGATAATTTCCAGGGGAGAACCAGAGAGCTTCGCATTCACCTGTGTCAGCGCTTGCGATTGCGCGTCAATGCGCCCCTTCTGGACGCCCAGCTCGCTGCTCAACAGCTGAACCGAGCCTGTTGACGCCTTCCCTTCCAAAGCCGCGTCGGTCGTGTTGAGCCGCTCGCCCAGCGCGGCGTCGCGACTGACACTGGCCCGATCGACTGCATTCACGCTCGCCGTGCTGGCCTTGTCACCCAAGGCGGCGTTGGTGCTGTCGAGGCGCAGGCCCAGAGCCGCATCCGCCTCAGCCAGAGCCTTTACCTCGCTGGCAACCTGCCCAGTGCTAGCAGCCTGGCCACCATCGGCCGGGAGCTTCGCCACCACGGCGTCCACCCGCGTGACCTCTGCCGCAATGTCGCTGGCATTCTTCGTGGACATGCTGATGGCCGCCGCCAGCGCATCGCCCACCGATGTGTAGTCGCCGATGGCCTCCCACACCGCCGGATCAGTGCCCGGCTCCACATCGACGTTCTCGGCCAGCGCCCGATACAGAGTCCCATCGTGGCGCACGAAGTCACCGGCCGGGTAGGTCGTGCCGGCCACCCATTCGTCGGCGCCGACAATGTCCTCCAGGATGCCGTTAAGTGCGGCGACCTGCTCGTCCGTGTATTGATGCGCCTTGCCCACAGCCTCGTTGATCGCAGCCAGATCGCCGGCCAGTCGATCGATGATCTCCTGCCCTACCCGCTGGTTGGCCCGCTCCGCCTCTTCCCAGGTCTCCTGCAGCTGCTCGCCGAGGTTGTTCCCCAGCGACCGGGACAGCACCCGCATTCCCGTGGACAGCGCGCCGCTGGTGTTGCGCGATCGGCAAGCGAACGTCCATTCGCCCGAGCTCGGCAGCACTGCCTCAAAGGCAGCAGCGTGATAGCCGGTATCGCCCAGAGGCGTCATCTGGTCCCAGGCCGGCGAAGCGATCAGGCCTGGCATGTAGCGGATCTCTACGCCGACGAAGTCTGCCGACTGAATGGTGTCACTGAGGAATCCCCACGTGTAACGGCGCACGCCGCCGCTCAGCTCCTCCACGTCGAACAGGTCCACCAGCACCGGCGGCACGTCTGCACCGATGGTGTTGTAGATCAGGCTGACCGCAACACCCGCCAGTCCGTCGGGGCTGTACGGCCGCACGGTAACTGGATAGGTGCCTGCCGCAGGGATGCGCCAGCTGGCCGAACGGGTGACGGTGCGCGCAACTTCCTCCAACGCGGCGTTGCCGTCGAGATCGCTCAGCACCACGATGTCTCCGACCGGACCAGAGATGTCGAACGAGGCCTGCAGCTCGCTGTAGACCGTATCGCCCTGCACCACCTGTCGTTCGGTCATCTTCAGGTTGCTGGCGACTGGCCGCGTCTGCAGCTGCGAACCATTGCCGGGGGGAATGTACTCACCGGTTTTGACGTAGTGCCAGAACTCCTGAGTCTCGGGTACAACATCCACAGCGGCGCCCTTCAGATCGCTTTCCGGCCGTACGCCGACCACGCGCACGCGGTAACCCGGGGTCTGCTTGAAGTCGTAAATCCAGATAGTGTCCCAGGCCGGATTGGCATTGCCGTTGCCCGGCAGCTCGGCATCGGTCGGCCACGGGTCGGCCAGCTTCAGCTGGTCGCTATCGCCGGTGAAGGGCACGACCCGCAGTACGCGGTACACCCGCTCGCCAGGGATGCGCAGGCCGATGTATGCGCTGCCCTGCGCGGGCGCAGGCACCGGCACGTCGAGCTGCAGCGTCACGGCACGCCCCGGCCCCATCGATGCGGACAGCACCTGGCCCCCGAAGCCCCACTGCGTCAAATCGTGCTGAAGCGCCAGCACCGACATGCGGCCGTAGGACATGTGTTCGATATCAGTGCTGTAGGTGATCGCCTTGTACTGATACAGGCTCTGCGCTAGGTGCCAGCGCGCCAGAAGTGCCGCGTGTGCCTCACTGGTGACGCCCTCGCCGGACACCTGTGCCGGATTGAGCATGGTCGTCACGCCCGGTGCTGGCACGCGCAGCGTCTTGGCCTCCCACGTAGTGCGGTCGAGGTAGCTGTACTCGATGCCATCGGCGGCACTGGCCAGGGTGTAATCGACCTGGAATTGCCCCTTCTTGATGGTGGCCATGTTGACCACGCCCGACAGTGGCTGTTCGTCAGCTGCCCACACCACGGCCAGCCGGCCGCGGGGCCAAGCGATCTGGCCGAAACCGGCCAGCGCGATCGCGTCAAGCACGCCTTGATGGCTGCGCACCTCAGTCAACCAATGGTCGTATGTCAGGTCGTTCGCAGCGCAGTGCAGTGTGAAGGCCTTCAGGGCCTCGACATCGATCTGACGGTCGGGCAACCCCATCCCGGCAATGCGCTTGCCGGTGGGGTCAGTGAAGCCTCGGGCATAGGCAAGGATCTGCGCACCTGGATTGTTGCTGGACTCGGTCACCCAGCCGATGGCATCGCCCTTCCACACCGGGATCGGAGCCGAGTGCGCCACACATCGGATCTCGTCAGGCGCACCGTTGAGCTGGCCCGAGGCCCGCATACGGATGCCGATGCGCGAAATGCCCGGGTATCCCGACGGCTCGCGTCGGACGCTGGTCAGCGTGGTCCAGGTGAAGTTGGCCTGGGCGCCGCTGCCATCGGTGTTCTGACCGGCCACTCGCACGCGCACGTCGTACTGCCCCTCGGGCACATCCAAGGTGTAGCTGCGCTTCTGGGTCTTCTGGGTGCGGCCAGAGACGCTGTAGTTGCCGAAGCTCAGCCAGTTGCCGGTGCCGACGGCCCGGTACTGAACCTGAAGCTGCTCTCGGTTGTCCTTTTCCTTTCCCTTCGACGTCACGTCCCAGATCTGGAACTCGACGCCCACCACCAGGCGGATCGTCCGCTCACCGCCGGTACGCTGCACCCATTGCCCCGGCCGATTCTTGGGGTCGCTACTGGTGTCGAGCAGCCGGCCACCATCGACCACAGCCACGTTGCTGTAGATCGGGATGTCCTGGTCGGGCATGCCAGAGAAGCCGTGGTACCAGACCTGCACCCCTTCGAAGCTGGAGAGCAACGCATCCCCGTTGTAGAGCTCTTCCACTCTGGCGACGTTGATGCCGGGAGTCAGCAGCAGCGAGACGAACTGCTGATCGCCCTCGTAGTTCGTGTACGGCAGGCTCGCCACGTCCGGAGCGATGCGCACCGACCCGAACAACAGGCCCAGCGGCTCGTAGGGCCGTGGGCGGTTGCGGGGCGCGGACAGAGCGAAGGTGCTTTCGGCGGGCGCGGCGGCGCTGGGCTGCTTGGGCTGCAGTACTTTGTTGATCAACAGACTGCCGGCCAGATATACGCCCGCACGTGCTGCCGCCAGACCAGCACCAGACAAGCCCGCCTTGGCCAGCCAGCCCGCCAGCATCGGCGCCTGGAACGCAAAGTAGGTCAGCGCGACCATGGCCACCAGGCGAACAGCGCTCTTGCCCGCCGGTCACCACCAAACCCCGCGCCCGGCAGCTCCGGGCAAACGGCAACACCGTCAACCAGATCAGCGCCGCGCTGGGCGTCCCGTTCGGGACTGTGCGCCGCTGGGTCTACGAAGGAGCAGCAGCATGACCAGCATCCACGTGAAGCCCGTCTTCAGCGGCGCCACCGATCGCGAGAAGGAGCAGGACCGGCAGAAGCTGGCCAGCGACTTCGCACGCTTCGAGGCCGCCGGCGGCAAGGTCCAGGTTCTGGGCACCAGCAGCATCGATAAGAGCACGATCAGCCGCCTTCAGGTGGTTGAGGGTGGCCACGGTCGCCGCAGCGCGAAGAAGGCGGCCAACGCATGAGCCGCCACATCGCCCGCCGCGCGCCGAAGGAAACGCTGGGCTTCGCCTGGGGCCGGTTCCCGACCACGGACGGCAGCGCCGTCACCTGGCGACTGTACCGCCGCGACCACCGCCGTGCGCTGCACATGCACGTTCTGACCTTCTTCGCCCATGAGGACCGCCCGGTGATCGCCGGCCACCTGCGCCGCGCGCGACTGTTCCTGCGCGACAAGGTGGACAACATCGACCTCGTGGCGCTGGGAATTGCGGCATGAAATCCAGCTTTCCTGCGGCTGCATCACTGAGTCACATCGGGGGCGCCATCTCCGAAGACAAACCCACGGAATGCGTTTGCGAAGCCAATCGACATTTCAGCGAAGAGCTCGAGATGAATACTGACGTTGTCGAGCAAAACGGTCGTTCCTTCATAGACGAAGCCCGACTTTCCAACTTCGCCCATTGGCAGCACTGGCCGAATCTTCAAGCTCACAGCCGCCGCCTCCGAACTAAGGCTCCGGCAGTGGCTAATCATCGTGGCGAGATCCGCCCCGAGTGCATCAGGAAGGTTGTGAATTCTATCTTCGAGCTTCTCAGCACTCGGCAGAAGCGGCACCTGACAATCCTCAATCGCACTTTTAACCGCCGGCCAATAAACGTCGCCATTCAGGCTGGTTGCCCCTGCACGCCTGTAGTTGATGGAGAGCATCTTAAGCCTCGCGGGAAGTGCCGAGACCTCGTGCAGCAAGAGCTGTCCGATGATCCGCGCCTGTGCATTGCGGGCAGCCCCCGCTTCTTCGTGCTGCTGTGTGGCAATTTTCGCGGCTTGTCGAGATGTTCTCCAAGCAAGCACGGCGACCACGAGCGTCAGCAATCCGACGAGTGCCGTCACAACAACTCCCCAACCGGACCAAAACACCGCGCACTTCGCCTTCATCGAAAGGCACTCAGCAAATCCCAAAGCCATCCCGTGGTCTCCCCTATTGGCCTGGAGCCGATTCTGCCATGACCTACATTCATCCGAACGACCGCGCCTACGCGCTGGAGCGTGCTCTGGCTGCCGCCGTTGCCCAGGGCGAGGACCGCAAGGTGCAGGACGACCTGCGCGAGATCCTGGCCGAAGCCCGCCGCGAGGCCCGGGGATGAGCGGCCTGGTGCTGGTGCCGGCGCCGGAGGTCCCGGGCATCCCCGCCCGGATGCGGCAGCCGACGAAGGACGCCTATCGCCAGTGGCTGAACCAGGCCAACGAGCGCATCGAGCAGCTGCAGGCCGAGGTGGCCGAGCTGCGCGCCGGCGGCAGCACCAGCACCACACGGCCGGGCTTGGTTACCGACCTGGTCGCCGCAGCAACTGCCCTCGGCCACCACGAAACGCTGCGCAGCAGCAGCGACGAAACCATCGACTACTGGCGCACGCGCGTCGAGCAGCTGCGCGCCGAACTCACAGGAGAACACCATGGCTGACGGCTCCCGCGCCCCAGAGATCCACGTAGCACGCAAGACCCGCCCGGTGCTGGTGGCCGACCTGTTCTGCGGCGCCGGCGGCTTGTCCAACGGCACCGCACGCGCCATGCGCCAGTTGGGCCTGCCGGTCCAGATGATCGGCGTGAACCACTGGCCGGTCGCCATCGAAACCAACCGCCGCAACCACAAGGAGCACGCCGACCGCATCCACTGCGCGGACCTGGAATCGGCGCTGCCGCTGACAATCGTCCCCGAGGGTCGCCTGGACCTGCTCACCGCTGCCCCGTCCTGCGTCTTCCATAGCCGCGCGCGCGGCGGCCGGCCGGTGCACGACCAGCAGCGCATGGACCCGTGGCACGTCGTGCGCTGGTGCACCGAGCTGCGCGTCGCCCGTGTGCTGGTGGAGAACGTGCCGGAGTTCATGGACTGGGGCCCGTGCAGTCTGGTCACTGGCCGGCCGATCAAATCGCGCCGCGGCGAGTACTTCCGTGCATGGGTCGCCGCGTTGGAGGCCGTGGGCTTCAAGGTCGACTGGAAGGTCGTCTGCTGCGCCGACTTCGGCGACCCGACCACCCGCCGCCGCTTCTTCCTGATCGGCCGCAGCGACGGCAAGCGCCTGTCCTGGCCCGAGCCCACTCACGACCGTGTGGGCGGTACCGACCTGCTGGGCAGCCGGCCACGCTGGCGCGGTGCGCGCGAGGTCATCGACTGGACGATGACCGGCAAGAGCATCTTCACCCGCACGAAGCCGTTGAAGCCAAACACCCTGCGGCGGATCCTCGCCGGTGCAGTGAAGTACAGCTGGCCCCGGCCCTACATCGATGCCGTGCAGGCCCTGCTCGACGGCCAAGCCCCGCGACTGGTGTTCAGCCGCGCCGAAGCTGTGGCTCTGGACCTGGTCAGCGCGGATCCTGTGCTGGTCCACCTGCGCGGGACTAGCGAGCAGCACCTCCAGTCCACGGCAAAGTCTCCCGATGAGCCGCTGCCCACGCTCACCGCCGGCGGCGGCCACGTCGGGCTGGTGCTGGCCACCAGCAGCGGCGGCGCAGCGCGCGACCTGGACCAGCCGCTGCCCACCATCACCACCGGCGGTGCGGGCGCCGAGCGCCCCGGCTGTGCACGGCCACAGCTGGTGGAACCGCTGGTGATGGCCACTGCCAGCGGAGGGACCGCGCGTAGCGTCGATAACCCGGTCCCCACGATCACGACGGGCGGCAATGGCGCGCGGCCGCACCTGATCGAGCCCATCATCGTTCCGACCTCGAACACCAGCAGCGCCGGCGTGCCGCGCTCTGCCGCTGAGCCGATCCGCACCGTGACCACCGCCAAGGGCGGCGACCAGGCGCTGGCTGTGCCGCTGGTGGCCCAGTACTACGGAGCCACGGCCACCGCGCAGTCCGTGGCTGAGCCCGTGCCGTCGGTGACCACCAAGGCCCGCTTCGGCCTGGCCGAGCCGGTGCTGATGCGTGCCGGGCATGGCGACAGCGACGGCCGCAATCCCGTGAGCCGCGTGCTGGACGCTGATGCGCCGATGCCCGCGCTGACCGGGTCGAACGAGATGGCTCTCGCCGAACCCATCGTCATGCGCGGCAACGTCGGCACCGGCCGGACGGGCGACATGCGGCCGGCCAGCGAGCCCATGCCCACCATCACCTGCTCCGAGTCCCTGGCGCTGGCCGAGCCATTCACCATGCCGGTCACCCACCACGGCTGCGGGCGCGTGCGCTGCGTCGATGAGCCCCTGCCGACCATCACCGGCGCCAACCGGGGCGAGCTGGGCCTGGCTGCCGCTGCAGCAGACGTGGCCGACGAGGTCCGCATCGACATCAACTACCGGATGCTCCACTGGCGCGAGCTGGCCCGGGCCACGTCGTTTGATGACGAGGGCGAGGTCTACGACTTCGCCGGCAACGCAACCGAGATCACCAAGCAGATCGGCAACGCGGTCCCGAACCGAACGGCGAAGGCGTTGGCCATGAGCCTGATGAGGGACGCAGCATGAGCGCTCGCCGCCACCAGGTAATGCACGTGCGCCGGAAGATCACCGGCCGCCCACTGGTCATCGCCAAGGACGCACGCACCGTGCGGGAGTTGCTGCGCCGCCACCTCCGCGAAGAAGGGATGCGGCTGATGGACCTGGCCCCTGCATGGGGCCGCAGCTCACACACCGTCTATTCCCTGTTCGCGGTGAACCGTCCACTGGCGCCCGAGCACCTGGAGGCATCGATACAGGCGCTCGGTCTGGACGAATTCGATGCCAACGAACTCCGCCTGCAGGGAGCCCGCGAGGCCGGCTGGCAGATCGACCCCACCTTCCTTCTGGAGAAACGAGCATGAGCACCGACAACAAGACCCTGGCGGACGCGCAGCCCGGTGGGAGGGTGAGGCTGGGGGATGGCGTCCGCTACAGTAAGTGCGAGGGCAGAGGCTATTTTGACGTCGACGTGGATGTGGACGACAGCGGCGGCAGCATCGGGAACATCGAAGCCTGCCCGCATTGCACCCTCTCCGCCCAGCCCTCCCCGGGTGGCCAGTGGGCACCGGAGATCGAGCAGCTGCATAAGCTCGTTTCCAGCATCCTCAGCACGGTGTCGCTCGGCTACCAAACCGGCCCCTATGCCTATGCGGGTGAGGACTTCGGGGGATACCTCCACGAGGCTGCGAGCAACTGCCGCACGATCCTGCGCGGCCTTTCCAACATCGCCGCCCGCCAGCCGGTTCGCATCTACGGATGCTGCGCCCAGCCCGAGGGTGAGCTGCACACCGCCGAATGCCCGAACATGCGCCACCTCGCCGCCCGCCAGCCGGTGGGTGAGATTGTCGGTTGGCAGCACTGCGGAGAGAACCATGAGCACATGGTGATTTCCGATAGCACGAAGCAGGCCCTGAAAGAAGGTGAGACCGGCAACGGGATTCGCAAGATCGATGCCGCATACAGCATCCCGCTCTACGCCGCCCCGACCCCGCAGGCCGTGGACTCGTGGTCCGTGATCGACCGGGTAGCGAAAAATTGGGACGGATGCAGCATCGGCGCCGCGATTCGTGCAGAAGCCACGAAGGTGATCGGGCAGCCCGCGCAGGTCGTGGACCTGGACGAACTGCGCCGAGCCGTCTGCGTGGTCAACGTGGTCGGCCAGATCGATGGGCACGACGTGGTGCGCCGCAACTCAGTGCTGGATGTGGTCGACACCCGGCGACAGCGGATGGCCGATAGCCAGGACGTGCAATCGTGAAGGCCGCCTTGCGCGATGCATCGTTCTACGCCTGCCCAAGTGGTCACGGGCACAACCCGCGCCCGCCCAAGTGGCACGCCATCGTAGACCGCCCCGGCAACAAGTGGGGGGCAGACCGTGGACCCGCTTGCGGTATCCCGTTCCACACTGAGGAGACCGAGGTTGCTGCCGAAACGATCACTGGCCGCCAGCGCTGCGGAAAACCGGGCTGCAAGGCTGCATTTGCTGCGTTCGACAGCCAGGCGGTGGGCAAATGAGCCTCGTCACCTGGGGCGTGTGCACGAAGGAACGGACCGTCTCGGTGTTCTGCAGCGCATGCCGCGCAGTGTTCAACTTGCACGCACCGATGGTCGAGGCTCTGGAGCTGAAGATGGCAGCCGAGGCCAGCCATGTGTGCCCCGGCGCGACGATGCCTGTGGCTGCTGATCTGTTCGGATTCCCGTTGGAGCAGGCCCATGGCTGACCAGCTGCTCACCGCTGCAATGGAGGACCGCCGCCCGAGCGCCGACCTGCTGCAGGGCACCGACGTGCCCGACTTCCGCGAGGTGGGCCACGTGCTGGCCAGCCTGTCGGGGGTAGACCTCGGCAAGGCCAGCAAGGCCACCGTGCGTGCCTGGGAGGCCCGTGGCTTGGCCATGATTGAACTGTCCCGAGGGGACCGGGCCGAAGCCGAACGCATCATGGCCCCCGTATCGAAACGCCGCCACCGCGGCACCAATCTGGCCGCCGCCGGCGCGCCGAAGGAGGAAGCATGAACGACCCCATCACCCTGCCCCGCGTCCCCAACCTGCTCCGCCTGAAAGAAGTCAGCGCGAGGACCGGTCTGGCCAAGAACACCATCTACGATCGGATCCGCCGCGGGGAGTTTCCTGCGCAGATTGACCTCGGCGGCAACTGTTCGGCCTGGTCTGAGGACGAAATTAACGCGTGGATTCGGTCCAAAATGGAGGCCCGCAACGTCGATGAGCGCGGCCTACCCAAGGCTGCATGAGCCGGGGGCATATCTGGGGGCATGTCACGACCCCAAAGTCTCGGAACCCTTGCAGCCCAAGGGTTCCGGCGATTATCGGGATTCCCCTTGGCTCCACCACTTTTCAGAAGAACCCGTAGATCCTGCGATCTACGGGTTTTTTCTTTTCAGTGGCCCGCTCAGGCGGGATCCTGCCCGCCATCCTTGCGCTTCGGATCGCGCGAATGCGCATCACGCACCTGCTGGTCGCGCTGCCCCGGCCGCTGCCTGGCCACATCGTCCTGCTTCCTGTCCTGGCGGCTTTCCTGCACGCCCTGCTTCGGGTCGCCCTGGTCTTTCTCGCGCTCGCTCATCCATCGCTCCTTCGCCGGCGGGACACCGACGCTACCCCTACCCTAGAGATCGCCGGGTAATCAGCAGGTCAGTCCTGCGCCAACAGCGTGTGCAGCTGCAGTCCTGATTTCGCCGATGCCCCCACTCAGGTGCGGGTGATCGACACCCCACCCTCCACGCGCATCGCGGTACCGGTCACGAAGCTGCTTTCATCGCTGGCCAGGAACAGCGCGGCGTTGGCGATCTCCTCCGGTTCGGCCAGGCGCTTGAGCGCGTGCAGCGAGCGCACGAAATCACGCGCGTCGCCACTGGGCGCGGCCTGCCGGCCCATTTCGGTATCGGTGCCACCGGGCAGCAGTACGTTGCTGCGCACGCCACGTGCACCATATTCGGCGGCGATCACCTGGCTCAGGCCGATCAGCCCGGCCTTGCTCGATGCATAGGCCGCCATGCCCGGGAAGCCCACGGTATGGCCGACGAACGTGCCGACGAACACCAGCGAGCCGCCGCCACGTGCCAGCAATGCCGGCAGCTGCGCGCGAGCAGCATGGAAGGCGGCATCCAGGTTGGTCGCCATCACCTCGCGCCAGGCATCCACTGGGAATTCCGCGGCCGGTACACCGGGGCCGAGCATGCCGGCATTGTTGAGGGCGATATCCAGGCCCCCGAATGAGTGCCGGGCCAGATCGACCAGCGCCTGCGCGGTGTCAGGGTCGGCCACGTCGGCGGCATGCACCACCACCTCGCCCCCCGCGGCGCGGATCTGCTCGGCCAGTGCCTGCAGCGGTTCCAGCCGCCGTGCGTTGAGCACCAGTTTCGCGCCTTCGGCGGCAAACCGCAGCGCGCTGGCGCGGCCAATGCCGGCGCTGGCACCGGTGATGAGAGCGATCTTGTTGTTCAGGCGCATGGTGGCGGTATCGGTTGTGAAGTGGCCGCCACGATGCCGCGCCTTCGGCTCGCCAACACTCCGTTTCCGGGCTTGCCCGATCAGTGCAGGAAACGGAGTTTCCGCAGAACCGGCACATGCCAGAATCCGGCCATGGACAGTACCGCCACCACCACCCTCGATGCCCGCGTCGAACGGGTCTGCCGCCATCTGCAGGCCAGCCTCGACGAGCCCTCGCTGCAGGAACTGGCCGACATCGCCGGCTGCAGCCCGACGCGCCTGCATCGCCTGTTCAAGCAGGCGACCGGGCTGACCCCCAAGCAGTACGCCGCCGCGCTGCGCGCCGACCGCCTGCGCACCGGGTTGGAGCAACAGGAGCGCATCACCGATGCCTTCCACGACGCCGGCTTTGGTTCCAGCGGGCGCTTCTACGAGAACGCCCCGCGCCTGCTGGGCATGACCCCGAAGCAGTGGCGCTCAGGTGGTCGCGGCGAAGTCATCCACTTCGCGCTTGCCGAAAGCTCGCTGGGCAGCGTGCTGGTGGCCAGCAGCGGGACCGGCGTGGTCGCAATCCTGCTCGGCGACGATCCGGAGACACTGCTGCAGTCGCTGCAGCAGCGCTTCCGCCAGGCCGAACTGGTCGGCGCCGACAGCGGCTATGAACAACTGGTGGCGCAGGTCGTGGGCCTGGTCGAGGACCCCACCCGTGGCACCACGCTGCCGCTGGACATCCGCGGCACCGCGTTCCAGCAGCGGGTCTGGCAGGCGCTGCAACAGATTCCACGCGGGCAGACTGCCTCGTATGCGGATATTGCCGCGCGCATCGGCGCACCGCGCTCGAGCCGCGCAGTGGCCAGGGCCTGTGCAAGCAATCCACTGGCAGTGGCCGTGCCCTGCCACCGCGTGGTGCGCCGCGATGGCGACCTGTCCGGCTACGCCTGGGGCGTCGCGCGCAAGCGCGAACTGCTGCGCCGGGAAAAGGCCTCGACTGCCTGACGCCACCCGGTAGCCACCGACCCTGATCGGCACGCCCGCCAAGCACTCAATCCAGCTTCACCACCAGCTTGCCGAAGTTGCGCCCCTTCAGCAGTCCGAAGAACGCTTCCGGCGCATTCTCCAGTCCGTCCACCACATCCTCACGGTACTGGATACGGCCCTCGCGCAGCCATTGCGGCATCTCACGCTCGAAGTCCGGCCACAGGTGATTGAAGTCGTGCACGATGAAACCCCGCACGGTCAGGCGCTGGCGCAGGATCTGGCTGAACAGTGCCGGCAGCCGGTCCGGGCCCGGCTGCTCGATGCCGCGATCGTTGTAGGTGGCGATGGTGCCGCACACCGGAATGCGCGCGAAGTCGTTGAGCAGCGGCAACACCGCATCCAGCACGTGTCCGCCCACGTTCTCGAAGTACACGTCGATACCCGCGGGCACCGCCGCGCGCAGCTGCGCGGCGAAATCAGCGGCGCGATGATCCAGCGCCACGTCCACGCCCAGCGTCTGCAGATAGGCGCGCTTGGCTTCGCCACCGGCAATGGCGACCACGCGCGCGCCCTGCAGCTTGGCCAGCTGCGCGACGGTGGCGCCCACCGGCCCAGTTGCGGCGGCCACCACCAGCGTCTCACCCGGTTTCAGCCGGGCGATTTCATGCAGGCTGGAATACGCAGTGAACCCCGGCATGCCATACACGCCCAGCGCCGTGCTCAACGGCAACCCGGCCGGATCGAGGCGACGCCCGAGTGCCCTGGCCGGCAGCACCGCGTGGGTCTGCCACCCTCCAGGGGCCAGCACCAGCTCGCCTGTCGACACGCCATCGGCCTTCGACTGCAGCACCTCCGCCACGGTCTGGCCTTCCATCACCGCACCCACGGCCACCGGCGCCGCATACGAAGGACCCTCGTCCATGCGGCCACGCATGTACGGGTCCAGCGACAGGTAGCGATTGCGTAGCAATACCTCTCCCTCTGCCAATGCCGGCAGTGCGGCCTGCTCCAGGCGGAAGTTCGCCGCGCTCGGTGCGCCCTGCGGACGCGAGGCCAGCACGATGCGGGAGGTGGTCGGGGAATCGGACATGGCGGCGGTCTCTGCTGTGGCCAGGATCGGGAAAGGACTGCCGACACTACGCCGCAGCGACCGCCTGTGGCGGCCACGAAAACAGCGTTCCATTGCCCGGACCCGCGCACCTCCGGCGCAACCCTTGCCCTTGCAGCTTTGGCGATCGCGGCGACCTGCTGAATTCCAGCGCAGGCGATGATCGATTGGCCCGCCCCGCCCCACAACGGAGGATCAAGCACTTGCGAGCGCGCAGACGGCAATGTGAAGAAATCTTGGCAAAACCCTTGCCGAAGACAACCGACCTCCGTAATATACGCCTCCTTGGCAGCGACCTCGCTGCAACGAAACATGTGGCCGAGTAGCTCAGTTGGTAGAGCAGGGGATTGAAAATCCCCGTGTCGGCGGTTCGATTCCGTCTTCGGCCACCACTTTCGAAGGCCTGCAGAAATGCGGGTCTTTTTTTTTCCGGAAGCCGCATCCATCGCGGTTGCCACACAATTTGGCCGAGTAGCTCAGTTGGTAGAGCAGGGGATTGAAAATCCCCGTGTCGGCGGTTCGATTCCGTCTTCGGCCACCATCTTCAAAGACCTGCAGAAATGCAGGTCTTTTTTTGTCTGCGGTTTCCTTCCATGCGACGTGCCCGCATGGGGACTCCAGCGCCGGATTGACGAAACATTTACACCGGCACCTGCCGCGCCACCTACGCTCCAGACTCCTGCCTGGAGCCTGTCGATGCACCTGCGCCCCGCCCTGCTCGCCTGCCTGCTGCTGGCCACCACCCCGGCGCTCGCCGTCGAGCCGGTGCGCGCGGTCGATACCCTGGACATCGATCGCTACGCCGGCCAATGGCACGAGATCGCACACCTGCCGGTCTCGTTCCAGAAGCAATGCGTCGGCGAGATCACCGCCAACTACGGGCTGCGCCGCGACGGCCGGATCAGCGTCACCAATGCCTGCCGCAACGGCGAAGGCGAGCGCGTGGTTGCCGAAGGCGTGGCGCGCCCGGTACCCGGCCACCCCGGCCAACTGCAGGTGCGCTTCGTGCCGGACTGGCTGAGCTGGGTACCGCTGGTCTGGGCCGATTACTGGGTGCTGGCGCTGGACCCGGACTACCAATGGGCCCTGGTCGGCGAACCCGGCCGCAAATACCTGTGGATTCTCTCGCGCGTGCCGGAAATGGAGCGCGCGCGGTTCGAACAGCTCAAGGCAACGGCCGAATCCATGGGCTACGACCTCGGCCCGCTGCGCCAGATGGCACCGCTGCGCGAACCGCCCGCCGAGTGAACCGCGGCGCGAGCCGCGCACCCGACGTGGACGATCCGGCGCCGCGCACGCCCGGCCGCCATCTTCACGCGCTACCCTCTGCGGCGGGTCGTCACCGGCGATCCAAACAACCATACGCCGTAGTATGCTTATCCCAACGCACCCCCTCCAGAGGACTTGCGCCCATGCTCCACCGTTTCCGTATCGCCTTGATCGTTCTGTGCACCCTCGCCGTTGTTGCCTGCAACAACGGCATCGTCAAGCGTGTTTCGGAACCGGCGGCCAGCCTGCAGCAACTGACCGTGCGCGCCGATGGCAACTGGACCGTGGCCCTGCGCCTGCAGAACTTCAGCTCGATGCCGATGACCTTCGATGACGTTTCGCTGGCACTGACCGTTGGCGACAGCGAAGCCGGCACCCTGCAGGCCAGGCCGGGCATTTCCATCGGCGGCACCTCGGCCGACGTCATCAATGTCGATCTTGTGCCCAGCTCGGCCGCGCGCCTGATCGTGGCCGACGCGCTGGCCGGCAACCGCACCCTGGCCTACGGCCTGAAGGGAACGGTGGCCGCCACGCCGCAGGAAAAGAAGCAGCGCAGCTTCGACATCAGCAGCCGCAGCACCCTCAACCAGGCCCCCGGCCTGCCCGGCGTTCTGCGCTGAATCCCCGCTTCCGCCGCGGCGCCCGGCGCCGCTCCCCTGCCCCTGATCCAATCGAGACGTACCGATGAGCAGCTACACCGCCCCGCTTTCCGACCTCCGTTTCGCCCTGCACGACGTGCTCAAGGTCGAACCCCTGTTCGCCCGCCTGGGCTTCAC
>Ga0228674_1000643_pt1 | contig 23208 bp, 11 predicted proteins | sample 1D_rmetaG_FD_189054 | JGI IMG/M metagenome (GOLD analysis project Ga0228674, IMG submission 189054) | Seawater microbial communities from Monterey Bay, California, United States - 1D_r | ecosystem: Environmental > Aquatic > Marine > Coastal | place: USA: California | collected 2016-09-26
TCTTAGTACCTTCAGCAATCTTAGTTATATTATCTATAATCTCAGTTAAATCATTTAGCTGGAATATTTTAATATCAACATCATCAACATTTACAAAACCTGCCGACGGCAATGAGTTCTCAACGTTCTGATAATCAACTGTTGGTAGTATGTCCTCTGTTGTGACTTTGTAGTTTGATTTGTAAATTTCAGCAGTTCTGATAGTTTGATTAACTGTGGTTCCGTTAACTGAATCTGTAATTTTTATTGTTGCAGGATTACCAGTTAACTTGTCACTGTCTAATTGTGTTTCAACATAGCTTCTGTTTGAGCTAGCACCATAAACTCCTGAACGTACTGCCCAGTTTTCAAATATATTATAGTCAGTAAGCTCTTTGTCAAGTTTAGCTGATTTAAATAAGTCTAATGACTGCGTACTACCTTTATTACCAATAAAGTTTTTATAAACATTTGTTTGGCTTACGTCATCAAGTGTGAGTCCTTGCATGTAGTTTCTTGGTCGGAATCCAATAAGACCAAATCCTAATAGATCTGCGTCTGACTCTAAGTTTGCTTCACTTAGATCGTAGAACTGTTCACTCTGTTGTGCTTTTAATGCTAGGTTAGGTATTAGGCCTGTCTTGACTGATTCGTATTCTGTTTCTGCCCAGTTAGCAAAGTTAAACACTGCTGTTGGTGTTAAACGTTTAAGGCTTGCATAATATTTGTTTTTATATTTAACAATGTCACCTTTTGCATATTGGCTGTTTTCTTTCCAGTCTTCAACATTAGGCTGATTCATAATAAAGCCTGGCGCATTAACAGTCCCGTCCCAATTATCTGACATTGTGCCAATTAGTCTCAAACGTTGTTGTCTAGCACCTGTTGCTGGATCGTACATTAAGTCATTAAAGATACTAGTGTTGTCAAATACTAGTGCGTGTTCATAGCTTGTAAATTTAATCTTAACAAAACCAATTGAGTTTTCATCTATTGTTTTAATAGTTAAGTCATTATCGATTCTATTCCATACAAGGTTTTCTTTTAGTATAGGACGTAAATTTTGATTTAGTACAAATTCATCTGCACGTTTACCTAGTATAGGAGTTGCCACTGCACCTGGTCTTGAAATTTTAAGTTCTCTTGCCGCTGGATTAAGATTAATGATCGCACCTTCTTGCCAACCTTGTTGATTCCAATATAAGAACTCAGTAACCATTTGTCCCCAATTTAGTAAATAGCCATTCTCTCTGTCTTCAAATATAAAGCCTTTGCTTTGTAACCATTCACCGTAGCTTACTAAGAAGTCTACCAATAAACCTTTATCTGTAAATGTGTAACCGTATGGCACTAATACTTCTTTGCTTGAGAAATCAAGACTTGTCCTAACATTGCTATCGCCTACTACAATATTTTTGTAGTTTCCGTTTGGAACTGACTGGAATATCTTAAAGTATAACTGTTCTTTTGAGTTACCGTATACAGCATAACCGCCTGCTACTTTCTGTACAATAACCGAACTATATGTAACTTCATCAAATGGTTCGTTATTATATAAAACAACTTCGTAACTTTCATCAGGTAATAGTAAGTTTGCGTTAAGTGTGTTAGGTGATGATTTTTCTGTAAACACTTTTAAGAACTGTTTATCTGTAAAGCCGCCTGTTCTATAGACTAGTTGCACTTGTGTATTTCTTAAGGTGTCTTCTATTGCTTGCTTGTCTGCAATACCTTGTCTACGTGCAAAGTCAACACACCAGTTAATGTAACTGTGTTTAATAGTGCCACTGCCGTATATGTCAAGATTGTTTGATGTTAATCTATATCTTGAATCAAATACATACTGTCCTAGTGCTGATGAATACTTGTATCTATCTCTGTCAGCCATTAAACTAAAGAACTGTGCTGGCTTAGTTTTTGCTAGAAGTTTCATAACAGCAAATGGCCAAGCACTTGATCTTCTCCAAGCTGTCTCAACAGGGCCACCGTCTCCTACTTGCCAAGCCTTTTGTGTACTCATTGGGTCATAGTTGTCGACCAGTACATCAAATGTTGCTTCAAGTTGTCCTTCGTCGCCTGTAGGAATAACAGTTTGTAGTCCAGTACGCTTAAAGTTTGTTAACGTATACTTTCCTGCTGGATCATTAACTACACCATTGGCTAAATCGTCCCATAACACTAAGTTATCACCTGTATATGGTGCTGGACCATATTGACGTTGCCACCAACTTGGTTCTTCTGAAAATCCAAACATTTCCCACGGATGTAAGTGCGGTATATCTGTGTCATAGAATTTAAGTAGATTACCTCTCCAGTTACCTCTTAGAAGTTCCTCATCAATTCTATCTGTTGCTGAACTATAGTTCCATGTTTTCTTATTATCTTTATCGTATTCTTGCAGTTTGTAATCTAGCTTGTTCCAACTTACCCATGACAAGAAGCTTTCGCCAAGTAGCTCAACTACTTCGGACTCTGCATAATCTGTTTTTCTAAATTTACCCGGAATAACATCATACCATCTTAGCGGTATTACATTAGACGATGGTAGTTTAATATTGTTGTACATTCTACGTTCAAACTCTAACAATACATCGTCACGGTTATCACCAAACGTAATCATTCTGGATCCATCATGACCTTGTAGTATTGTCTGTGATGTAGAATATGAATTATCTGTAAATATCTTAGGAATAAATTTATCAAATAATCCTAGCTTAGTTGGTGTTGGCGGAACAAAACTTCCTACTGTAGAGTCATACTCTCTAATTTTAACAACATCACCAACAACCAATGGTTGTTTAATTTCGTCAATAATTAGCCTAGGACCATCTGTTGCTACTGTGTAATCTATATCTTTTATTAACTGTACATCATTTAAGTAAACTAATACAGCTTTGTAGTTTGCTTTTGTGTAATCATATGTAGACAGTGTGTCAAAGGTATTGTCATCAATCGCTGTTATTGTTATTTTAGTTTCTTCAAATACTTCACCGCACGGTATTGTGTCTGCCCAGTAAAACGGCATGTCTGGGTTTCTACCTCTGTTTAGATCTGCAAATGCAAGATCTAATCTCTCTGCGGCTGGGCCCTGGTAGTCATTCTTTGTTAATGCATCAACTAATCTGTTCTTAATTTTTTCGTATTCATTTGACGCATATTCCAGTGAATCAAAGAAGTTAATGTTTGAATCTTTTGCAAATGTTGCTGTAAATTGTAATGGACTACTTTGTTCAACAATCTGTTTACCATAACCAACAACATTACCTAGATCACGTAGATTGTTTTCACCTAGTAGCTCACCGGATAAGTCCGGGTGGCTCTGTGCTAGTGTAACAAAATGATTTCTAGTTGTACCTAGTGTAACTTCTTCAAACTCGTCATTGACTGAATTATCACTCAAGTTACTTGGCATTTCATAATAAGCAATGTCACTTGCTTGATCACTAACTACGTGAATGTGTACAACTGCTTCTGCTTTAGCTAATGTTACTGTTGTTGTGGTTGCTGTTCTTGTAACTGTGTAATTACTTGGCAATACATATTTGTTGTCAACATATACAACAACAGTGTTATCACCGTCGTTATGTCTTATATCACAGATACACTCAGATTGGTCACTAAATGTAAACACTTGACTTTGTCTTGTTGTGTCAACAGCTTTTTCCCAACCTGTTTTTAAATTAAAAGTTGTTCGGTCACTGTACTTTCTAGCAAAGCCAGTAGCAATGTCTGTAGTTGTTGAAACATTATTAACTGTATAAACATAAGTGTCTTTATACAAGTTATTTTCAAATACAATGTCTCCAACATTGTTGATGTTCAAGTAACTCAGTCTAACACCAAGTTCACTATCAATTGGTCCTGTTCCTTCTTTGAAAGAAAATAGTTTAGTACCAGCAAAGTTAGTTGATGGATAATATGTATTATCGCTAATTGAATTACCTGCTTGATCAAATATGTCAAATACAGGATGTTGATTAACTTTTGTTTTTTGTTGTGTTTGTACCCATTCAGTTCCTGTATATCTGTATGCCTGCCCTTGTATAGTTGCACCACTCATTAAGTACACTACTTGGTCCAAGACAACATCTCCGTCATCTGCTTTTGTTAGTTGAATAATTTTTTCGCTTGTTTGTTCAGGATCTACAGTTATACCTACCGGGTCAACTAAATTTACTGTATAAATTTTATTACGTACTTCGGGATCTTCGTCAGCGGCAAAAATAACTCTTGCACCATCGTATAATCCAAAGTTATCAATACTATATCCAATCTGTCCTGCTACATTTGAAAGTGCATCGTTCTGTCTTAGATCAATAATATCAATTGCTTGTTTACCTTCAGTGCCAAAGTTAAATAACCTCAGACCGTCGTTAAATTCTAAAATAGGGCGTTTAGCACGAGCTGTTTGATCTAAGTTAGCAATAGTCTTATTGTAATCTGCTGATGCTTTGATAACAGAAATATGGAACCATCTGTTACTTCGTGTCCACGGATTCTGATCAGGTGACGCTCTGTTAATTGTAAAATAATCTTTTTCTGTTGGGGCATTTAGACTTGAGTCAAATGGTGTTTCATCAAACCCTTTAGCGTCAAACGGTTGTGTTTCGCTAACAGTATAAGCCTCGGGTGTTTTAAAGTCTGCAACTGCTAACAATTTAATTGCAGTACCCACACCTTCAACATAGTATTCTTTATCCTGATAAGTCTCAGGCAGTGTTTTACCACGAAACTGTACTTTCATTCCGTTACTAAATTTAATACCTGTTGGAGAAGTATAAGTTTTAACTCCTACAATATCGTCTCCAACATTTAGAGTCAATTGGTTAACAGCATCTACTACACGAATGATGCCAAATCTATTTTCATCATTTTGATCTTGATAGTATAACGTATCTTTTATTGCTGTAAGATGTGGTTGTTCTTCAAAGAAGCCTTCTTTAGTTTTCCAAAAATACTTATTGTTATATGTTGTGCCATACTGTATATGTACTTTTTGTAAGTTTGGAACTTCTTTAACTTTGTTGAGTACCATAATTGGATTAGCACCACTAGCATCAAAGTCTGGCAATGATTCATCTTCTTCGTATACATATTCAATTCTGTATACTGAATAACGATCTGTTTTAGTAGTAATGTCTTCTGACTCAGCAAACGGTGTATCATTATCGTCATATGGTGATGTATCAAATCTGTCATCTCTCTTCCAACCTGAATCTTCGCCATCACCAGGGTTTCTATTAGTAAAGATAATTGTTCTGTTACGTAGATCTGTTACTTGATCAATACCGTCATACAAATCTAAGAATGGTCTTACTTGTTGATTGTTAACTTCATCAAAGTCTAACTCTGTAACTAAATCAACCTTGGCCGCAGTATCCATGTTCAGGAAGAAGTTTTGATCTGTACTTTGCGGAACATTGAATTGTACAACGCCGTTGTCGTCGCCGTTGTTAGTAACGCCTAATATTTCTCTACTTGATTGATTAGGTTGACCAGGAACTAGTCCATTTGCTCCTGGGTTACTTTGTATCCAGAAAGGAAATCCTGTTTGTTGAACATTAAATTTATAGTTACCGCCTCTAACAACTGTGATAGTTGGATTATTTCCTTCAACACCGTCTAGGCTATAATTAAATTCATTTCTTGTAACATCATACTCGTCACTGGTTGAAATTTCAGTTGCACCTATGTCAACTGAATCTGGACCACCAGGTAACCAGTAGTACTGGCTAAAGTTAACTAACTTGTCAAAATCTACAAAAGGATCCCATGAATAGTATTCAGAGTCAAATAACCTATCTGGTCTTTGAACATTTGCACCAGATACTTGTAATGCATCTACTATACCCGGGTATGTTAAAAAGTCTTTAGTCTCTTGTGAATCTTTTTTCTTATATGTAATTGCAGGTTCTAACTGATAGGCCGCACGTTCTTGATCTTGTTCTAATACATAACTATCAAGTCCTTTAACACCTAGTCCGGTTTTACGACCAATAAAGCCTTCAACACGTTTCAGTTGCGGACGCTGTACAATTTGATCAAGTGAGGCATTCAGAAACTTTTTGTTAACGTCAGTTTGAAATATCTCAGGTAGTAGATCTAATGTTCTAGTAAATCTTGCCATTGTTTATCCTAGTTCTTTTTAAGTGCACCGGCTGTTAGTGCGTCAATGACTTCAATGTCACTGACCAATGCCGCGTTAACAAATATTTCGTTTGGTGCACAACGAATCTCGTATAAGTCACCAAATGTTTTTGTTGGGTCTGTTGGTACAATCACTACACTAGAAACAATATCTCCTAGTTCTTCATGTAAGTACGCTGACAGTTCTGAGAAATAGAACGTGTCACCAAAGTCCCATTTATCAATAGTAAAGTATTCATTTAGTGATTGAACAACACGTGATTTAATTTCACCTGTTGACACTACAATCCCACTCTGCTTAATAACTTTAATTTTTCCCTGTAACTCTAAACTTGCTTTATCTCCAAACAACGGTTTGAATGTTACAGAATTAAGAATTAATCCATCACTAGCCATCTTGTAATCTTCTAAGCTGTTGTATGCCAATGTTAGTTCATCAATTGTTGGCTCTAATGCTTTAGTGACTTTGCCTGTTGAATCTTTAATCCAGTTTGTGTAGTTTGTATAATATGTGTTAGTCACAAGATACAAATCAATAATGTTTGTTAATGCAGGATCAATTCTGCGTGTATTTGGTGAGTTATGTTTATACTGGAAGTATAAGTCTTGTCTGCCTACTGACACACGATAGTCTGTTGTTTCAGCTATTGTAAACTCACTGCCTGTAATTGATAACTTATAGAATTTTTTATCTGTATAAGCATAAAATATTTGACCTTGCAAATATTCTTTTTTCTTAAGTTGAACAGCGTCTAGATCAGCATACATCATATTAATAACATTACTTGCTAACGGAACCCATCTTTCTAAGTTGTCAAAGTCTGTTTGGCGTTGAAAGAAAACGTATTTTGTGTTTGGACTTGTAGTTGGATTAACAAGATCCTTAAAGATGTCTGGATTATCTGCTATGCCATCCTGGTCTTTGTCAGAGAAACTTACTAGTACTTTAAAGTTATCAACAAATCCATCTGTTTCAACTTCTTGTCCAACAATATCTAGGCTAACATCAGTTGTTAAGTTTTCGTTAGCATCTGGTTTAGTGTTTGCTTTTAAAACACTAACGTTGTCAGTAACTGTTTTACCTGTCTTAGGATCATATACTTTTGCACTTGAATCAAATATAAATCTATTCTCTTGCACTGAAGCAAAGTAATAAACTAGATTACGGAATTTAATAGTGTATATTTCACCATCTGTTGTAAACTGTATTAACCAACTTGCATCTCTATTCAAACCATCTGTATTTTTAGCAAAACTTCGATCATAATCAGCACTTTCGCTTAGATTGTCTGTTGCAATAATATACCATTCACTAGTTTCTTCATCAAACCCAATACCAAAGTCTCGGTAAACTTCAATTTGATCAATTAATTTATTTTCAAATGGCACTGTCAAGTCAGTTACAAATTTAGGAATAACTTCTGTAGGAACACATCCAGTAGGTAGATATTCGTTAAATGTAATTGGACCTGTGCCATTAGCTAAATTACCCTGCCCAAAGTTAGTACCATCTAACACTAAGTTAGTTACAGTTGCCCATAGTGCTAATTTTTCATTGGCTTTAGTTGGTACACCTGACTGTAATCTATTGTTAGCATCAAAGTATTGATTCGCTGGTGGTTCAAATTTAATTAACGCACCTTCCTGGATGTATTTTGTTTTGCTTGATGTAAGTGCTACTGATACTGTTCCGCCACTTACATCATCTGTAAAGTATCCAGTTGTTTGATTAACAATAGCTGTTGATTGATTCCAAGTAATACCTGACAGACTAACACGTTGGTACTTGTCATAGTAAAAGTGTGTTAATTCTCTAGACTTGAGAATTGGCTCTACTGTATTTTGAATTACATCAGCAATATCATTTGTATCTACAAAACTAAATGTTTTAGTAGGATCTGTAAATGATCTATAAAACGAGCCATCACTAGCAAATGCTGTTGTTGACGAATATTTGCCTGTTGGATCTAATAAGTCTAACTGTCTGTTAATTCCAACGCCAGTTCTAGCCAATGCTTTTGACTTTAAGATACTTGTAAATCTAGTAAACGGAAAGTTGTTATAGTCTTCACCGTTGACCATTCTGTTCTGTGTATAAAATGCCGCAGGTGCTCTTTCTTTTATTTCACTAATATTTTCTCTAGCTTTTGAATTTGAAACTGCTGTCTGCAATGACACTGTTAGCGTAAGTGTTTCTGTTCTACCATTACGACTCACATAGCTAAGTGGTACTTGTATGTTTTGTATCTCTTCTGGATTAATAACATATTCTAGACCATTTGATGATCTAATATAACTTCTATATTCACCTAACGGTATTTTACTAAATGTACCATCACCAAATTGTAGTTGTATTTGATCGTTTGTTTTTGTATTGACTTGATAAACTTCACGCTCGCCAATGGACGCTTTTGAATCAACTGCAAAAATGTTGTCAACTTCTCTCCATTCAGTTAGCACGTTGCCTGTTTGAGCTACATTAAATAACCATACGTCATCTTGGTTAACTCCTTCAACGTTTAAGTCAACAACTCTATTTGAAATACGATCAACAAGTGTAAAGTCCTGATTGCTCAATGTTCCTTGTTTGAACATAAAGAAGTAACCAGTATTTTCTGAACCGTAACCTAGTTTATCATTTTTATATAGTACATTAAATGCACCATCAGGTTGTGGACTTTGTTCGTACACATAAGTCTTATCTACTGCTGTGCCTGAAACAATTTCAAAGTCCATCGACACACCGTCAACATCACTTGAAAAGCCTGCTATAGGCATCACGTTTGTTGGTAAGTTAATTTGATATTCGTCTGTTTGTACTCCAAGTACTTTAGTTGTATTACCTGGACGACCAAATCGCTGACTGTCAATCATTGACGCATTCATTATGGCATTAAACTGTTCTAACCAATCTGGGTTAGTAACGTCGTTCCAGTTAATTGTTATGCCTGATAAATTAAAGTTATTATAGTCTAACACTGACTCTGTGGTTGACACTGCTGTTACTTTTAGGAAACCGTTACCATTTAAGTTTCTCTTAGGAGTGTAACCCACTAACTTGGCTAATTTAGTTACTGAGTCTCTACGCTCTGCTGTGTCTAAAAAGTTTTCCCTGGTGTTTAAGTCGTTGCGGAATGCAAGACCTTGTCCCATGAACGCCATGAGGTCTAGTAGTGCAACAAATTCACTTGACTCTGTATAGTCGTTAAATGTTTCTGGATAATATAATCTCAGATAGTCAACCATTGACTTACGTAAAGTCTCAAAGTCATAACTTTGGAAGTCTGCTTCTTTGTAAGTTCGGTATAACTTTTTCCAATCTTCCGCTCCGAATATAGCGGTCTGTCTTGTAGTCTTAGCCATAGAATACCTATAATTCCTTTATTATAAGTATTTATCACTTTAGTTAAGTGGGTATATTATACGTAGGTAGCTGTGAGGTCGTCTGTATTGAGGAACAATCTAAACATTTCAGTAGCACTAGACATCACCGTCTTAACTGAAATTTCGCACAATAATCCATTGTCTTGTGTAAAGAAAAGTATTTCTTCAACTTTAACTCTTGGATCACGTTGTATTGACTTACGCATTTCGTTATCAAGTTGTGATAAAGTTGCATCGTCTATACTTTCAAACAAATAATTCCATAAGTCAGTGCCAACATTAGGTCGGCCCGGCAGTGTTCCTTGTCTTATTAAGAGATTATTAAGTAGATCTCTTTTAATTAATTCAAGGTTCTCTAAGCGAAACTTTTTGTTTCTGCCAATTGAACTGTATCCATAGAATTGTGCCATTGTGTATTATTTATCTAGTATACTTGGGTGGTATTGCACGTTGGTCAGCAATAATCTTACTAACATTGTTATCTAATGTTTCTCTGTCTGTAGTACCTGCAAACGCACCAGGGTTACTAAAACTCTTGCTAAGATTTGATATTTTAGTATCTATAAAGTTAATTGCATACTTGCCGTTACGTGCTGTTTGTTCAATACCGGCATTAATTAAACTGTTTCCGCCTTGGCTATTGGCCCAAGTTGCTACTGCATCAGCACCATAAGCTGAACTTGCTTGTAAGATACCGCCTAGGTCTACTGGACTTTCGTTTCCTGTTACTATACCTTTGGCTTTTAGTGTACTTAGACTAGTTGACAAAACATCTTGTTGTGCTAGCGTTTGTACTATCTTGTTGTTTAAGAATCCAAGTAAATTATTTGTTCCGCCTTTACCAGTCCACACATTTGGATTTTTAAGAACTGATTCTAACTGTGTTGTAACTGTGCCAAATCCATCAGTTACTGATGACGCAGGATCTTTAATATATCTAGAAACTGTTCCAGGTTTTAAAAATCCTGCTGTTTCAAGCTGGTCTGGTGATATCCCATATGCTCCTACACCTTTGTCTGCAGATATATCTGTAAATTCTTGTCCAACATCATTTGCACGTTGAGCTATCAAGCCAGTCAGTTGATCTTCGTCGAGACTGCCAATTGCTTTAGTAGCTGACTGTTGTTTAGCAAAGTCACTAGCATTGATTTCATTCGTTGGCAACTTGCTGTCAACGTTTGCTACTTTAGTAGCTACAGCCGATCCAAGCACTGCTGTTTCTTTCTTGCCTAACTGTACTGAATTTTCAACACCTAGGTTATGGTAGGGCCACGGCTCGTGACTTGGTACTCTAGTAGCAATAGTTTCTAATGTACTGTACTCTACTTCCCAACCGTTTTGACTTAACACTGTGTCGCTGACTTTGTTTTTCTTAAGTAATACATTAGGAGAAACAGGAACACCCCCACCGTTGTTAAGATTAATAATGCCTGCTTTGATGTCCATTCTGTCACCACCGTTCATGCTTGATAGTTTTCCGCCTTCAATGGCCGCTGTGTTATCACTGCGTACTCCAGCAAATTGTTTACTGTATAATTTTGCTTCAGCAATACCAGTTGCCGAGAATTCTGTTTGAGCCTCCATTCTTGTTGACAGTTGCGAGTAGCTAGTAATGTGTCCACCAGCATACATATTAATATCCTTGTCAGCATGCAGGTTAATAGTACCCTGTGTCCTTACGTTTACAGAATTTGTAGCAAATACATCTACAGTACCTTCTTGGCCAAACTCTAACCACGACTGTCCGTTAGCATGAATAATATGAAAACAGTTTCCGTCATCACTCATTATAATCTGATGACCTTTGGCTGTTCTAATTCTTACTAGTTGATCGTTACCTTCGAGGTCTCCGTCATCTAATACAATAGAATGTCCACCGTTACGGCCAACAACTTTTACTTGTTCTGGTTTTAACTCACCGCTTTGAAGTTTAGATCTGATACTACTCTGATCAGCTCCGTTGACACCTGAGTATATTGGCTTGCCTGGTGTTGACACTCCAAATACATTACTAGGTGATTCACGTTGTGCTGTTGATGTTATTGGTCCTCTTACGTTGTCTTTTAATAATCCTTGGTTAAATAGTGACCCAGCTAATACATCGTGTACTGGCTTAGGCTGTTTAAAGAACAGCGGGTTTTCGTTAATTGCCGGATCTTCATTATTAATTTCTGTAACAGGAACTTGGGTAGCACCTGTGAGAAGAGATTTTGCTCCTTCTCCTACTTCATATTCTTTTGCTGAACCAATAGCAGGTACCATGTGATTGAGACTGTCTTCCGGAATACAACCTACGTAGTAACCGTTTCCTGGATCACCTGATACAAAGAAGCATAATACTTTAGTGCCAATGTCGGGTGGTGTAAACCACATTCCGTAACTGTGTTTATTGCCAACAAAATTACCCGAACCCACAGATGCTCCTGAGTGTTCTGTTGACCCAAAGAACGGTGGAAGATAATTTACAGTTCGCCAGTTTGTTTGATCTAGTTCATCTGGACCCCCAAACTGTTCAATGTATACTTGTAACCTTGCCGCACGTGTAGGATCGATATTGTTTTTAACAATACCAACAAAAGGTCCTGCTTCACCAGGTAGTTGATTACCTTGGCCAAACCCGTAACTTTTTGTTTTTCCTCTACCTCTTATATGATTCTCTGCCATACTGTTAATTATGCTCCGCTTGGGTTAGTATTAATATTATTCGCCAATGACATTACCCTCTTCGTCTATCAGTACTGCTTTGCCGTTTTCATCTCGGAATTGTCCATCACTGTCTCTTGTTATAATTGGTCTAGGTTGTCCTCTACCTTGGCCTAAGTCTGTTCCTGTAGTATCGCCTGTTATTGTGTTCCTTCTTGGAGCCGAGTTACCATTTACTTGTCCTAGATTAGGTCCTATAGGTCCTGCTGTATCAAACTGTCCTTGACCATTTTGTGCCAGGCCAATAACTTGTCCTAGATTAGGTCCTATTAACCTTCCGTCAAACTCAGTTACTGCGGACTTCCCAGGTACTGCATTAGGATTAGGTGTTTGTTGATTTTCTCTACCATCATCTACCTGTTCTTGATTGCTGTCCTGGTCAAACTCTCTTAGTATGCCTTTGATGGTCTGTGTCATCTTTCCGCCTTTAAACATACTAATAATTTCTGTAAGTTTATAAATTAAGCCTTTAGTTTCTTTAGTGCCATCTGTAAATGTTGGTTCTATTAATTGAGCAGTGCCATCTTCGTTATAGTCTTCCATAGATTTAAAGTTAACTTCAATTAATACTTCTTGGCTGTCGTAGTTAATTGACCCGTCTGGCATAAATGGTTCAAAGTTGTCACCACTAGTGTACAGTATGTCATTCTGTTGTACATAGTCTGGGTCTCCAACAATATCCATAGTAAATGTAGCAAAGTCTACCGTAGAGTACAATACATTAGCGGCCTGTTCTGCAGGACTTGCGTTGTTTCCTGGTTGTCCTTTACTACCTGTGTCGGCCATATTAACGTACCCTTTAGTTGTAATACGTTGACTATCTTCTGTGATGTTTTGCTCTTGTTGTGGTATGTTACCATCCATAGCAACAAAGTATGTTGAATTTATTTCTTGCTCATATCCTAGTACTTCTGTATTCTCACCAGTAAACCAATAGTTATAACTCTTATGTACTCCTCTAATTTTTGCTTTAGGAAAGTATGGTGAATATGTGTCAATTACTTGTTTAGGACTTACAATATATTCAATTTCATAAGCATAGTCTCCACGCTTGCTATCCCAAGCAATAGGCAGAGCTTTGACACCAATGTGATACCATTGTAGAAACTTATTCTGTGCAGGATTTGGTTTTACTTTATTTGTTTTAGGATCAATAATGTGTGTCTGCTGTTTTGTAATATATTCGCTTGATCGCACCATGATGTCTAAAACTTGTTGCATCATAGTTCCTGCCGATATACTGTATATCTGTCTTGTTTTGTCGTAGGACAAGTTGCTGTTAAGCAACGATTGTGCTGACGCTGTTACGCTAGGACTCATTGGTTTTGAGTCTTTGACACTTTGTAATGCGTCGCTTGAAACAACTTTTTGTGAACCTATACCTCCAGTGAACGTAACTTTGTAATGATCTGCATGCTCATAGCCAGCCTCTCTAGCTAACTTCTGCTGTAGTTTATTCATTGAATTAACAATACCTTTACTCTGTATTGAACTCCCACCCATGGATTTTAATAGTGATGGAGTAACTGTTGTCTGTGTTGTACCAAATGGTGATGTTGCTGTGGTTTGACTAGTTGCCTCATCTGGCCTACTAGTAACATCCGCAGTTGCATTAAACATATCTCCCAATGTTTGTCCTAGTAGTTCAACATTAAACGGGATAGTTGCTCTTTTAGAACTTAGACCAACTTCATGATTAATTGCTATTGCTTGACAGTCATAAGTCACTGCGCCTGTTACTACTCTAGTCGTTATAGTTGAAAATACAAAAGGTACAAATTTACTCAATCTGTCATCTTCGTCTGCTGTTAGTTGATTACCATTTTCGTCATAGCCCGTGTATTTAATCACCATAAGATAATGTTGTTTTGCAAGTTCTGGCATGCCATTTGCAACACATAGTTTTCTCAATTTTTGAAAAAATGTATATCCCATTGGTTCAATAATTTTAAAGTTTATTGTTGTAGCATTATGGGGACTACTGTTACCTTCTGCAAATAATCCATTTATTTCAAGGTCATCAATGAATAGATCAGGGAATATAGCATCCTCTGCGGCATTATTGCCTCCACTTTGTAAAATCTTCAGAAGGCCTTGTGTTACTTTATTTTGATTTGTTATCAGTTCTCTGTATTGTTCAGGAGTTTGTAAGTACAGCCCAATGTTATATGTCATTTGAGCATATTGGTTTATTGGATTCTCTGCTGACTCAAACGTACTATAAAATGCTTTAGCAGTCTGCACACCGCCATTGGCTGACGCAGTAAAGGCATTGGTTTGAGTGTCACTTACATCATCTTGTGCTACTGTATTAGTTGATCCTAATTGATCTGGTGCTAGTGTAGTTGTCACACCTGGGAATGAAGTAGGCACTGCATCAGCATTTGATTCAGTGACCGTTTCACCTAATGTTGTAGAATCTAAATGATCAGGATAAGGAGTTTGTATTCCTGCACCGTTAGCACGAGCTAATGCTTCATTGTCAACAATTTCACCCGACGATGTACTCCTTTGTATTTCTTCAAGGTCCGGTGTAAAAGGGTTCTGATCTCCTATTCTCTGAGCGGTTGATGGGTCAAACTGTTCCCCAATTTCATCGTCAATGAGATTCATTACCTGGAAACTTTCTCTTCTGCCGTCTGCTATCAACTCATTATTTTTTATTATCATTCCGTCAAATTGGCTAGGCTCGTCTCTTCTAAACTTTTCTGATTCTACTCTAACATTTGACCCTTCTTTACTGGCAATGCGAAGATCGTTTTTTGCGTTGTACAGTGATTGTTTAGAAGTTGTGGGATCTTGCAACTTGACCAATGCTGTTGTCTTAGCTCGATCCATAGTTGCGATTGCATCTGATTGTCTCGTCAGTACTGTTTCTACCGTCATGTTAGAGACCTAATACTTGTTTAAGTGTAGATTGCTTTGGAAGAAATATTTTTACACCAACTTTAAAATCCCAGATAGGATCTTTAATTGAGTTTGGATTACGTTGAGCAAATACCCACCATAAGCCGGAGTCACCGTATAAGTCATTGGCTAGCAAGTCTGGACGATACTGATAAGTTTGATTAATTTCAATAATCTGATCATCTACTTGTTTAGGTATAGGTCTATCTTTCATTATGTCAAGATAGCCTGCGTTTTTACTTGTTTCAAAGTAAGGTGATGTTTGTGCATACTTAGTTGCCATTACCAATGTCCTCTCTGTGATAATCCTTTACCGTTAGCATAATCTTTTGTGCTATATCTATTACTCTGTTCTGCTCGTGTAACTACCGGTAATAAAATTAAACTAACTTCTATTTTAGTTGGAACATAACTTGCGTCTGCTCTGGATAGATCAGTGCCTTCGTTTGCGGCCGCAAATCCACCGCCAGGTCCTTCTGCACCTGCTTCTGCTCCAATACCTAATAATCTACCAATACGTGTAGCAATTCCAAACATACCAAAATCACCTGATCCACCACTAAGTTGAGCTCTTGTGGCCTGTGCTTGCAATGAGCCATTGCCGCCGGCCGATGTTCTAATATAGTCAACCTCGTCTGGTAGTGAGTAGTTGAACTGACTTACTACTGCTTTGTGAAAGTTGAACTGATGTTGCCCAAAACCTGTTACACTGACCAATGGTGGAGGTTGTCCTTTATTTGCATCTTGTCCGTAAAACATTTTAGTTGACGATCGGAAAAAATGAATCATGGCCATCATATAGTCGGCTTCTTCTACACTCTGTGCAGTAAAAGTAGCATTAATCTGTACATCACTTACTTCTGAACTCTGATAGAAGTATGTTGGAAAATTTGAATGTGTTGGTGATACCTTGTCATAGTTAGCACGATAGTTAACTAACACATTTGGAGTATATGGAAATATAACACCGTCTGTTTTCAATAGAGGACTAAGCAAACTACTAGAATCGCCGTCTTTATATAATACTTCACTTCCCGGTAACAATCCAATTCTAAAACGCCAATCTGGCGAATTAGGTCTTGTTACTGTTTGTCTGATATTGCCACCAACGTTGGCTTGCATTTCTGTTGGAGAATTGCCATTGCCGCCTGGATCTTCAGGACCAGTGCCCGTCGGGTTACTAAAGTCTGGACCAATGGTCCCAGTTAATCCTGTGATTGCACCCTCTCCGCCTACTTCATTACCAACTCCAGTAAAGTCTGGCTGTGGTGCAGGATCAGTAATAGCACGTTCACCTGGAACTTGATTACCCCTGGCTTGGCCAAAGTTAACTCCTATATCATCAGCAGGTGATATTGCATTTGCACCACCAATGCTATCAAAAGTTACCGGAGTAAAGTCTGGGCTAATTGTAGTATCTCCGCCTACTGTGCTTACTCCTTCAAAGTTAGCTTCGCCTGCAAGCGAAAAACCTTCAAGGTTTGTTCCAAATGCTTCTCCACCGACAGCGGAGGATCCAAATCCGAACTCTTGAGCGTTTGGATCAGTCTCTACGTTGATTACAATTGGATCTAGTAGAAACGTCTCAGTACCGTCTTCCAGAGTTACTGGTCCTCTATCAAATGCTTCTTGAGCTTTAGTGGGCAGTTGCTCCGCTATTTGGCGTTCAACATCTGCTTCTGTACGTGCCGCTTTACTGTTAATTGGGTCTGCCATTATTTGTCCTCTTTATACATACTATTTATTTGAATAATTAACCCCCAATATAATAGATAAACCAAAAAAGGTTGACAGGGGCTTGTTTGGCTGTATAATTAATTGTATCAAACAAGGAGATATCGCAAGTGGCAGAACAAAAAATTATGAGAGGTGGACGTAGAGTAAACTACCTTAACAACAGAGACATTCTTGCAGAAATACATAAATCAAAGAAAACGTATTGCAAGTACCAAGACAAAGAAACAGACTCAGACTTTGATATCATTATAGATGACATTAAAAAGATTAATAAAACACGCATTAAAGAAGCTCGTGCTAACAAAATTGCCCGTGCTAAAAAGATTGACGGTATTATATTAGATCCTAAAGATGTCTCAGATCAAGAGTTAGTATTTCGTGTTATGACCTGGGAACATATCCCAATGGTAAACAAAAAGCCTACCAAAGCACAATTAAAAAAACGTGCTAAGATAGAAGAAATGTTCGATGACATTGACGAGGCGAGAGAGCAAGAAGATTATGGCATTGATGATCAAGTACATGCCAAAGTTAACTTTCCTCCATTCCAGCATTTTAAAGTTGACGAAAACGAAACTCCGTATAAAGTAGGACAAAGTCACTGGAAAGGTACATTAGCAAAAGGTGAATTTTCAAAAGATCACGGAGCAATGACAATGAAGCTAGCTAACATGTTTATTAAACTATGTGAGCGTTATGCTACCAGATCAAACTGGCGTGGATATACATACAATGAAGAAATGCGTGGACAGGCGCTACTTCAATTATCACAAATTGGTCTACAGTTTGATGAGTCCAAATCAGATAATCCGTTTGCTTATTACACTGCGGCCATTACTAATTCATTTACTCGTGTACTTAACATTGAAAAGAAAAACCAAAGTATCAGAGATGACATTTTAGAAATGAATGGATTGAATCCAAGTTGGACTAGACAGAACAGTGGTCCAGACAAAGCAGATCCAAACGGTACTGCAACAGTAACAACTATCAAGCCAAAAAAGTAGACAAAAGCTGACTAGTGCCGTATACTAGTCAGTAATTGCAACATTTTATTCATAAAAGGAAGGTATGAGTAATTTATTTAAAAAGGCGGCTGTCCTTACAGATATACACTTTGGATTAAAATCCAATTCAACAACACACAACGAAGACTGTTTGAACTTTGTAAAATGGTTTATCGAAAAAGCCAAACAAGAAAATTGTGAGACTTGTATCATGATGGGTGACTGGCACAATAATCGTGCGGCCATTAATATTGTTACACTTAACTATAGTCTACAAGCATTAGAATTATTAGGTGATGCTTTTGATCGTGTGTTTTTTATTCCAGGTAATCACGACTTATACTACAGAGACAAGCGTGACATACAGTCAGCAAGTTGGGCCAAGCATATTAAAAATGTACACATCATGAATGACTTTCATAATGAGGGTGATGTACAATTTATACCCTGGCTGGTTGGCGACGAAGCTAAAAAAGTTAAAAAAATGGAAGGACGTTATGCGTTTGGGCATTTAGAATTACCTCACTTCTTTATGAATGCTATGGTACAGATGCCAGATACAGGCGAGATACAACGTGAAGACTTCCGTGGGCTAGAACATGTTTATACTGGACACTTTCACAAAAGACAAAGTCATAATAATATTATCTATACTGGTAATTGTTTCCCTCACAACTATGCTGATGCCGGTGATGACAACCGAGGCATGACTGTTATTACTTGGGGTGAAGATCCTAAGTTTTATTCTTGGCCAGATCAACCTAGATACAGAGTCTATAATTTAGATGAGATACTAGCAAAGCCAGAAGAGCTACTCAAAGACAAAATGCACATTCGTGTTAACTTAAACATTGATATCTCATACGAAGAAGCAAGTTTTATTCGTGAAGAATTTGTTGGCAAATACAAGCTACGTGAACTAACATTGATTCCTGTTAAAAAAGATATGATGGACTCCATAGCAGAACCAGGTGAGTTAAAGTTTGAATCTGTTGACACTATCGTAACTAATCAATTAACTAGTATTGAATCAGATCACTATGATCCTAATTTATTGTTAGAGATCTATAGAGATTTATAATGAAAATATATCTAATACACAATTATGTTCAAACTTAAAACCTTAACAGTTAAGAATTTTATGAGTGTGGGTAATGCTACACAAGCAGTGAACTTTGACCGAAGAGACCTAACGTTAGTGTTAGGTGTTAATATTGATCTCGGAGGCGATGATAGTGGTGCTAGAAATGGTACAGGTAAAACCACTATCATTAACGCCCTTTCTTATGCCTTGTACGGTCAAGCACTGACAAACATCAAACGTGATAACCTAATTAATAAAACTAACTCAAAAGGTATGTTATGTAGCCTAGAGTTTGAACACGACGGACAGACATATAAAATAGAACGCGGACGGAAGAAAAACGTCATGAAGTTCTATGTAGGTGACGAAGAACAAGAAATTACAGACATGGCACAGGGCGATAGTCGAGAAACACAAAAAGCTATTGAGCATATGCTAGGTATGAGTCACGAAATGTTTAAGCATTTAGTTGCATTAAACACATACACAGAACCATTCTTAAATCTTAGAGCAAACGATCAAAAAGATATTATTGAGCAGTTACTTGGTATTACAATGCTAAGTGAAAAGGCTACTAATCTCAAGGATCGATTAAAAGAAACCAAAGATAAAATTAAAGAAGAAGAGATAAGAATCGAAGCACAGAAAGACGCTAACGAGCAAATGATACAGCAAGTTGAGTCAACTAAACGCAGACAAACTCTGTGGGACAAGAAGAAGCAAGAAGACATCAATAGTTTTGTTACTGCTATAGAAAACTTAGAAAAGATTAATATTGATTCTGAACTTGCTAGTCACAAAGAACTTGCCAAGTTTAATCAAAGCAAAAAAGATCATGATGATATATCAGATGCTATCAAAAGATCCGAACGTGACCTTAAACGTGAACAAGGCAATGTTAGTAAACTAGAGCAAGACATACAGCTACTAAAAGAACACAAGTGTCACAGTTGTGGGCAAGAAATACACGACGATAAACACGAAGCACAACTAGCAGAAAAACAGGAAACACTAGTTAGAGTGCAGACTGATGTTAGCACCTACACAGAGACCTTACAACAGCTCACAGACGCATTAACTGAGCTTGGTGACGTAGGCTTTGCTCCTGAAGTGTTCTACTCAAATGAGCAAGATGCATTTGAACATAAAAATTCAATTACTACTTTGAACGCACAACTGAAATCAAAACAAGAAGAAGTTGATCCATATCAAGAACAAATTTCTGAAATGGAAGAAACTGCTGAACAAGAACTTAACTATGATGATATTAATAATTTGGTTAAGTTACGAGAACATCAAGAATTCTTACAAAAATTATTAACTAATAAAGATTCATTTATTAGAAAACGAATAATTGATCAAAATCTAAGTTATCTTAATGCACGACTAAGTTTTTACCTTGACAAGATCGGACTACCACACACAGTCACCTTCCTAAACGATCTGTCAGTGGAAATTACAGAACTCGGTCGTGAATTAGATTTTGACAATTTAAGTAGAGGCGAACGCAATAGACTGATACTTTCACTGTCATGGAGTTTCAGAGATGTATACGAAAGCCTCTACGACCCTATTAACTTACTATTCATTGATGAGTTGATTGACTCAGGTATGGATGCTAGTGGCGTAGAGAGTTCCCTAGCAATACTTAAGAAAATGAGTCGTGAGCAAAACAAGTCAATATGGCTTGTTTCACACAAAGATGAACTTGCAGGAAGAGTAAATAACATTATGACTGTAACTAAAGAAAATGGATTTACTTCGTACGGTACCGACGTAGATAGTGTATAATGATAGTAATTGCTTCTGTACCTCACGTAGACACCGAAGAGCCCATAATGGCTCCTGCACTTTTAAAAAGTGTATTAGCCAGCCATAATATTAATTCAGTAGCATTAGATCTTAATATCGATATTGTGAATCAAGTAAATGTTCACAAGCACAAGCATAAACTGTTAGATTTTTTCTATAGTGAACAACGTCACCCAGAAGTTAGAAAAGATATACAAGAAATAATTGAATATTGTTCAAATAAAATATTATCTAAAAATCCAACACTTGTTTCTTTAAGTTTATTAGTATACACATGTCAGTTTTTTACTAGATGGTTGTGTGCTAGTCTTAAACATAAAAACCCAGAATTAAGAATTGTCATAGGAGGCGCGGGCATACGAAACTTTGTTGGCGAAAATAACCTAGACTTTTGTCATAATTTAAAAAAACTAAAACTAATTGATGACTTTATTGTAGGCGACGCAGACGACACTTTTGTCGATTTTATTCGTGGTGTAAAAGATCTTCCAGGAGTAAACACTATTCAGTGGACACAGGTTTCGGATCTAAATCAAACTGTATATCCTGATTATGACGACTATAACTTTGATGATTACACTACACCAACTATACCTATAATAGATAGTCGTGGGTGTATCAAAAATTGTGAGTTCTGCGATGTTATTGAATATTGGAAAAAGTATCAATACAGGACTGCTGATAACATATGGAAAGAGATGTTGTATCAGTTAGACAAATATAATGTAAAAACATTTAGTCTACGCAGTAGTTTGACCAATGGTAATCTTAAAGAGTTTCGTAAGTTAATGACTCTAATGAGTGACTACAATGAAGGACTCGACGAGAGCGAACAGATAAGTTGGAATGGTTACTTTATATTGCGTAATGCAAAAGCTCACACAGACGACTTATGGCATAAAATTAAAAAAAGCAACGGTACATTATTGATTGGTATTGAAAGTGTTGTATCAGATGTAAGACATGGACTAGGCAAAACATTTGAAGATGAGGATATTGATTGGAATTTAGATCTGGCTCAAAAATATGAAATACCTATTGTGCTATTAATAATTGTAGCATATCCAACAGAAACACTGGAAGACTTTGAATATACCAAACAATGGTTTAGAGAAAGAAAGCAGTATGCAGGAAATAGTGTTGTCGCTGTTAGCTTGTCATTTGCTAGTATTTTACCTGGAACTAAGTTAGCAAGAAAAAGTGAAGAGTATAATATTAAAAGAGGGAGCCTCCCTAGTGTTTGGCTCAATGAAGAGCTTAACATACCTAGCAAGGTAAGAACACAATATCTAAGAGACCTTTATGATATCTGTGCAAACGAATGCGGGTTTAATACTCTCACAAACGAAGAAACATTGAAACATACAGAGCAAGAAGACAATTTTTAAATAGTAATTATAAATAGTTTGGTAAGAAATTTTCACCCTGTTGTGTACGACACTAAATGTTATATGCAACTCACTTCAATGAAAGGAAACAGTAATTGTCATACAATAACCCTTGGTTATATAACAACAAAGTCTTTGATACAGAAGACATTGGGGACAACTACGGTTTCGTTTATCGAATTACCAACAATGACAACGGACATGACTATATTGGCAAGAAATTCTTTTGGCGTAAAGTCACTCGTCCACCACTCAAAGGCAAGAAAAATAAAAGAAGATCATTGGCAGAATCTGATTGGAAGGAATACTGGGGTTCCAGCGACCGACTACAGGCAGATATAGGCAAACTAGGCAAAGAAAAATTCTCAAGACAAATAATTCATTTGTCAAAATCCAAAGGCTCAACAAATTATATGGAGTGCTACTATCAAATGAAAGAGAACGTGCTGTTACGTGACGACAATTACAACGGCATTATTAATATTCGACTTGGTATAGGCTCTGTCAAAGACGTATTACTAGAAGACTTAAAAAAATAAACAGCCATTGATGCAGAGTGTTCTCTGTGTCCTATGAGGAGATTGCGGAAACGCATGGAACACACAAGAATAGACTTGTGTACGGGACGGCAACAGGCAAATAATAACTAAGTGTAAAAACTAAAAGATGTGGGCTCTGAGAAAAAGCAACCTACGTGACTTTGATAGTTGGCTAATTACGGCTATCATTGCATCCGCCAGATGAAGCTAGAATAGGGGGTACCGGCTGACCGCCTCCGTGTATTAATACAATTTCTTTTAATTAGTATGTGCGTAAGACTCAGATAAAGTGTCTTTCATACTTGACCTTGCAATAGGTGAAGTATGGCAGAAAGATCTAGATAAAGCACTTAAAAACATATAGTATATCAATGTAATATAAAATATTTAATTTAGAAAAGAACTTCGAGCGTTAGCGAAGAAGTAGATGTCAAAGACATCTTAAATAAGCCCATTGAACTATAGGATATAATCTTTATTATGTGATATCCACGGCTTAACAGTCTGTTAGGATATTAAGA
>Ga0228674_1000648_pt1 | contig 23088 bp, 31 predicted proteins | sample 1D_rmetaG_FD_189054 | JGI IMG/M metagenome (GOLD analysis project Ga0228674, IMG submission 189054) | Seawater microbial communities from Monterey Bay, California, United States - 1D_r | ecosystem: Environmental > Aquatic > Marine > Coastal | place: USA: California | collected 2016-09-26
GCCTTCTACGCCGAGCCCCCACCCCCTGCAGTTTCTTCTGGGCAGCAGGGGCAGGGGACAGCATCTGCTGCACCATGTGTGCAATTCCGCTGCCTGAGCTTCGCTTTTCCATTGGAGCAGGCACGGTGTCATCCGGGAATAGCGATAGCTGAGCTTCGCTTTTTGTCAGAATGCGAAACTCACGAGGGGCAGGGGATCGGGTTCTAGTTTTGTTCGGCTTCATGATTTTGCCCGTTCTGGGGTGTAGTTTCGAGCGCTGCGGAAACACCGCGCAACATCGCATAAACACTGCTTTCCTATGTCTTGGCAGGCGGCGGCAACATACGTTTCGTTCGCCGTCTGGTTTGCTCGGGGTCGCATGGCAGATCCTGCAAAAAAATCTGGGGCTCGTCAGGAGCGGCGCAGCTTCGCCAGCAGCTCGTTGACTGGTGTCTTGATCTTTGCCAAGGGGCTGGACTTGTCGATCGCAGCAAACTTCTTCCTGGTGGCCAGGTGCGTGTAGATCTTGGTCGAGTCGGCCTTGGCATGCCCCAGCAGTTCCTGGCGCACCAGCAGGTCGATGTCGTCTTCGGCCAGCTCGGTGCCGAACAGGTGGCGCAGGGCATGGGGGTGGAGCTGCTTCTCATCGATGCCGGCCTTGCGGCCGTGCTTCTTCACGATCTCCCACACCGCCTTCGGCGCGAGCCGCCGGCGCTCCCCGATGTACAGGTGATCCGGCACCATCATGTTCATGAACGAGATGAACAGCACCCGGTCACCATCCGGCAGGTTGCGGTCGATGCCCTGGAGGTCAGGATGCTCCAGATACAGCCGCAGCAGCATGTCGGCCTCTCTGGGCACGGGCACGAGGCGCTCCTTCTCGCCTTTTTCGAAGGTGCGGAGCATGTAGCGGGACTGGCCGTCATATTCGGTGGCCATGAGCGCTGACTCATTGAGCCCGGCCACGCCGTCGCGGCGCAGGCCGCAGCCTGCCATGAGCGCCAAGATCGCGGCATCGCGCACGCCCTGAAGCGTACTGAAGTCCGGTGCCCACATCAGCTTCTCTGCATTGGCCAAGGTCATCATCGAAGGGAGGCGCTTCCCCGCCTTGGGATAGTGCAGGGCCTCTGCGGGATCCTGGGCGATCACCTTGTGGTGCTTCGCCCATTCGTAGAACGCCTTGATCGCTGCGACGTACGGGCGCCGGCTATTGGCCTGGACGCCCTGCTTATGGAGCCAAGCACCGGTGAACATTTCCAGCTGCTCCTCGGTGGCGGCGAGCAGGCCGTCCTGGCCGAGGAACTGTTCCAGGCGCGCCAGGTGGCGGCAGTACATATCGACGGTCTTGGCACCGCGCCCCTTGTTGAACCTGATGAAGCGCCGGAAGCGGGCAATTTGCTCGCTCTCAACCTTCTCCTCGGGGGTACCAGGGGCAGCGCAACTTGTGGAGCTGTGGATCGCTTGATTCATGATCTAACCAATTGATTTTAAAGAGTTTTATTTTCTATCCAATCCACAGGTTAGGGGTGTTTCCACCTTCTAACCTGTGGAACTATTTTTTAAGCAACCGCATAACCTGTGGATTTTTGGCCTCAACCTGTGGATGCCGCTCTCTGCGTTTTTTACCCTCTCTTCTCTCTTCTTCTTCTTTCTAATCAAAGAGATAGATAGAGATAGAGGAAGGCGTAAGGGGGAATAGCCGGTTTTCTGACTTGTGGAAAAACAGGCATAACTTGTGGAAAAACGGCATCGACTTGTGGATGTAGTTCTCTACAAAATCAAAGACTTAGCGAGTTTTCCACAGCAATCCACAGGTTTTTTGCGCTGCCCCCATACCCCCCCCTTCATAGAAATTCGCTATTGCGGCCCCCTGGCTCTCTTCGTCGAGGTTTTCCCCGAGCCCGGCTCCTTGCTGAGGGGGAACGGGGGAACAGGCGAGGCGAATGGGTCCGGGCGGCCGATATCCTGATCAGCGGCCTGCGGCCGAGGGAGTCCTGGCCAGGCTGGAAGATGGGGCGACACGCGCTGCAGGACCAGCTCCTCGGCGACATCGAAGAGGCCGAGCTTGCCGGGCATGGGAATGAACGGGAACGACGCTGGCCTGGCCAGCACGAAGCCATGCGGGCCGAAGAACCAGGGCGAGTTGCTCTCATCTACGCAGTCCACCATCTCTACGACGCCCACGAGCCCGCCTCGGCCGATCAGGTCCTCCGTAGGGATCACGTGTACCAGATCGGGGCGCGCCTTCAGGATCGCCCTGTGGCCCTGATGGTCGTACTGTCCAGCGGCATGTATCAGCAGCGGCCCCCGGTGGTTGGCGCGCCAAGTCCGGTTCTCGATGCGCTTCGGGTGCGCGTAGTGTTCGGCGTTCAGGATGAGCCAGGCCCACGGCTGGCGGATGGATAAAGCCTTCATTCGATTCCTAACAGTAAGGGTTGATGAGCCGCTTCATTCAGTGCATTTGCGGCCGCAGGATTGATCCAGACACACTCGGTTTTAACTTTTGTGCCGCGGCCGGCCGAGATCCGGGCTTTGGTCTGATGGAGCGTCCAGCCCGGTAGGCGCGCGTGATAGAGGTCTGTGTAGTACCCGGACAGCACCACCATGCCGCGCAACGAAGTGAGGATGGACAGCAGCTCAACGTGTGCAGCGTCATCCATCTCATGCCGGTAGGCTTGGATTTTTCCGTTCTTGATCCGAGGGACGCGGGTCTCAAACACGTACGGGGGATCTACGAAGTGCAGAGTTTCCGGACCGTCGTGCTGCACCATCACTTCTATCGCCGGCCGGTTCTCGATGAGCACCCCGCGCAGGCGCTCGCCTGCAGCCTCAATGGCGTCCGGATAAGCCGTCCAGTCGTGCTGTGCCGTGCCGTATGCGCGCTTCGTGTCGATCCTGAAGCCTGTCATGCCCTTCGTCGCGCCAGCAGAACCGAACCCCATCTGCGCGCGAATGCAAAGCCTTCGAGCGCGTTCAATGGGATCCTCGGACGGCGTCCACGCCTCGACGAATTCTTCGCGGGCATAGGGAGTCAGCCGCACGGCATCGACCAGCTGCGATCTGGTGATCGGGTCACGAAGGACGCGGAAAAGGTTCACGACATCACCATCGAGGTCGTTATAGACCTCCGCATAGCAGCGCGGCTTCTGCAGCAATACCCCGGCCGCACCACCGAACGGTTCGACATAGCACGTATGCGGTGGGAAGAAGCTCTGAATCCAGCTGGATAGCCGGAACTTCGCCCCGTGATACCGGAGGGCCGGTCGGGTCACCTTGCTCATGGCTTCTCGATCCGCGGGGCGGCATGCAGACCATAGCGCAGCAACCGATCCAGCGGGAGCACCTGAAGATTAGAGACCCGTCGGCCCAGGATGGTCCGTTCAGCAGTTCCGTCGATAATGCCGGCGTTCTCCATCTGCTTTTTGAAGACGCGATCTGACTTCACGGGCAGGCCGTTCCATTTTTCACGCAGTGCTGGGCTGGTAGATAGGTGATCCATGATGTGGCTTGTTCGGATCAAAAGAGCATCCCCGTCGTCAGGATTGATATCCCAACAGTAGGGGTATGAGAAACGACCGGCGGCGATTTCAGAGAGGGCAGTCTCCATGATCCAGACCCATGGCTCCCGGTCGGCGCTGGTCTCGCCGATGTGGCTGTTCATCTCGGTCAACAGGTCGCTATCGAATTCGCCCTGGGCGGTGTCAATGCCTGCAAAGTCGCACAGGTAGATCCAGGCGAGGTACAGAGCGGCATAGTTGCCCGACATGCGGAGGGCACCGCTGTCCGATCCGCTGGCGATCGATGCGTCCAGGAAGGTCGCGCGCACCTCACGGTACTTTTCGAGCACCACCTTCTTCGGTAGCCGGGTGATGTATTCCAGCCATGCACGCACAGGGAATCGAGGCAGTTCGTCAGGGAGCAGGGGCCCCTTCTTACCGGTGAGGTCCGTACGGATGATCTTGCCCAGCAGCGATCGCACAGGGACATCCTCGCCGGCAAGCAGCACAGGTGCCGAGAGCAGGTATTCCGTCATCTCGGCCCCGCGGCGCGTCACCGTGTACTGATAGTTCTCCTGCAGCATGCCCACCGCCTTGTCGATGACTTCCTGCCGGCGGGCGGAGAGTTCCTCCCATCCGATCGGATGAGACGTGTGGCTGATTGAGGTCAACAACCGGAATTCCGTGGTCAGGGATTGGCCGGACAGCATGGTCATCCCGATGGCACGTTCCAGGCGCTTGATCAAAGTGGATTTGCCGCTGCCCTTATCGGACTGAATCATCATGTGTGGCCAGAAGCCCAGCAAAACCTTCAGGTGCGCGCCAAGGCCCCACACCAATGGGAAGAGGGCGGCATTGCTCTTGAAGGTCTCCTGGAAGGCCCCGATGACTTGACGAGCCTCTCGCTCACCTCCGGTCGGGAAAGTGAGGTTGTGGTACGGGCATTGCTTCTCGGGTTCCGTGAAATAGCAGTCCGGCCCCTCGTTGACGATGAGTTGGCCATCGCGCCAGGCCACCCCGACGAAGTTCGCCGCCTGCCGCGCGCCCAGGTCCGCGGTGCGCTCGAGGATGTTGACCATGCGCGAGAAGGCTCCGCTGTTCCAGACCGGGCCGAACTTTTTCCAGCCGTCGACGTTGTGGAGCTGCTCGTCCAACATGACGCGCCGCTGCAGCACTGGACCATGCCGCGGCGTCTGCACCGACACAGCGAAGTAGACCTGGGGCTGCTGGTCGGGATCTCCGGTCATGGTTGCGGTGGCGCTGGCCACAGAGACGCGGGAGATCGAGGCCACGCGGAAGCCCGCCAGATCCACCATGATCGGGGTCTTGATCATGCCGTCTTCGCCTTCCTTCTCCTCCATTTTGGCGATGTAGCTGGTGAAATCCTTCCGAACACGGAATTTCCAGTACTGCGCGAAATCATGCGCGGGCAGGTAGACGCGTTTGATGCCTGGTGTCCCGACCTCGCCCGACAGCCCAGGGATCAGCCAGTATTCGTGCTTATCGAGGGCCGCCCGCAGCTTCTCCGCGCCGAGCTCCTGCAGCATGTCGTTGACGTCGTTGATCGGTTCATCGTCCTCATCCTTCCAGTCGGCCTGGTCAACGAGCATCACGCCGATATTCAGGGCCACCAAGCGCTCCACGAGGCGCCACGCTGCCTCCGGCCCCTGTCGATGTCCGGCGAGCTTGTGGGGCGGTTCAAAGGGCTGATCGTTATCCAGGCAGAGCACTACCTGCTTACCGCGCAGGAAAGTCCAGTCTGCGTGGTCCACGTTGCCCAGGCCGCGAAGCGCGATGGCGAAAGCATGCTCGTCGGCAGTCTCGATCGACAGGCAGTTGATCGCAGACTCGACGATGAAGACATTCCGGGCGTGCTTCAGGCGGCGCCAGTCGCTGCACCACAAGACGCCATCCTTCTCCCCCTGGGACTGCGTCTTCACGCCGCCATTGATATCGGGATCCAGGTAACGGAGGTCGACGGCACGTACCTGATCGGTGTGCTGGTCGCGGATGATGAAGGCTGCAGCAGGGCCGCCGTGGCCAACCTCTCCAGAGGGCCTCGAAGGAGAGACGTAGTTGTTGAAGCCCAGAGTCTTGCGACTGATGGCCTTGTCGATCACCTTATCGGCAATGCCGCGGCTCGTGAGGTATTCACGCACCTGGGCTGCCTCGGCGACGCACTTGTCAGCGATGTGCTCCACGAGGCTTTTCTCGCGCGCCTCCTGGGTGTTCTGGACCCGGCGCTCGGTCGGGATCCCATATTGGTCATGAAGCCACCGCATGGCCTCGCTGACTTCCGTGATGCCGAGGACCCACATGACCAGGTCGACGCAGGAGCCGCGTGCGTGCGGCTGGCCTTCCGCACTGTAATCGCGGAAGCTCCGGCCATCCTTCGCAATGCCAATGGATGGTGATTTGTCCTCATGGTGCGGGCTGTGGTAATTCGCGTTGCCGCCTTTCCCTCGCTTCAGGCCCAGCCTTTCTGCCAGGTCGTGAAGGTCAATGCGGTTCCGAAGTTCTTCGATTGATGCCATCTTTTTTATCTATATCCGTTGATGCGGGCCCAGACATCGGGAGAGAGGTGCCCCTCCATGTCTGGATCCTCTTGCATGTCATCCAGGGCTGCGTTCACTGCGCCCAGCAGCGTTTCCCCCTCGCCCCAGGCCTGCGGCTCCGCCGCGTCACAGTAGATCGCTACCTCCCAGCCGGCTCCAAAGGATGGAACGATGCTGACGCGCAGCTCCTCCATGAGGGAGCGCAAGTTCAGGGAGGTGGCGATCATTTCTTGAGCTCCCTCTCCGCTTCGGTCAATGCATTGTTCAATTCGGTCATGCGCTCATGGCAGCCGCCTGGGCGATCGGGGTGGTGGATCGATGCCAGGCGCCGGTAGGCGTTTTTCACATCGTCGAGGGTGGGTCGCAGCAGTGCTTGCAGCTCAAGGACAGCCTGCCACTCCCGTTTCTGGCCTGGGCTTGGCAGGGCGGTGAAGCCCGTGAATACACGTTCTAGCACCACGGCGCCGCCATGGCGCTCGATCGCGCGCATCGCATCAAGGGTTGCCGCGATGGCGGCCAGGTTGTCGGCGACACGGTCATACACATCGATCGCCATGACCTTGTTCTCGCCTTTCCGTGTGCGCCAGTACACGGCGGCGCCAGGGTCGCCAGGCTCGCTGCGATCAGAGCGCGGGAGGCCGTCCAGGCGAGTGGGCACGTTCGTGCTGATCACGATATCGTCTCGGGTGTAGCCCATGCGGTCGAGTTCGCCGAGCACGCGCGCCACGCCCTCGCTGATGGTCAGGCTATCGAAGCGGTAGGAGCGGGCCTTTGTGCTGAAGCGTGCTGTCTTGCGGTTTGTGCAGCGTGGCCAGCCAGACGGCCACTGAAGCGGATACGCATTGATCATTAGATACCTCCCTGGGCAACGTTCATGGCCACTGCCACCGGCTGCACCGTGGAGGACTGGCAGAGTGCAGCGCGAGCAGCGTTTTTCAGAGTCATCACTTCGCTCAGGGCGCCCAATTCAGCGTGGTATGCCGCCTCCATTTGCTCGGCTTGATCGGTGTCAAAATAACGCTCACCGGTTTCGCCGTCGGTCCGCTGGTGGTCTTGGTAGCGAGACTGAATGCGCTTCGTCAGCACGTTGATAACGTCATCCAGTGCCACGCAACGCTCATCCGTCACCGGCTGCGCCACCGCTGGCGAGGGTGCGATTGCGTCCAGTGCAGCGTCTGCTTCGTCCTTGCCGACACATGCCTTTGCGCCGTTGTGCAGCACGATGACGCCATGCGCCACAGCCTTGCGGTATCGTTGCGCATCCAGCGCATCGCCTTCAGGCACCGGCCCTGCTGGTAGCTCTTCTGGTGTCATGGTTAGCCTTCCTTAGTGGCCGCACGGCAGCTCGCCGTCGACGTTGGTCTTGGCGCCGCAGCTGATGCAGGTGCGGCTCGTTTCTCCCGGGGTGTCAGTGATAGCGCGAAGAAAAATCTGGTGCGGCTTTCCAAACGACATGGTGTTTCCGTAGGGCTCATCCATCTCGCCCTTCAGCCACGGGCATGCTGTTTCACAGCACACCCCCAGTCCACCTGTCTGCGGATCATCAATGCAGCCGGCGAGGGAAATCTTTCCGCAGTCACCAAAGCAGTGCTTCTGGATCAGGTCCTTCTGGTCTGGATGGAGGAGGAGGAGGCCGAAAATCTTGATAGGCGGCTCTGCTGGCTGTCGGGCATTCACAGTTGCCTCCCTTCTACGGGCTGGCTGCTCGACCGCCACACATCAAGCATGTGCTGCATCGCTTCGGGTCCAACGCGATCGACTGCGTAGGGAATCGAGTCTTGGGGAGCCAGCTCTCGCATGCGGCCGGAGGCGAGGGCGACGTACAGTACTTCGCCGGTGGAGAGAGGACCCACGCGGCGGTAGTTTCCCGCCCAGGCCTCTCGCGCGATCTCGTCGAGGTATTCCAAGTTCATGTCAGTCTCCTCACAGTTGGCCGGTGACTTCCTTGAAGCGACGGAGGAACTCAGCCTCTGCCGACAAGGGGAGCTTGGGGGTGATGGGAGCGCGGCGGGCCGATATCCCGGCCAGAGCAGGCCAGGGCGCGCTATCCGGTGCCAGGAGGTCGCGCCGCTCGGTGGCCAGCATCACGAGGTCTGCTTCATGAATTGCAGCTGCTGCGGCCGACGACGGATAAGGATCGAGGCCGAAGGCGATGTGGATCTTCGCCAGCATGCCGACCTCCAGCTCGCGGTTCTCGCTGTTGTGCGGCATGCGCTTCAGGGGCTGCACCATGTCGCCCAGGTAGGCCTCGGCCGAGTCGTGCAGCAGGCCATAGAGCTTCAGCTCCTTGGGCAGCAGGTCGGCCACGCCGACGCTGTGCTGTGCCACCGAGTAGAACTGGCGAGTGTGGCCGCCGAAGCGGCAGATCTGGGACAGGGCATGCGCGATGTCGACGATGTGGATATCGGCTGGCGTGGCCTCAGTGAGGCTCACGTAGTAGCCGAGAGTGGTATAGATCGAGTTCGGTTTCATTTGGGGTCTCGGTAGGTCAGATGGACTTGCTGGTGATCGAGGAGGGCGCCGGCGGCCGGGCGCACCAGGAACTGGGCTTGATCGAGCTGCTGCGCGCGGACGAGGTCTGAATGTGCTGCGCCGGCAGCATGCCGGCCAGCACGAAGGCGGACAGGACCCCGGCGAGCCAGGCACCGAGGAGGCGCAAGAGCATGCTGCGCTTGCTGATGACGAGCAGGACGCCAATGCGGTAGGTCATTGCGAGACCTCCGCCAGACTGCTTACGCGCCACTTGTTCATCTTGTCGACGGCCAGGGCCATGCTCATGAGAGCGGCGGCCAGCTCGCGCGCCTGGTCGGCGTTGAGGCTGGAGGTAGCGAAGAGCCCGTCGTTATGCAGCATGATGGTCACGCGGGCAGGGACAAGGTTGCGGGGCGCGATCGCCTCGGCCTTCAGGGGCAAGCCATAGATCGGCTTGATCTCGTGAGATACGGCAGTCATAGTCAAACTCCAGAAAGAGGGCGCGCCCAGAGGCCACGCAGGTAGCGATACGACAAGAAAATGGCCAGCAGGAACATGCCCCACTGGTGCGAGGAAAAGGTCTCGATGAACCAGCAGGGCTGGCCAGCCAGGCCGATAAAGCACCCAAGGCGGCGGTTCTCTTCGCCACCACGGGTCATGTAGAGCACGGAGCCGGCGCTGGTGGCGAGGATCCAGCACTGGACCAGCAGCCCGAGAAGGTCATTCATCGTTGTGTCTCCGATCGAAGCGGCGGCGCAGCTCGGCGCGGGTGATACGGTTGCCCTGATGGCGGTCCAGGTCGTCGAGGGTGTTCTCAACGTCCTCGCGCAGGACGCCGGTGTACACCCCGGTCGAGGCGATGGAGTTATGGCCGAGAGCAGCCTTGACGACGCCGCGTGGGTCAGCGGCCTTGCTTCGGCGCATGATGTCGATGGCGCGCGTATGGCGCAGCCAGTGCGGGCTGAACTTGTCAGTGAGGCCGGCGGCGATCGCCCACTTCTTCAGGCGCAGCTCGATCGAGCGCACCGTCATCGGCCGGTCAGTGCTTTGACGGCTCACCAGGAGCGGTGCGGTCTTGGCAGGTCTCTCCTCACCGGTGATCAGCATCCGGATCTCCAGGAGGTCGCGCAGTGCCTTTGAGAGCCCCAAGGTGACGTACACGCTGTGATCGCGCTTGCCGCCCTTGCGGTTCTCTTTCGGGATGAAGTGGTACTTATCTGCCAGGGCCGCTTCAGCATCGCCCACCGTCATCAGGGCGAACTCCCCGACGCGCTCGGCGGAGAAGTAGAGGCCGCGAATGATGGCGCTGTCGCGGCGGGCGTAGATGTCATTGGACTGTCCAGCAGCTTTGAAAAGCCGCTTTCGTTCTTCTGGTGTCAGGTATCGCAGCATGTGGTTCTCCATGCGTATGAGTGGCCCGCGCTCCCCAGCGCGGGTGGGGTTAGAAAGTGCCGTCCAGCAGACCAGCGATGGTGATGAACAGGAGCACCGCCACCAGGGCTGAAAGCCAGTCGATCGGCTTGGTCTTTCCGTCGCTGTTGTTCTCGTTCATGAAGTTCTCCTCCGGAGTTGTGCCGCTTGGGCGAAATTTTTAAGGGCCAGCGATATCGACCGGTGCTCCAACGCTGCCTCGAAGGGCAGGCGCTGCTTGTCGAACACGCAGGCGTCGTACGCTGCTCGCAGCTCGGCTTCCGTCGGTGGTCGAAGGTTGATCTGCAGGTGCAGCGAGCGCTGCCTCGGGTCGGGTCTCTTCATGGCGGGCCTTCTCGGTGAAAACCTGTTTCATGAGCTGGCTCTTGAAAAGGGCCAGGAAGATCGCGGAGATATCGACGGCTTTGCCGGCGGGAATCTGGTGCTCGATACGAGTGACCCCGAGGCGGCGCAGCGAAGGCGGTGGGCGGCGATCATTTGTCATCGACCATGCCCTCGATGCGGCTGACGCATTCCATTACTGCGCGGATGTAGCTCCATCCACGCTTTGCGATGCGCTGGTGCTCGTCAGGCTTGATACGACCGTCCTCCAGGGCGTCTTTGATCTCCTGGTGGAACTCACCGGACTTGGCGCCCAGCTCCAACATCACATCGAGGAGGGCCTCGTCAGAGACTGTCTCATCGATGGGCAGGCGGATGAACACACCGCCGAGCGTGGCCGCCATGGCCTCCACGATGCGATGGTCTTTTGTGAGGACCTGGACCAAGAGGGCATCGGCCAATGTTGGCTTCTGCTTGTTGGTCTCATTGGAGTTGGCCTTGTTGTAGAGGGAGCCAACCGGCATCCCCATCAGGTTGGCAAGCTTCGGCACGCCATGTTCTAAAACGATGGCGCGAAAAGCCTCCTGCACATCAAACAAAGGTTTGTGCGACATATGAATTCCAGCGAAAGATTAATAAACCGCTATTGCTGGACTCCGGCACACTGATGGTGTGCTGGAGTGTCCATCCAGCGAAAAAAGAAAAGCCCGCTGCCCCTTGGAAGGGGCGGCAGGCTCGTTACTTCGGGTAGTTTTTCATCCCGCGTGCGATGAGATCACGGGCGAGACCCGATGCGCTCTGATCGGTGCTCGAAAGGAGATTGAAGAATTGTTTTCCCAAACTGCGGTGACGAACACCGAAGGTGATCATCACAAAGTCAGGTTTTGCGCTCTGCGCGGCTTTTTTGCCCCTATTTACCGCTGACTTGCTCATATTTCAGTAGCCCCGTTTGCTATACTCAGCCCGCCCCATGTCTTAAAGATTCCTCAAAAATCTTTAAGACTCCTATTTGTATGAATTGTATTCCTATCTTTAGGAATTGCAAGAGTTTTATCCGCCTATGAACAAAGAACTTTCCCCGCTCGCACAACGCCTTGAATTCCTTGCAGCGGGAAGAGCGCTCCACGGCTGGGCCAAGTCCATCGGCCTGCCAAAGATCAGCATCGAGAACGTGATGAAGGGGAATGGCCTCTCGTATGAGTCGCTGGCGCACCTTCACCGTGTCGAGAATGTGCGTACCGACTGGCTGCTGGAGGGACGGGGTAATCCGTTCTCCGTCAATGCGTGCCTATGTGACGAATCTGCGTACGAGCTGCTCGACGAACTGCTGGTCGAGCGGTGGGAAGTAGATGTGATCACCGATGAAAACCGTGTGGCCATCGTGCTCAGCCAGCCGGCCCAGGTGCAGGTGAAGGACGGCAAGGACAGCGCTGGCCATCAGAAATATCGCGACATCAACTATCGCCTCGTGGAGATAGTGTGCGGTGCCCTGGGGACACGTACGATTGCTCGCGCCACAGCGTTCGGAATTCACCGAGTGCTGCAGATCGGTAGCGATATGATGAAGGAGCTAGAGAAGGGAAAGCTTGGCTCTTACTTCCTGTTCTCATCCCCTTCGGCGCTGATCCCTCACGCGGTCCAGTATGCCCATGCCGGCAAGCTGTTCGAGAAGCTTGAGAAGGGTGAGCAGACAGCGTCGACGCCCGAGGAAAAGGCATTGCTCAGCAGCTACCGCAGCATGTCCTCCGACAAGCGACAGGCCGTAAGCCAGGTCGTTCTCTCGATGGCTGATCTTGGCAATCGAAAATTAAAATGAAAAATGCCCGCCTCTCGAAGATGGCGGGCAAAGACCTCACAGCAGCTGGTGGCGGAAAGCCCCGCCCCCGATCCAATGTTTCAAGCCAAGGTATCGACTTCCTGACGCGTTTTATAGCCGGCCCAAACGCCGTACGGCGGATGTAAGCCGTCCGGGAAATGAGACTGAGCAGCCTTATAGCAGTTCGGATTAGTCGGATCGCTATTCAGGTTAAACAGATTGCGAATCGGGTTGAAGACATCGATAGTGCCGTCTGCTACTCGTGCCTGGCAATACGGCTCGAAGTTAGTCACGACATCACCGCCGACAGCGATGCGTGGGACCGATACTTGATCACTCGACAGCGCATTTTGCGCGGTGTATGTGCTCAGGCGAATCATGTAGCCATTGCGAATGATCCTAAGCTGACGAATAGTGCCCGTTGCAGCTACCGCCTTCAACTTCATCGTCGCCCATGCCTGGGAAGCCTGAGTAATGAGGTCGGATGAGTCGCTCGGGGATGCACCAGTTGTGATCGAGTTGATGCCAGCACCATCGATAACGACGTTGCAATACTTGACCAGGTTCTGCTGTGCATTGCCAGGAACGGTGCCAGAATTATAGATCGGCCAGCTTGCGCCGCTGCGTTGGAAGTTGAGTGCGGCCAATGGAGGTTTGCCAACGCAAATGTTGACTGCACCAGCAAAAATAGCGTTGCCCGTGCTGGTGTTGCCTTGGCCGAATGTGGAGTCCCCGAGACCAAAAACGACCTTGGGATCGCCCGCAACGAATTCACCGATAACGCGCAGCTTGGGGCCAATCTGCTGAATTGTTGTGCTGCCAATCACCTGCACAGAGACATAGCCTCCTTTATTTACCGTACTGCCAACGCCAGCAGTGATGTTTGCGGTAGTGGGATCATACACATACGCTTGTGCCGGTGTCGTCGGCCCGGTAGTGACTTCGACGGACGGCATATTGGTGTTCTTGGGCCAGTCCCAGCGCGTCTGAAGGTTGATAGTGGCGCCGGCCGGTATCTGTGTCAGACCGAACATGGACGGCGTCATGATATCTGAGAGGTTGTCGACGCTGCCGTCGGCAAACGTTGCGCCGGTGGCTCCGCTGTTCCATGTCACTCTTACCGGTGTACCTTGGCGAGTTCCGTTGTAGAAGATGACTGCGTAGACATCCTCCAGCGTGATGGCGTTTCCGTTTGGCTGCGGCAGGTTGCTGACCGTGCGAATGCAATCGGCGGCCAGTCGGAAACTCTTGATCGCACCAGAACCCACGGTGTGCTCGTCGTTGCACATGATCTTGCGGTCGACAGTCGTCGAAAGCGTCATCGTGTACAAGTTGATCTTGTTGTGCGCTGACACGGATCGGAAGATGCCGGAAGATGCCGGAGCGGCGATCACGTTCAATGCCGGCGTGTCGTAGGTGAGCGTGCCAGAACCGTTACTGATGGTCGTGCGCATCGCTAAGCTACCGGTAGCACTGGGCCAATACACGGGCGGCGTGCTGGTCGCCGAGCCCTGAAGCACCCCGTTCCAGAGAATCTGGTAGGTAATCGTCACGCCGGTTCCCTGAGCTGTTGCAGGCGAGAACATGGCAGGGCTGCCGACCACCGGACGGTAATCGTAGCAATACGGCAAGCTGGCAAAGGCAAGCGGGGCGCCGACCAATGGCGTGCAGACCATGGGAGCGCTGGCAGCGTCATCAGAGCCCAGGGTGTTGACCGCATGGTGGCGGACACTGAAGTGGTGGCCCAAGTCGGCTAGGGTCGGTGTATAGGTGGGGGCTGTGCCGCTCGCCACGATCTGCCCGTCTCGCAGGATGTCGCGTGAGTGAGTCACGCCCGTACCGTCGTTGAGGGGACCATCGACCACGGTGAGCGGGACGCTTACCTGCGGGCTTCCGCTGAGCGACGGGGGAGCGGTGAAGCGCGGGGCTACCGTCTCGGCTGGAGGAACGACGATGGACGATGCCGCGGACCACTGGCCCGAACCTTGAGCGTTCCGCGCGCGCACCTTGTGGTAGTACTGCGTCCCGTTCTGCAGCCCAGTTTTCACCAGGGGACTGGCCGTGCCGATCACATTCGGAGGCACGAGGGCATCGTTGGCCTTGAGGTATGTGGCGAGCTCGACATCAATGATCGCAGAGCCACCATCGTCGGCCGGCGGAGAATACGGTACCGAAGACTGCCCAGATGCAGCGACCGGAGTTCCGATCGTCGGTGCCCCCGGGACATCGTACGGCACGCTGACCGTTTTCTTGCTTCCGATCGACACACCGGTAGCACGAACGGCAATCGCAAAGCCTCTGTCCGCCGATGTCTTGATGTAGGGGTTGGCCGCGCCGGCAGGCGCCGCAATATCGGTGGATTGGCCATTGCCGTCGATACGCGACCATTGAAGAGCGGTATAGATGATCCCCTTCGGGATCACTGCCTGGATGGTCGTACCGTTGTCCACCATATCCAGAGTCAGGGAAGATCCTTTGGCGGGAAAGCTCATCGAACACTCCATGCTTCCCCGGGGGCGCCGGTAAATCGGATGTGGGAAATCGGGGTGCTGATGGCCAGCACCAGCATCGTGTTGGTGCTCACATCGTAGTCGACCGGAAAGAACTCATCGCCGCCATCGGCGGACAGCTCGATCTTGCGAGTTGCGGTGGCGTTGCTCTTGAGGACTGCTGTCAGGTTCACGCGGCTGGACGGCGAGACCGAAAGCACTTTCACTCCCATCGAGTCGAGCGTTCCTTTCAACACTCCAGTGGCGATATCAGGGCTTGGCATTTGATTTTCCTTGTTGGGCTGATAGGGGATCGCTTACTTGCCCGCCGGCGCTGTACAACGGGTGCCGGCCGGGGGCTTCCAGCCGCAGTGCGCGGCGCCGACCTGGTTGTGATCGACGATCTGGCGCGCTGTCGTGTCTGCCACGACGTCATTGCATGCTGGATAAATCGGCTTGAACAGATCGCAGGAGGTGTCGATCGTCCGGGTGATCGTCACCGAGGGCTGCTGTGGTGGCGTGGCCGCGCACGCGGCCAGCGCCATTCCTACGATCAGTGCGCTACATGCGCCATTGGTCCATTTCACGTTGCACCTCCTGTGGTGATTTGGCCGCGTTCTGGGTCTCGACCTGCTGCCGTACGGCTGCAGCGTCGACGCGGGCCGTTGCGGCTGCTGCATCGGCCTTGGCTTCTGCCTTCTCCAGTTCTGAGACGCGGGCCGTGGCGGTGGCCTGGGTGGCCTTGGCTTGCTGATGTCGCACGTAGCCGAACAGCACGCCGGCGGCGCCAGCGATAAGCGAGAGGATCTGCAGAATTGCGGTGATAGTCATCCGGCTACCTCCTGCAGCGCCTGCGCGTGGTATGCCGGCCAGGTCTCCGGACGCGGCTTCCCCGGTCTCCAGATCCGGAGGTAAGCAGCCCAGGCCGCATCGGCGTCATTGGCTGCTGGCAATCGCTGCGCATCCGTGAACAGCATCAGCCTCGCCACGCCGGCAGCCAGGATGTCGTTGTGCTCCATGGCTGCATAGATGGCCTGAGGGGTGAACGGCACCTTCAGCGCTGCACACAATCGCTCCAGGAGCGGCCTGCTGGCGCCGTGGAGATAGACGCCCCAGACGCCTCCGCGGCTTTCCTTGGTGCCCAGCTCAAACTGCCAGAAGCTGCGCGCCGGTCCATTCCCCATCTGGCGCCGAGCTTCGAAGCGGGACTCCTGGAGGCCGATGGCCAGCAGCATGACCAGTGCTTCGATGGAGTTGAGTCCGGGAGGTAACAGCGAAAGCGCCGGCCGGATGGCCAGGGCTAGGATCTCGCTAAGTTTCTGATTTGCCATCGCTCTGCTCCTTCTTGTTGAAAATCTTGCGCACCTGGTCGAGGATGGCGCGTTGGCTGACCAGGCGTGCGGCGATAGTCAGCAGCAAGCCGATCACCGGCGCCACCTGCTCGCCATGCTTCGGGAAGAGGGCCACGAAGCCGGGAGCGACGTCGGGCCAGCGGTCGGCAAGGATCGGGACGGCGGTCACGGTGACTGCCGAGATGACGCCGATCCACACAGACCACCAGGTGCGAATGGCCGCCCATTCAGCTGCAAGGAACGACTTCATTTCACCCACCTCCTCATGTCTGGGCGCCCCACGGGGCTGTTCTGAATCATCAGGTTGCGCAGTTCGTCGATCTTGTTGGACTGCTCCTTCTGTCCGTCCTTGATGTCGCGCAGTTGCTGGTTGGTTTCGCTGCGTTGCTCGCGCATGCCCACCTCGATGCGTGCCATGCGGTCCTCGTGCACGATGTCCTTGCTTTCCAGTTTTTCGACCCTGCTGACCAGCGTGAAGTAGCCCAGCGTGCACGCGAATGCAGCACCAGCAAAAGCACCGACAGCAGACTGCACATTGATGGTGGTGTCGAAGAGGCGAGTTTTCTGCGGGGGTGCAGGCACGGCGGACGGCGAGTTGTCGGTCATGCGGTTGCTCCTGGTTCGGTCGGCCATGCCACTTCTTGCGGATAGCCCGGTTGCTGGGAAATGCGGTTCAGGGCGATGCGATACTGCTTCCACGACAGCAGCTCCGCTTCTTCCTGCTCGGTGGCCACGCCGAGGTCCTTGGCATCTTGCAGGGGTGAGATCCGTAACGTCGCCCGTTGCATCAGTTGATCGCGCTTCGCCTGCACGGTTGCTGCGAGCTCCTCGGGGGAGGAATTGCCTGTGGCCGGCGTCGACTCGCTGGTACCTTCCGGCTGGTCGATATAGACCCATTGACCAGCATCCAGGTCGATCTTCTGCAGCTTGCCGTCGATGTCAGGCCCTGGCTCAATGGGGCTGGTGCAGCCTGGATAAAGCCAGCTGCCAGGCACCTCTGGGTCGGGGTCCGCGTAACACGGTGCGGCAGTGCGAAGCAGCACACCGGTCATTGGATGAAAATTCCAGATTTCAGGGGCTTGTTCCATATGGCGGTCCTTAATACTTGATGCAGATAAGAGCTGCGAGGTTGCGAACTAAGTTTTCAGATCCACCCGTTGCGTAAATACTCAAGCCGTGGGCGTGGGAGCCATTCCAGCTGGTCAGGGTGCCGGTATCCAGATCTCGCGAGTTGACCATGTAGCCGGTGCTGCCAGACCCAGCCAGTTCTCCCGTTCTGGTGAACGGGGAGAGGGAATATGAAACGTGCTGGTGGTCTCCTACGGCGGCGATTGCGCCACCGTGCGTGTGCGAAAGGATCTGTCCGGACTGCAAGGCCCAGAGCAAACGGCCTACGTCCACGCCGCGGCCATCGTCCCACCCTCGCAGGAATTCACCGCGCGCATCCGGCAAGACGATGTAGCTTCCACTGATGCTTCGGGAAGTGGTCGGACTCGACTGGTTAGTGCAACGGTAGCCCCACGCCGCAGTGGCATTGTTGGCGTCGCCGCAATAAAGGAGTCCGGCCAGGGTGCTGTATGCCGCGATGGGGATGGCGGCTCCGTTCACTTTTAGCCAGCCAGAAGGCGCGGAAGAGAAGGGGAACAGTCCCAACATGCCGGTGGTGCCAGACAAAGCCCCGGCTTGGCCGAGTGTGATGAATTGATTGCTTTGCGTCGCGATCGCACCTTGTTGCGCACCACCAGCGCACCGCACCAGAATCCATGCGCCAGCATTGTTGTTCGCTGTGGGCGAGTAGGAGAGGGTAGCGATACCGCCTGCAACCATCTCGCCGCCCTGTAGCGGCTGCATCGCCAAACCGAGGATCGGCTTTGCCGCCAGTCCGTCAGGGGCGAAGGTGCTCGCGCCAGTATTGGTCCTGGCGAGCACGATACGCTGCTCCAGCCCGCGGCTGAGCGTGTCGTTCGTCAGCGGTATCACATTGGTCGCGGCGAAGGTATTGGCCGCGGTCCCGGTGTCGTCCAGAATCACCTGCTTCTGAATGAGAGCAAGAATCCCCTTCAGCAGTTGCGACACGTCGCCTTCCACATTGGTCTGGCCAGCGGCTACCTGCACCGCCAGGATCGAATCGACCAGATCGTTCATGAAGCCAGCATCGTCGACCGAAGCCGCGAGAAGGCCTGGTATCCCGCCGGTAAATTTTCCGTTGTACAGCCCGAGCTCACTGGCCCTGCTTTTGGGGTAGTCCATCGTTATCCCTCGTAATTAAAGATGACCGTGGTGTGTGCGGGCTTCAGTTTCAAGACGCGGCACTCCAAAGCACCGTTGCTGCTCTGCATGAACAGGCCGCCGAAGCGATCCGAGAATCTCCTGGGGATGTAGCCGTCTCCGGGGACATTCATCTGCCAAACGTTGCGCCACCGGATGCCGTAGAAGCGCGTTGCGAACCGGCTTCCGAAGCGGCGAACTGGAAATTCCTCGACGGTCGCGCCAGGGCGGCCCATCGCTGCCGCAATCGATATGAAATACGCGGCGCTGGCGCCACCGGTGCTGACAAGCTTGGAAGTAACAGCGGCGCGCCGTTCAAAGACGGTCGCCTCTGCAGTGGTGCATTCGTCCGGGAGGCCTGTGAAGGCTTCCCATTCGCTGAGCAAGATGCTCGCGCTGCGCGGGTCAAGTTCTCGCGCAATGGTGTTGAGCAAGGACTCCACGCGGGGCGCTGCGGCGGATAGTCCGCGCAGCAGGCGCATGAGGACCGATGTCCGCTTGCGAGGCCATGCCAGGCCGGTGGGCATGAACTGCGCATGCGCCTGGGTGTATTCGTCTTGGCTTCTGGTTTCCATGTCAGGCGACCCACTGTGGCGTACCCATCACCAGCACTTCGTTCGCCGCGCACTGGACATCCGCAGTGGGTGAAATCAGGGTGTGGTCGGTCTCCCCATCGGCCAGGGATATCTCTTCATCGATGTGCGAGAGCAGCAGCTTCCCGCCGAGATCTCGCTCTCGGGTGAGCAGGTCGTTCAGTTGAACGAGCACGGCATTGCGCACGGCCGGCGTATTGGGTACCACCCTGATGGTCGGCGTGAACGCCTTCGGTGTCGGGGCGTACACCCCCACCGAGGCGGCGACTGGCTTGCGGCTGGGGTCCTTCAAATATGCGAGGGCCTGCTCTACCAGCTCAGGAGAGGGGATGATGCTTTCGGTGTTGTTCTCGCAGACGAAGAAGACCTGTACGGTATCAAGCCCATCCAGGCCGCTGCGCACCCAAACTTTCGTAGCGCCAACACCCGCTTCCTTGATCCATGTGACATAGTCATCGGCATTTCCACCATGGGCAGGCTTCTGAACACGGGCCAGGAAGCGATCCCAGAGGCTATCGATCGACTCCTCTTCGCGGCCGCCATCCAGGCCACCGGCGGCCACGAGACCATCAGCCGTGACCCCTTCAACGGTGGTCATCAGCGTCAACTTCGAACCTGCTGCGAGATTGCCGGCGGTGCCGGCCGTTACCGCTTGGACTTGCACTGAGACGCTCCCACCAGATGCAACGCCGGCCACGACGACCGCATATTCCACTCCGGCATCCGATTGCATCCGTTGGTCAACGTCGATGCCTTTGCCATCCGCAGCGGAGAATGTCGCCATGCCGGTGGCGGACGCCGGCGGCTCCTGGTAGATGGCCCAGATCTCGGCCCACTGGCGCAACAGGAAACCCTTGCACCACGGCAGGCATTGCTTGAGGAAATTCCTGATGAAGCCATACATGCCATGCGTAAAGCCGGCCATGACCCGTGCGAGCACGTTGAGATTCCGACGCCGCAGGGTGGCATCGGTACCAGGGAGTTCGCCCTGGATATCGCTCTCGGCATCCACGATGAGTTTGCGGAGCGAGGGAATATCGAAGTCAGCCATAGGTGTTTTCCCACAATCTTTGGAATTGGAGGCGCAAGGTGCTTCCGTCAGGGCGTGTGATCCTGACTTCCAGCAAGCGAACGCCCATTCTCGGGTTGGTTGCTGTGATCTCCAGGCCTTCGGCGATCCCATCGTCGACCAGCCATTGCAGGGCTTCTGCCGCATACCGTTCGTCGGTCCGGAGCACGGATGTCAGCTGCTTGGCTGAGCCGTTGAGCCAGAGTCGGGAGCCGATCTTGTCACCCTCTACGGTCGGGAACAGGTCGCCCCAGAAGCCTCGGCGGTCTGTGCTGGTCTCATCGGGCAGGACGTCATCGACCTTGGCCTCGCCATCGGTGAACAGCGACATGACAACCGCAGTGACCAGGCCATCGTCATCCTGGAGCAGTACGCCGTCGAGGGCGTAGTCAGCCCCGGTCGTAAAGTCGACGAAGACTGTCGCGATATCGCTCATGACAGCCCCTGCGTCGGTGGATTGCTCTCAGCGTTGGTCCCATTGACATGGTGCGTATGGTCCAGCTGGTGCTGGCGCAGCTGGTCGACCGTGACGCTGTTCCCCAGGCTCAGGTCGGTAATCGTGCCCGTGGATTTCACCTCGGGCGAATTGAGGATCACCTTTTTGCTGGCGTTGAGGACGAAGGTCTCCGTCGTGACCTCGACGATTCTGCCGCGCTTCATGTGGATGGAGTCGCCTTCGTCGGTGTACATGGCTACCTCTCCAGCCTGCATAGCGATAGCCACACGACGGTCATCCATGCAGAGCACGACGGCCGCATCGCGCACGCCGCCAATCGCGATGAGAATGCCTTCGGCGCCGGCCTGGGGCGCGGACCGGAAGCCATACTGTTGGAACAGCTCGACTCCATCGCGGGGCTCGCCTTCAAGGGCCTTGACCTGCATGAGCACATTGCTGTTGCGGACAGTGAGAACGGCACGACTTGCCAGCAGGCGAATCTTCCGTTCGAGTGGGCTGAGGAGACGGCGCAACTCATCGATCATGGTTGCCTCCGATGTAGGTGCCGGTTTCGAAGGTCACGATCTCGCCCACCGCGTCCTTATCCTTCTTCGCACGGTGGCGCGCTTCTCTCTTGTTCACTTCCATCCCGTTGGCACCGGTGGCGCGGCGGCCGAGGCGCGTGGCCTTCACGCCGGCGATGATCTCGAAGGCGGACGGATGCGCGAACTGCAGCTCTGTCACCTTTCCTCGACGCTCATCGAGGAAGAAGTCCGGCTTCACGACGAGCAGGTTCTCGCTGATGTCCAGGGCGGGGTATTGGACGTTGACGAGCATGTTCGGCCGCCATACCTTCCCGGCATCGTTGCGCCAGCCTTGCACGATGAATCGGCCGCGCGTGCCGCGCCCGCGCCGGATATTGCGTTCCCATTCCGCTCGTGCCTGGAAGTTGACGCCCTTTCCGTGCTGTTCGGAGATCACCACGAGGGGCCTGTAGCGAGTGATCGCTGTGTCGACGGCGAAAGCGGATCCGTGCGCGACTGCAGCGCCGAACTCGCTGTCGTTGCCCTTGCCCTGGCCCTTGACGATGATCTTGCTGTATCGCTCTTTCCAGGAGGTGATGACCGATCCGTATTTGATGCGGTGAACACCCTGGGTGAGATTAGCGACTGCCGCGCCCGTGGAGGCACGAGTGAGGATCAGGCGGCCGGTGCCATCGGTAGTGAGCAAGACGCCGCGCATGCGCGCGGCCCGGTCGAGCGTTTCAAAGGCTCGCTCGCCTTCCTCGATGTTGAAGCTGGGGAATGGGTCACCGACGTCGACGTCCACTACCACGGGAATGTTGAAGGGACTGGCCACGTCGCGGGCGATGCGATCGAGTTTTGCATTGGTCCACTGGCCCGAGCGGTAGATTGCCGAGCAGTCAATCAGATCTGCGGTGGTGTCTCGGCCAGTGACATTGACGCCGTAGTCCTCATCGGTGACGAATGGCTCTGCATCGTCAACGAAGCCCTGCATTACCGTCTCTCCCTCGATCCGCAAGGAGAATGCGTCGCCCGCGTAGATGCGGCGCCGGTCCACCTTCTCCGACCAGCGGCTCGCCACATGGAGGCTGAAGCGGCTGGATGACTGCTCCAGGCCGGTCTGCACCACGGCGCTCTTCCAGCCGCCGTACACGGCGCTGCCGATGATCAGCTCGATACCATCAGACACGGCGCACCTCCAGAGGTACAGAGGCCGGCAAGAACAGCGGGTGGATCAGTTCTGCGCTCGCCTGGTTGCGGTCCACCAGCTCATCGGCATATACGACGTCGCGATACAGGCGGTAGGAGAGGACCGACGCGGGCATTGATGCGGTGAGGGTGGTGGCGACGAGGGTGGCCAGATCTGCGCCACGATCGGTGATGTCTTGCACCATGGCCGCACGAACGTCCAGCAGCGGGCGGTAGACGGTATCCGAAGCAGCAAGGATCTGCTCTTCCAGGGCTGCATACAGGGTATCGCGCAGCTCGACCGCGTCATCCTTGCTGGAGAAGACCTCAAACGTGGATGCACGGGTCGCTTCGATGACTGCGGCGCGGGCCAGGAGAGTGAAAACCGCTGCCTGGTTGGCAGCTTGCTGGGATCGAACGGGAGTCGTGGCTGCGATCGTCGGGCGGGTCGATCCATACGACGCAAAGCCCAGGAGCTGGTTGATAGGGCGCCGCACAGCTGACGATTCGCCGAAGACCGACTGCTGGGCTGCAGAGAAATCGAAGAGGTTGACGACTCCCCGCACCAGCGAGCCCAACTCCGTGGCCAAGGCGTTCGGCGTGGCAAGAAGGCCGACCAGGCTCGACTTGAACTGTTCCCCGGCCAGTACGAGGGACGACAGGCCGGTGAGGTTGAAACTGATCCGCCGGCGCAGGTCGGATATCGCGTCGGCTGCAGCTTTGATTTCGCTCGTGATGGAATCGATCGACCAGCCGGGCATGCCCTTGATACTGAAGTTGTCGGCGAAGTCTGATTCCAGGGAGGCGTAGGCCGCATCGCATGCAGCGTCGACGGCCAGTTGTGTATCGACCTGGGAGAGAAGTTCGTCTTCGTCGTTGTCTTCGATGAACTTCAGCGAGAAGCTGACCATGCCGCGCTGCTCGATGAACTGTTCGCGCAGGCGCGTCTTGTCCACCAGCTTGACGTCCAGGTATCCGTAGGTGGGATGCACCAGCGTGCCGGCACCAGGCTGCAGCAGTGCCTTGATCAGCTTGTTGCGGCCATTGAGGTATTCGTCGCCGATGATGAAGCCATCGACGATGATCTCGGTGGTGTCC
>Ga0228674_1000649_pt1 | contig 23068 bp, 26 predicted proteins | sample 1D_rmetaG_FD_189054 | JGI IMG/M metagenome (GOLD analysis project Ga0228674, IMG submission 189054) | Seawater microbial communities from Monterey Bay, California, United States - 1D_r | ecosystem: Environmental > Aquatic > Marine > Coastal | place: USA: California | collected 2016-09-26
ATTCTGGCGTATAAGTACGCCGCGGTCTAGGTTGTTTTCTCTCGGACATAATTGAAATTCCTTTCTTCATATGGATTTATTGTATATGCCCTTAAAAAATCTGTCCAGTTTATTGTAGCCGATTCAATCTGCTCCTCCATCACATATACACCCTGGTATCCGCCGTTTAGAAACACCTCACAGAAGCGTACATCCGGTGCCCACTCCATGATCTGTCCTGAGAGATTGTACCACATATAATTCCGCATAAGTGTCTTATCAAGAAAAGGGCCATGCAGCACCCAGGTGCTGTCTTTTTCCATTCCCATGACCTCATATCCCTGATCCATGCCGTCCTCATCAATGAACTTGAACAGATATCCGGCCTTATCAAACCGTCTGGAGGAATTTCCCCTGACACGTATCTGTATGTCTGACTCTATCTGGGGAGTGTCTTTCAGTGTGTTCAGCTCCCCTTGATTTTCAATGATCTTCATCTCTGCCCGGATAAAGGTATTTTTCACCTGGCTTACCTTCTGGCCCGTCTCCGGTCTGCCCGGTATGGTCTGCCCCTCTGTCTCAATGCTGACAACCGGAAGATGGGAGGAAAAGGAGGATGGCTCAATGGACAGATTCGTATCCTCCACCTCCGTGTTGTAAGACAGATGCTGCTGCACCCTCACATTCTCCGGCTCAATGAACTTCGCTATTCCCAGCACGGCAAGCAGTGACAGCAGGACTGCTCCCACGTATACCCATTTACTTTTCATTTTCGTTACCCGCTGATCTCATCATTCTGAGTTACAATGTTGACGTATTCAATAGATTCCAGTTCGTACAGCATTTCCGCAATGCTCTTTTCTTTTTTATTGGATATCAGATATGTCTTTCTGGGCATCTCGTATATAAGTTCAATGGATTCCCGGCTGGTATTCTTGACCCGAAGCATGGCTTTTGCCTCAAAATAGTCAAAGACAATGGCCTCGATCCGGCGCTCCATATTCCTGGCTCCCCGTATGATGAGAAGAATCCTGTTGTCATTTTTTACTCTGCCGAGCACCAGCAGAACAAGAAAGACAACTCCGCTTCCCACACAGGCCACCACATAATCACCCACTCCACAGCAGATTCCCACAATGATGGTCCAGAAAATATAAGTGGTATCCCGTGAATCCTTGATGGCTGTCCTGAATCTTACAATGGAGAGCGCACCTACCATACCAAGGGACAGCGCTATGTTATTTCCAATGACCGTCATGACAGTCGCGGTCAGAGTTGTTAGCGTGATAAGGGAAACATTAAATTTTTTTGAATACACTCCCCCTGCATGGGTGAAATAATAGGACAGATAAATAACACCGCCCAGAATAACCGCCACCAGTATGTTCAAAATGATCTGCTCTGTATTCAGGGAACCTGTCTCCTCAAACATGGAATAAATATAATTTTTCATTTTCGTTTTTCCTCTCTTCCTTCAGTCCGGCAGTTGTAAACTAAATAATAGCTTAAAATAAAAAGTGAAGGCTTGCGCTTCTTGACAGACTGTATTTGCTCACGGAGAGGGGGCTTTTCCCCTCCAGACTAACCATCTTCTTAATATAGCTCAACATAAAACCGCTGTATTTCACTTCCATCACCACCAGATATTTATCCATCACAGGATTCTGATTTAAATCCGGTGCAAAAATGCGGAAATCACTCTCCGTTGCTTTGATATCAAAATCAAAAGTGATCCGTGTCTTATTCTCACTTGCTATATAAGCTTTCCTCTGGTACTCCACAATGGATTTTGGACGGTAGAGCATCATGGTCATAAGTCCATAGCATTCCTTCGCAAAAGGGTCCTCATATCCCAGCAGACATCCGTATCTGCCCTGAGACAGCTCTATGGCATCCTCCCTTGATACGCGCAGGGACCTTTTTTTCTGATTATCCCCCTGTTTCTGCTTCATCTCCAACATGGCAAAATCAGAAGCGGGATCATAGGTTCTCAGGCGGATCTTTCTTCGGATCTCCAGCCCGTCTTCCTTCTCATAAAAATCCCTTTCCTGCAGTGTGTCAAAATACAGGCTCCGGACAGCATATCCCGTTACCCCGTTGTGGGGGTCCGGGTGCAGGACCTTCTCAAAAGTATTGTCCAATTTTCTGAACTGTTCATAGGACATCAAATATTTTTTCTCCTGGCGCAGTACCTCTCTCATGATCTTCTCCCTTCTCTCAACGTGTATCCGAATCCAGCAGTTCCAATATAGGTTTCAGGTAATGCCAGGAAAATCCCAGATTTTTATTGGGAATTTCTCCCCTGAGATGTCTCCAGCTTTTCTGCACTGCTTCAATGCCGTCCTCGTAATAGGTATTTTTCGGTTCCAGCTCATGGGTGCCCGGCCTTTGCATTTCCGTAATATGGATGATACCCTTTCCGTATTTCTCCGCAATAGCCGCCTCCTCAAAAATCTGTCCCGCCTCATCTGTTTTATCATAGTTCATCACAGCCACAGCGTCACAGCCTGACCGGATCAGTTTTTCCAATGACTGTTCCATGCCCATGGAGTCGTAAAAATTGGGGATACACAGGATCACCAGAAGGTTTTGCTCCTTTGCCGCCTCATAGGCTTTTGCAGCATTCTGCACAAACTGTGCCATCACTGTAACCGGATCGGTGTCCCACCGTTCCAGCAGATATGGCTCCACATCCCATACGATCCCGGAAAATCCCCCTTCCGTGCTCACTTCTTTATTCCATTTCCCCACTGTCTCAACAGCCTGTAGCATTGCCTCTGCGTCCTTCTGGATCGCCCACCGGGAATCTCCTGCCAGATAATAGACATCCTGGCCGGATTCCTTACGCCTTTTCAGATAATCTTTTATCACATCCATATCCGTATCTGACGGTATCTGCTGATAAACAGTCCCACACTCCAGCGTCTCCACAGCCTTTTTTATCTCATCCTCCATATCCGGCAGCAAATATTCCTCTTCCCAGGAAAATATACTGGTCTTACACACTTTGCTTACGCTTTCTCCTGCACTTTTTCTGTCTCTTTGACATCCCCCGGCGCAGCAGACAAGCAAACAGAGTAATAATAAAAACACGGCTTTCCTTCCTTCTGCCATGAATACCTCCTGTTTACCATATTATTTCATTTCTATATTACTTGATTTCTATATTATTAGATTTCTATATTACTTTGTATCATTCTGTGATAATTTGTAACTATTCAGCAGATTTGCATGTTTTTTTGCCCGCAACAGTAAAGGTACTGAACAGTTTGATGAGTTCATTATAGCATAAGGAATAATGAACGGATATTAATTTATTTTTAAGACCCTATTCCGACTGCATGGTTTTGTAAAAACGGCTCCCTCCGGCAGCGCAGCAAAAAAGCTTCCCCAAAGAGAAGCTTTTTTGTCTACAGTATAGGGTGTAACAGAATGGATGAGCCAATACCTTCTGTTAAAAAATCGTCTGTACTAAAATCATGTAAAATATAGTGCCTCCCGCTATGGACAACAGCATCTGCCGTTTCCAGAGGTGCAGAGCAATGACCAGTATAATAGCCAAAAGTTCCGGTATCCCGTGGCTGCCTGTAAAAACACTGACATTTTTAAGGCAATAGATGACTAAAAGTCCAAAGACAGACGCAGGCAGCACCTTGCCAAGATACTGTATGTATTTCGGAGTTGGTTTTCCGGCCGGAAAGAGCAGAAAGGGCAGAAAACGTGTGAGCATAGTTCCAAGCACCACCATTCCTATGGTTATGATCTGTTGTGTAAGAGTCATTGACAAACCTCCCCGCTTTCTTTCTCAATAGGTTTCCGAAGCAGTGTCAGCACGCCGATCACAGCCAGCATAGCAGGGATCATAAAATTCTCCGCGCCAAAGGCCAGCAGACAGAGAAGAGACAGGCCAATCCCCAGCAGGGAACTCACATGATTCTTCTCTTTCAGCCACTGTTCCATAAAGATAACTACAAACATAGCTGTCATGACAAAGTCAAGCCCTTCTGTATTAAATTTCAGAAGAGAACCGAAGATCCCTCCGAGAGTGGCTCCGGAAAACCAGTAGAGATAGTTCAGCAGTGTCACAAAAAACATAAACCAGCCCTCATCCACATCCTCCGGTATCTTTGCTGTATAATTGATGGTAAAGCTCTCATCGCACATTCCAAAAATCAGAAATCCTTTTTTCCATCCTTTATTTCTGTATTTATCCAGCATGGAAATGCCGTAAAATAAATGCCGGGCATTTATCATCAGGGTGATCACCAAGGCCTGAAGGGGGTTAAAGGCTCCCAGCAGCATATTGACCACCACAAATTCTATGGAACCTGCGAAGATGGTCAGGCTCATGAGCATAGGATACCAAAAGCTGAACCCTGATACATTCATATAGATCCCATACGTCAGCCCTACAAACCAGAACCCTGCAAAAATAGGTATGGTATAGGGAAATGCCGCACGGAATGCTCTGAATATCCTCTTTTTCTTTCCTGTCATGTTCTCTTCCCTTCCCCTCATACAGCATTCAGAACGGCTGTCCAGGAGGACATCTTCTTACCATTGCAAAAGGATACTCCCGCGTTATAATAATGCTTCTCATCTTTGTAAAACAGCGTCTCTGTTCCGGAATACATACCATCCTCAGATTTATAATGGGAAATGATACAGTCACCGATCACCTCAAAACTTCCTCTGAGAACTCCCAGTGCAGGATTATAGGACTTCCAGTTCAATGTATGCCTTTTTTCCGAACTACTGATCTCATAAGTATTAGTAAACCGTACCGGAATGCTGTATTCCACCTCCATAAAACCGTCCAAAGACCATTTTTCCCCGGTGTGGATAATCTCCACTTCGCCTCTGAGGGGAAAACTGCTGCCATTTTCATCATAGTAAGTTCCCTCTGCCTTCCAGCACAGGGAATCGAATATATAACTGTGCTTCATCCTCTCCGCCTCCTTCCTTTGTATCTCTATATCCTGCACAAAAGCTTTTGGCAGGGATAATCAAAAACAACCAGTTCTTCACCCTCTGTAAATCCACAGGAAGCGTAACACTTTCTCGCCGCAATTCCCTTTGGGTCCCCCTCCCGAAATGTGATCACATGGATATCTTCACCCTTTTCAAACCTGGATTTCATTGTGCGGATAAGGTTTTTTGCAATGTTTCTCTTCCTGTATTGGGGATGTACCGCTAAAAGAGTAAGCTCCTTGTCCTCATGTGAGAACAGCAGAAGCCCCGCTGCCGTACCCTCCTCCTCATCCAGAAGCGCCTCCTTATTTTGTGCTGCTCTGTGCAGGGCCTCTGTAAACTCCTGCTCTTTATAGCCGGCAAAATCCTCCTTCACAAGCTCCATCAAAGCCAGGCAGTCTGCCGTATCCTCTATCTCAACATAACGAATCATTTACGCTCTCCCTTCTCTTTTGCCGTTTATAACATACCGGAATTCCTGCCCTTTGCACAACGCCGGGATCTGCTGAATGGTTACACTTTCCCTATTTTACCAAATTCCCTGAAAAATGCCAATAGTCTGCTGCTTCTTTCTATCTCCGGCCGGCCTGTCTCTGTAACTTCTCACTTCTTTTTGGCCGGTTTTTTCTTTAATTTCAATTCTATTCCCCGCTCAGCGGCTGCGGCCCGAAAAAGTTCTGCCGCGAAGGCAGCTCTCTCTTTTTCTGACAGTTCCTCCGTTGCTTTCCCTGATTCTTTCCTCATCTTTTTCTGTTCTGCGATCTGCCTCATAACATTTCTGATATCCTCCAGCTCCAAAAGATTCACTGCCACACAGTAGAAATTTTTCTTTCTCCCGTCATTGTAGTGCTCCAGTAGATATCTCAAAATCTCCGCTTTCTCTGCCTGTTCTCTCCCATAGGCTGCGCTTCCCGCCTCTTGTGCCTTGAGCATATCTTTTTTTCTATTGCGGTGTGTGATAAAACTGTCGTATTCGTCCAGTCCCTCATATCTGCTGCAGGGATAGTCCCCGCATTGAAAACAGTATTCCACCCTGTCACGCTCTAAGCTGCATCTGGCAATGGCACAGGACTGATTCCCCTCGCCGCCTCCGCACCCGGGACAGTACTCGCCTATCTGCATGGGACACAACCCGCAGTTCAGCCCGCAGAGCGAAAACAGCCTGTCCTCTCTTTCAAATCCCTTCATCTTGTCCTCCCTTTTCTGCGCCTAAAATCCCTTTTTCTTCAATCCCATGATTTTTACTGCTGTCCAAATCATACCAGATATCAGAAGAATAATAAACGCTGTACTGCATTTATCTGCAGAAAAATAGGTCTCACCCGCGAATAAAGCCGTCACATCTGATATTGGAGGAATCACCCATAAAATAACAGCCAGTACAGGAATCATTTCCAGTATGGCTGCCTTGGTCACTGCTGTCACTGCCAGCAGGAAAGTAAATATAACCGCTGTCTTTCTGCTCCTGTTTATCCTGGGATGTGAAATTTCTCCCAGAGAGCTGCCTGAAAATCCACTCAAAGACATGATGAAGAACCCCCAGAGCAGGTCAGCAATACGAAGCGGCCTATCAAAAAGCTGCCCCTGGCTGCAGAGATCCATTATGACCGGAAAGAGAATTCCAATCAAACTGACCATCATTCCCATCAGGAACAGAAATACTGTATGGCTGATGTAATATTTCACTGCGCTTTGCATCCTCAGTATCAGGATCTGTTCAGATACGGCGTTTTCCATATCACAGGCAGTTGCTCCGATCCACACCATCACCAGAAATATAAAAACGCTGGACACCGTCAGGCTGTCGATCACACCCACCGGCTTGGAAGAATAAATACTGTACAATAAAACCAACAGGACAGCCAACGGCATCACTAACCTGCTTGTGCTGAAATACTGCTGTATCTGATATCTCACTGATCCGTTAAACTCCCGCATCACTCATCCCCCTTAATTTCCACCCATGCCGGATCATCTCCAGTATCATCCGGCTGCTCTCATTTTCCTGAATCCTTGCCCTGCAGCCTTCTCCCATGGGCTGAATACATGCCTGGTATTGTTCCGGCAGAGAAGCATTTTCCTGTTTTTCAAACCACAGGATGTATTCTTTGCTGTAAAGCTCTGTAGTTATGTCAACTTGTTTCACTTGTCCATCTCCCACTGCCATTACTGTATCTGAAATGCTCTTGATCAGATATTTTTCATGGCAGGACATGAGAAGTGTCACTTTTTCTTTCCTCAGTTCATTCATTTTTTCTATAAAAACCATCTGGGAGTCCATATCCTGTCCGGACAGCGGCTCGTCCAGCAGCAGAACTTGTGGTGTCCTCAGCAGGGCCTGTATTACGCCGATTTTCTGAAGGGTGCCTTTTGACAAATCCTTCATAGGTATATTGACCATGTCTGCAAGGAAAAAATCCGAGAACAGTTTTTCACATCTTTTTGCCAGGATTTTGGGCGGAATCCCATCCATCTGACCCATTCGTTTCAGATACTGCCATGGAGTGAGATTCATTTTCGGAAAACGTTCCGGCACATAATGGAACAGCAGTTTATCTCTGTAAACCACCTTCCCGCTGGAAGGCTTAACCAGCCCCGAGATTATTTTTAGCAGGGTACTCTTACCGCTCCCGTTATGTCCTGTAAACACCATGGACTGCCCTTCATATATAGACAGATCAACCTGATCCAGTATTAATTTATGATTATACTCCTTTGTAATCTTTTCTAATTTTATGATCTCTTTCATCTGCACCTCTCAATGTGTGACCATGACTTTTCCCTTAATGTCACGTTTCTTTACGATATGCTCTTTGTCATCTGCCGCTTTCAGATTATCCTCCAGTACAAAATATTCATCACTGCCCAGTTCTGTCTGTTCCACAAAAAAGCTCTCCGGGTATGTCCCGCATTCCTCGTATAAACTGCCGTCTATGTACACCTTTCCCCGTTTTACTTCCACACGCTCTCCCGGCAGCCCTGCCACTCTGGTGATATAATAAATGCCGTCTCTCTCATATACAAGTATATCTCTGCGGCGGGGAACCTCCGCCTTATATGCCCACTTATTCAGTATGTAGTGCTCCTGATCCCTGATCGTGGGAGCCATACAATCACCTGACACAACAGCTCTCTGGAACATGCTTGAAGCAGTCACAAAAATGAGCACACATAAGGAAATAACAAGACAAACAGCTCCTATGCGTCTGTGATGGATCCGCTTTGCTATTTTCCGGTAACGCATCCTCTCATCTGCCTGCTCCCCGCACTTGGTGTCCTCCGCCTTCATATCCTCATAATATTTCCTGCACTCCGCGCATTCCCTCAAATGCATGGAGATCCATTCCTCTGTTTCCTGACTCAAAGCCCCGTCTTCATAGAGCGGCAGCAGATCCCTCACTGCAGGACAGAAACCTTTCTCACTCATTCTTATATTCCTCCATTCTCCCCCGAATCATGTTTTTCCCACGGTGATAAATCACCTTAGCTGAGTTTTCTTTTATCCCCATTATCTCTGCTATCTCATGAAACGACATATCAAAAAAAAGTCGGTAGATCAGCACATCCCTGTACTTTTCCTTCAATTTCATGATTTCCTGTACAATGCGCAGGAACATGTCCTTCTGTTCCGCTTTCTCCTCCATGGTGATAAATTCCCCATCCCTTAAAAATTCAAATTCTATTTTTTCAAACTCTACTGTGATGGGATTCTTCTTGTAATGCCTGCGGCAGACATTTTTTGCAATGCCACAGATCCACGTGAGTATGCTGGAATCTCCTTTATATTTTGGAAGAGAGAGATAGACTTGAAAAAAAGTCTCCTGGGTCAGCTCATCTGCAAGATCCGGGTTGGAATTAGTGAGCTTCAGCATAAAGTGATAGACGTACTGGCTGTATTTTTCATATAGTTCCTGAAATTCCTGCATTTTCTCACTCCCCTCTATAAATTAGTACCTGTACTTATAAAATAGTTACAGACGTTTTCTTTGTTCTTAAAAATCCATATATAAAAAGCAGGTTTTGCCAATTCAGTATGAATCGCAGAACCTGCCTGTTAAAATGGAACTGTCTGTTACTTATATGCCTCTGAGTCATGCCTGTTTCTATGACGCAGACAAACTATAATGGCACCGGCTGTGGCTGCTGCCAGTACAATGAACGGCAGCGTAAAGCCCGGAAAGATATTCCACAGAAAGTTATTCTCAAAGGAAATGCTCCTGAGAAGTACGATCAAGGCAGCCGCTATGAGATAAATGCCGACACAGCTCCAGATACAAAATTGTTTTTCTCTTCTTTTCCTGTTCTCCGCTGCAAGTTCCTGCTGCTGCTTTTCCAGCATCTCTGTCTTTATGGATAGCTGATCCAATTCTGATGGCTTCAGCAGATGATCGGTGCTTACTTGAAAGATTTCGCTGAGAGCCACAAGTTTTTCCAATTCCGGTACAGACTGACCGCTTTCCCTTAGTTAAAGATATGAACCCTCATTATCAGTCTACTTTTCCAATAAATCGGTAGTATATCTCAATTTCCTGTATTCTTTCATTATCCTCATTCGTTGTTGCTTCGTGAATGAGGATTTTTTCTATCATTGCATTTAATAGCGATGCTGTCAGTTCCTTTGGTACAGAATACTCTTTGATTAACTCAATCCACTTTTCAGCACCTATCATATCCTGTTCCATTTTACTTAGTTCTTCTCTTAGGTTCGTTATCTGCTGTTCCAGTTCTATTTGTTCTTTTTGATACTTGCTAGACAACATCACAAAATTTCGCTCCGTTATCTTCTCACAGGCTCTATCTTCATACATTTTCACAAACAGACGGTCAATCTCATTTTGTCGGTTCTCAGCTTTCTTCAAGGCACTTGCTTTTTTCTTCTTTTCCCGTATTCGCTCTGCATTGCCGACTTTCTGTATCTTGTTCAATACCTTTTCTTCGTCCTGCTGTACTGCATTAGCCCAATACTGCAATCGTTCCAATACGGCTTGATACAGCGCATCATAGCGGATATAGTGCATAGAACAATAACCTTTGCCAAACTGTCCGTAGAAACTGCAAGAATAATAACTATACGGTGTTTTATTCGCCTTATTTGTCGCGAACCGCATAGACCAGCCACAATCCGCACACTTGACAAGCCCTGCAAATATCGGCGTTGCCTTTTCCTTTGTCTGTCTGCGTCTTGATTTTATCTGCTCCTGCACACGATAGAACACTTCCTTGTCAATAATCGGCTCGTGGGTATTTTCTACTCGAAACCACTCACTTTCGGGCTTACGCACTTTCTTTTTACTCTTGAACGATACCGTAGACTGCATATTGTGAACGCTGTTTCCTATATAAACCTCATTTTTCAATATCGCCTTGACATGAGCAATTGTCCACTCGTAACGCTTGCTTTCGGGTTTGCCCTCAAAGATGTGTGCAAAAGTACCATACCTTGTAAAATTCAGCCATGACGCTGTCGGAACTTTTTCTTCTCGCAGTATCTTTGTGATTTTGGCACTTCCATAACCTTGATAGGCTAGGGAAAAGATTTTTTCAACAATCCATTTTGTTTCATCATCAATCAACAGTTTGCCCTTGATGTCAGGGTGTTTCTTATATCCTAACGGAGCATAAGCACCATAATGAGCACCCTCTGCAAATTTTGTCCTAAATGCAGATTTTACCTTACGGCTTGTATCTCTAGCCACCCATTCGTTGATAATGTTCTTAAATGGTGCAATCTCACTTTCGCCTTTTTCGCTGTCTACACCGTCGTCAATCGCTATGTAACGGACATTATGACTAGGGAAATACAATTCTGTATATTGTCCTGTCATAATGTAATTTCTGCCAAGACGGGAAAGGTCTTTCGTTACAACACAGTTGATTTTTCCTGCCTCTATATCCTCAATCATTCTTTGAAAGCTCGGTCTTTCAAAATTTGTTCCCGACCAGCCGTCATCAATATATTCATCAATGACATTCAAATGATGTTCTTTTGCATATAGACGCAACATACTTCTCTGTGTGGTAATGCTGGAACTTTCGCCCTGTAATTCATCATCTCGGCTCAACCTAAGATAAAGTGCAGTATTGTAAATCTGTTGTTTCATTGTCAGTTATCCTCCTTTATAACTAACCCGTGTTTACAATACCTGCTTGCAAGTAAAGTATAACACGGGTTCTTTTTGTCATTCAATCTATTTCTTACAACTGCACCGATTTTATGCGATTGTCTGCTTTGCTTTTTCCAGCATGACATCAGTCAGAAGTTCTTCCATTGTCTTTCCCTTTTCGGAAAAATGCTCTTTTACAACAATCTTTGTCTTTCCTCTGTTGCCAATGCCACATTTGTTATTTTTCTTTTGAATTGTTTTTACAGTATCAGCAATAACACATACCCCCTTTCCGTAAAATTTCTTGTAAGCAATTCAACGGCTTTTGTCATAGCCCACAGGAGTTCCACCTCTGCATAGTTCTTATGTAGCCGTACCCATTGCGTGCGATGCTCTGAACGCTCAAGCTGTGGCTGTACGGGAGTATCATTATCTGACAGCACAGGTCATTGCAATAAAAGAGGACAAGTCTTTTACATGAACACAAATAGAGTTCGCTCGCTTTTGCAGGGGAAAGGTCATGGCGTATTTGTTTCAACGGCTCGCTGTCTGTCAAACGTATTGAATTGCTTTATTCAGTTGTCAAAGAACACGAAAGAAGAAAATCATTCCTTTTTCACTACTATCTGTACGGCAAACGTCCATTTGCTAAGTTGGAATAGAAAAAAGTTCAAAAATCTTTTCCTGCACCATATAGGGATAGAAGTTGTCATTTGCTAAGTTAATGATGAAAAAAGATGTTCTTCTTTTCACACCCTAACTACCCTTGCAATACCGTTACTGCCAACTATGGAATGAAATATTTTCTTTGCTCCATATAGGGAACCGAAACCATGAATTGTTAAGTTGAGAAGAAAGCATTTTCCTCTTTTCATAGAACACTGTCCACTAATTATGAATTTCCGACATTTTTCAAAACTTTTTTCTTCTTTCAAATCATATAAGGACAGCAATCCCCGATTTAATGACTTATTCCCTAGAAAAGTTTAGATTTCCTTTTCTCGCACCATATCTGTACGCAAGTAGCTGTTTTGTTGCAGATTTGATAAAAAAGTTCATTTTTCTTTTTCACTCTATATAGGGAATAAAAACGGCTCTTTGCTGACTAAATCTGAAATTTTCCAATTACATTAAAAAATACCGTCATTCTCTTGTGGAACAGCGGTATCTATACGTTCTTCTATGGTTGATTTCTCTAACTGTAATAAATGTTTATGCTTGTCTTTAAGTTCTGCCTGCTCAATCATATCTTTCAATATCGTTGTATGATTTTCTTCGTCTAATGCCTGTACCATTTTTATCGTTGGTGCGACCTGTCTTTGTAGCCAATGCAATGCTTTCTGTAAAGTGTAAGGCTCTGGCTTTATGGTTAAGCGTATCGGCTCTCTGTTTTCCCCTACAAACCAAGCCCAATCATCATTCGTTTTCCATTGACTTTTTGGCTTACCGTCCTCTCTGTCAACAAAGCGGACATAATGATTGATGATAGAAAAAGCGGTGCGTTCAGCGTCCCGATAGGTCAGTAAATCTACAACCGCATAATAGGCTCGTTCATTCTTCATACGTATTTCAAAACGGTTCTTAATCTCCGTATCTTCAATCTCTGTGCCATTCTTGACATACTGCTCATAATTCTTCTGATAAGCACACATATATAATTCGCTACTTGTTGAACCGAGATATAAGGTTTCGCCTGTATTCTTCGGTGTATCATTACCGCATTTCTCCGTACCGCTGTAATCTTTCTGCATACGGAAGTAGGAAATACATTCGCCTGCCTTGTATTTTTCCTTTAATTTTGGAATATCTAATATCCCTACTCGGTCATTGATAGCCAAGTCAAGCCGTTTCATCACACCGCCAGCCGTCATACAATCCAGCATGAAGTCATACCATGAGCGTTCCTGTGCCAGCAGATAACTTTCCATTTGCCGACAACCTCTGCCTTTCAGTTCCAACAGAACCCCTAAATGCTCCTGCATGGAACACATGATGTTGATGTCGCCAAGCACATATTTGCTTTCATAGCCGTATTTTCCATAATCTTCATAAAGCATATAGTCTGCTTTCAGTTGTAATACATCACGAATAATCTTTAATGCGTCCGTAGTAGGAAAACGGACACGGAAGTAATCAATCAGCAAAAACAACGGTTCTTGCGGATTAAAACGCTCAATCTGTTTTTCTAATGTTTCTTTTAGTTCTTCCGTCAATGGAAGTTTTTCTTTTTCAATGCGGTTATAATGCTCTCGACTGATACCACAGGCAACGGCAAGTCTTGTTTGTGTAACTCCGTATTCGTCACGTTTACGTTTTAATTCTTCAATAAAATCTTTATCATTCATTCTTTAATTCCTCCAATCAAAAAAAGGCAACTACCGTTTACTGATAATTGCCTACATTTCTACAAAAGAAAAAGACAATCAATTTCTTATTTGAAATCAACTGTCTTTCTTAATGTTATATTCGATTTTTCAAAGTGATAATAACATAATTTATATCACACCATGTAAAATGCGGTTTTGCCTTGTAAATACAGCGTTTTCCGCTTGTTAGTGTATATTGTCTCTTGTTTTTTGTGCCCCCCTTGTTAGATAACGGGGGCTTATAAGGCTCGCTACGCTCGCCCACCGCCGAAGTGAACCGCCCCCTCGCCAGCAAGCTGGCGTGGCGAATTGTCTTACGACCGCCACCGTGGTCGGATCACTCCGTCGGTTTGTGAGATTGCGAGCTTACCTGCTACATAAACTGGGATTTTTATAACCAAACGCCCCAATCGCCATAATTAAATGTGCCACTGCCATGACAAAGTTTCCCATTTTCTTTAAGTTCCTCAAATGCTTTTCGCATACGGATTAAAATTTCCGGCTGTATATCCAATGAATGATGTGCGGGGAATACTTTTTTTACTGGCAATGCAGAAATCTTTTTCAATGAAGCAAGATATGCTTCAGGGTCAGTAGAAGGATAGTATGCAAACAGTATATCTTTATATACCAAATCGCCAGTAAATAAGTATCCTTTGTCTTTTTCCCAAAAGCACAAATGCCCTGGTGAATGTCCAGGTGTATGCAACACTTCAATTTGCCGTCCGCCAATATCTATCACATCATGGTCAGCTACAATTTTTGTTGGCATTCCTTGAAAAAGCTCGTAATCATATACATTGAAGTTATTTGGTAAATCACAACGGTCAATAACCATTTCCCTGATTGTTTCCATCGATAGAGGAAATTTTCCATTAAGCCAATCCAATTCTCCAGCATGAGCATAAAAATCTGGAAAATATTGATGTCCACCAATATGGTCCCAATGAATGTGTGTTGCAACTGCCGTAATAGGCTTATTTGTGAATTTTATAACTTCATCGTATATGTTTGAAATGCCAAGTCCTGTGTCAATAAGTAGGCTTCGATCGCTTCCATTTAATAAATAGCAATGCGTTTCTTCCCAATGTCGATATTCACTGATAATATAAGTATTATCATCTACTCTATCTATTGTAAACCAGTTATCCATAGCCTGCATACTCCCTTCAAATTCAAATTTATCTTTATGTACATTATATCACGATACTTCAATATCGTCATTTCTTTTCTGCTTCTAAAAAGTTACTTATCAGTCTATGTTTTGTAAAGGGTGCAGTTCAGCATTGCTTACGCAACAAGCCCTTGACAAACCATAGACTAATAAGTTTTAGGATAATCAAGCAGAAATGAAATACTGTGCCGTTTCACGCCAACGAAAAAGAGATACCAACACGCTTATGTAGTATCTCTTAGCTTAGTAGCAATATTTTTTTCACTTGTAAGCAGGTAAACATGGGCTGTTTCTTAATATCCTTTTGTTTGGGAAACTCCCGACTCCCATTTTGAAACCGACTGTCTGGAGACATTGAGCTTTTCTGCCAGCTCCTCCTGAGTAAAACCATTTGCCTTTCTTAACTGCAGTATTTTTTCTGATACATCCATTTTGTGTTACCTCCTTTTCTTTCCCCAACTATACCAAACAGGACGGTTGCACTCCAGCAACCCTGCTGTATAATCAGGCAGCCGGCAGGTGCATTTAGGGGAAATCCCTCTACTTCAGCTTGGGAAGTATCTCATTCAGCACTTGTGCCGCTTTGTTCAGCTTCTGCAGCTCCTCCTCTGTGAGCTGCTCCTCCAGCATATGTATAAAGACCCTGTTTTTAAGATAATACTCATCCAGATATGCAGATGCCTTGGGCGTAAGCCGGATCCAGACAGATCTTCTGTCCTGCTCATTTCCCACCCGCTCCACAAACTGATGTTCACTGAGCTTATCGATCAGTTTGGTCACCTGCTGCTTTGGAACCTTAAGTTCCTGTGCCAGCTTTGTCATAGTAATAGCCCCGCACATCTTCACAGTCTCCAGACAATAGTAGGTCTCCAGGCTCATCTCCCGGTTCAGCGTATCTTTAAAAGGCTTGATCAGTTTTGAGTGCCAGTTAGGCATTACAAGCAGTAAATTCTGTACAAATTGTTCCGATATTTTTTCAGTCTTCATCCTTCTTCCCCCGTTGACAAATATATTGAAAGGTGTTATTCTAATAAATTAGTAAATAAAATATGACTATCATATTTACTTTACAGTCTTGAAGCTATTATATAACAGATATATTTTTAGTCAAGCCAATCTGTTCATTTGAACCGCTTTGTTAAAAGAATCAAAAAAGGAGATGCAGATATCTATGCAAAAAAGCAAGTGGAACATACCGGATGTGATAAAAGATAACTTCCGTTTCAGCACACTGAGTTTTATTTTTATCATTTTCTACGTAAATATCTTTCAAATCATTTTTGGCCCTGAAAACTCCATTGTCGGCGTCATCTTTACCATCATGATGTCAGCCTCCATGGTACGGGACCTGACTGCTACGCCCTTTCGCCATCTTATGGTTCAGACGCTGGTACTTGTGTGGATGGCACTTGCCGCATACTGGGTCAGTACATTACCCGCTCCCCTGTCCTTTGTCATTAATTTTATCACATTATTGCTGATTTTGTATGCCTATACATATGAATATTCCAATCATATATATTTTCCTTATATTTTATCCTATTTATTCCTGGTATTTATTTCTCCTGTAAATGTCCAGCAGCTCCCCAAAAGAATGCTCGGCATGGCAGCAGGCGCTGTGTCCATTATGCTGTATCAGTGGATCATGGGGCGAAAACGAGTTGTGGAGACTGCCAGGGATGTGCTGACAGAAATGCTGGATGATATTTGCCTTCTCATTTCATACCGGCTTGGAAAGACAGAAGAAAAACCGGATCTGACAGATATACGCCGCAAGCTCTGCCGCCTGGGGAGAACGGTATATGAGCGGAGAAAAAAGGTGCTGTGTATCTCCGATGCCAGCTTCTCCATGGTAGCCGCAGGACGTGGACTGGAACATCTGCTGATCCTTGTCCATGAACTGCCGGAACAACTGTCCCACCATGATACTGCCCTTCTTCTGTATACTTTGGACCGGCTTGCATCCTTCCGCGCCTTTCTCCAGAGGGAGACAAAAGAACTTCCGCCTCTCTCCTCTTCTGATCTTCCTGACGAAAAGCATGGTAAGACAGCTCATCTGTTTTACAACACTCTGCTGTATACACAGGACAGACTTCTGCACATGTCTGACCCTCAAAATAAAACACATTACAGGAAAACCGCTCTCTCCTTAAAGGTACGCCTTCAGGCAGCTCTTGATCTAAGCCCTGTGAGAGCTGTCTATGCCTTACGAACGGCGTTGCTCCTGTCCTGTGCTACCCTGCTGGTCCAATACCTCGGTCTTCCTCATGGCAAATGGCTGCTGTTCACCCTGGCCTCTGTCTCCCTGCCCTACGCAGACGATGTACCCGCCAAGATGAAAAAACGTATTCTCGCAACTATAACCGGTGGTATATTATCTGTAGTGATCTACTCTCTGGTTCCGTCCCCCACAGGCCGTACAGCCGCCATGATGCTTTCCGGATATCTGTCGTTTTATTTTACAGATTACAGGGAAACCTTTGCCTGTTCAACCATAGGCGCACTCGGAGGCGCTGTCTTTATGGGCAGTTTTGGTTTTCAGGCAGTGGGCGGCATGTTCCTGGTCAGACTTGGCTATATTTTTGTGGGCGCCGCTGCGGGATACATAGCAAACTGCATTCTTTTTCCTTACAACCGCGCCAAAGCAACAAGACAGCTCTGGAAAAAATACAAATCCGTCACAGAGCTTCTTGACAAAATTTGTCTCTCTGATTCCATGGATTCCCAGTTGTATTACCATCTGGTCATCCAGGCATACCTGTTGGAAGAAAAGCTGTCCCAAAACGCGGATCTGGAACAATGGGAAGAATTTCCCGGGCTTTTGATCACGTATCAGGAAAAGATACGCAAAGCCCACAGAAAGCTGATCTCGGGACGGGCCAATGCCCCTGTATTTGAAGGCGGACACCTGAGTTAGTGCTGCCTTTTCCCTCTGTTTCCCGGCTTTGGAAATAAAAATACCGCAGTAGTATATGGCTCAATATAAAATTTGCCATATACTGCTGCGGCTGTCTATCCGATTATTTTTTGTATTTCATATACAGGATCGGAAAGGCATTGCCCTGTTCATCTGTTTCCGTTCTTCTGTAAACTTCAAATCCCATGTGCTCGTAAAATCCTTTTGCCTGTGGATTCTGCTCATTTACACAGACCTCTTTGATTCCACAGTTTTCTAAAAGATATTCCACGATCTGTTTTCCTGTTCCCTGCCCTCTGAAATCAGGGTGGATAAATAACATCTCCAGTTTTTCCCCGTCAACTCCGGCAAACCCAATCACCACGCCTCTCTGCTCTGCGGTAATAAGTGTAGGAATATTTTTGACAGCATCCGGAACATATTCCGCAATCTTCTCAATATCCCTCTCTGTCAGAAATGTGTGGGTCGCAAGGACAGACGCGTGCCATATATCCACCAGTTCTTTTATTAACTGTGGATCACGTAAACTGTGTTTTTTTATTTCCATAGATTTCTCCCGATCTTTTCTTTGTTTGTTCTGTTTTTCTGCTGCTGAGTCTAAGGATATAAGGATAGTTACAGATCTTCACTATACCCATCTGTCAGTCCAGCCAAGAATCTCCTGATCTCTCCAGCATTTTTTCCGCGGCCTCCGGTCCATAGCTGCCCGGTTCGTATTCATAGACGGGAAGATGTTTTTCGTGGTACCTTCTCCTTATATCATCTACATATTTCCAGCTTGCTTCAATCTGATCCCACTGGGAAAACCAAAAGCGCTCCCCTCTGACACAGGCTCCCAAAAGTCTTTCATATGCCTCCGGTGTGTTCATCTGGTTTATGAAAGAACAGCTCTGGCAGAAATCCATTTTTGCCTGGGCAATCTCGTCCTGTTCACCCGGCTTTTTAATATTGAACTGCAGATACACTCCTTCTGTGGGCTGTATTTTAATATTCAAAATATTGGACTGCACCTGAGGCGCGGCAGGTTTAAATACCACAAGGACCTGCATCTCCCTGTGCCCCAGTTTCTTCCCTGTACGGATATAGAAAGGCATGCCTTTCCACCTGTCATTGTCCAGAAAAACTTTCAAAGCTGCGTAGCTTTCCGTCATAGAGTCCTCTGCCACCGCATTTTCTTCCCTATAACCTTTATATTGACCCAGGACAAGGCTTTCCTCAATCTTCTCGGGAGTGTGCAGCGCGGACAGCACACGAATCTGTTCCCTGTGCATCTCCTCCCCTGCCAGCATCAGTTCCCCCGGCTGTTCCATGGCCACAATAGAGAGGATCTGAAACAGGTGATTCTGCACCATATCCTTCATGGCCCCGCTGTGGTCATAGTATCCGCCTCTTGTCTCCACCCCCACTTCCTCAAGGGCTGAAATCTGTATACATTCAATGTGCTCTGCATCCCATACTCCGGAAAAAATAGGGTTGGCAAACCGTATGGTCTGTATATTCCGCACCATCTCCTTCCCAAGATAGTGATCGATCCGGTAAATGTTATCCGGATGAAAAAAGTTCTCCATTTTTTCATTCAGCGCTTTTGCCGCCGTCAGATTTTCCCCAAAGGGCTTCTCCAGGACCACTTTTCCATGACAGGCCTTTTCCACCCGGGCAAGCCCTGCCACAATGGACGCGAAAAACCTTGGTGCTACCGCAAAATAGAAAATATGGCTTCCGGCCTCCATCTCCCTGTAAAATTCATTGAGCTGTTCATAGGCGGTTTCATCTGTAAAATCCATCTTGTAATAGAAAATACCTGCTGCCAGTCTGTCATAATCCTTTTCTTTATAGGGCAGACGGGCAAATTTTTCCACCCAGTCCCTGGCTATCACCCTGTACTGTTCACTGGTATAATCCCTTCTTCCAATGATGATGACCCGGCCGACAGATTCCGTTTTTGTGGAGACGGACATATTGTAAAGGGCCGGCAGCAGTTTCCGGAACGTCAGATCACCGGTTCCCCCGAATATGGTAAACGTAAGTTTTTTATTCATATCCCTGCCCCCATTCATGGTGGAAGGTGCCTTTCCTGTCAATGCGTTCATAGGTATGGGCACCAAAACAGTCTCTCTGTGCCTGGATCAGATTGGCTCCCACAGGCATTCCCCTGAATGCGTCCAGATATGCAGCGGCCTGGCTCATGGCCGGCATCGGGATTCCTGACAAGATACCGCAGGAAAGCACTCTGCGCAGACTCTCCTGATTTCTGATGATCTTATCAAGGAAAAATTCGTTCAGTATCAGATTATTCAGCTTTGGATCCTTCTCAAAGGCTCTGGTGATATCATTTAAAAACTCTGCCTGGATAATGCACCCTGCACGAAATATGGCTGCGATCCTGCCAAAATCCAGATTCCATCCGTATTCCACAGAAGCATGGGACAACAGATCAAATCCCTGCGCATAGGCTGCAATTTTCGCCGCATAAAGTCCTTCTCTGACAAGCTTTGCGAACTCGTCCTTCTGCACACCTGTCTTCTGTTCCCCTTCCGGGATTTTCGGCCCCGGGATCACTTTTTTGGCTTCTACCCGCTGCTCCAGACGGTTTGACATGATCCTGGCATTGCAGGCGGCTGTGATCATAGAGACATTTACCCCCTGTTTCAGAGATTCCAGACTTGTCCACCTTCCGGTACCTTTCTGCCCCGCACTGTCCACAATGTAATCAACAAGCTGACCATCTTCAAAATCATCCGCTTCGCTGAAGATTCCGGCTGTTATGCCGATAAGAAAGCTTTTCAATTCTCCTCTGTTCCACTCAGAGAATTCATCTGCCAGCTCCTGATTAGTGAAGCCCCCTGCATACTTTAAAAGCAGGTAGGCCTCTGCAATGAGCTGCATATCTGCATATTCAATTCCATTGTGCACCATTTTTACATAGTGGCCGGCTCCGTCCGGTCCCATGTATGCGCAGCACGGCTCACCCTGTGCTTTCGCGGCGATCGCCTCCAGAATAGGCGCGATCTCCTGATAGGCCTGTTCATTGCCTCCGGGCATAATAGACGGGCCGAAACGCGCACCCTTTTCCCCTCCGGATACTCCCACGCCAAAGTAGTGGATGCCCTTTTTTCCAAGCTCTTCTGTACGCCTTCTTGTATCCTCAAAAAAGGAATTCCCGCCGTCAATGAGAATATCCCCCTCTTCCAGCAAAGGTTCCAACTGGCTGATCACTGCGTCTACCGGCTTTCCTGCTTTTACCATCATCATGAATTTTCTGGGCCGTTCCTGGGAATGAACCAGTTCCTCTAATGAATAAAACGGGATCAGATTTTTATGGGGATGTTCCTTTATCACATTTTCCGTCACTTCTCTGCTTCTGTTATAACCGCCTACTTTAAATCCGTGATCTGCCATATTGAGTGCCAGGCTTCTGCCCATGACTGCCAGGCCTATGATTCCTATATCTGTTTTCTGCATAATCTGCCTCCTTTTATTTATTCCAATATTACAGAAACTCCCTGAGAGATTTCTGCCCGTCCTGTTATCTTTACTATCTTTCCGCTGTCGAGGTCTCTTTTCATACTGACAAGGCCCCCGCGGTTCCGATTGACAGTCAATAGAAACTGCCCATCCTTGCTGAGTATGAAGTCGCGGGGATGCTCACCCTGGCTGGAAACTCTTTCCACCAGTTCCATGTGTTCTCCATCCACTTTTAAGACTGCGATCTGATCTGCTCCCCGCAGGGAAATGTACAAAAAACGTTCATCATCAGAAAGACGCACAGCGGCAGCCGCACATGCCTCCCGCTCCAGAATCGGCAGCATATCCGGAATCGGCAGTGTCTCCAGAATCGGCAATGTCTCCATTAGATGAAAACTCTCACCTTTTACTGAAAAACAATAGACCTCATTGCTCCGCTCGCTGACGACCCAGAATTTACTGTGCTCCCGGTTAAATACTCCGTGCCTGGGACCGCTTTTTTCCGGAAAGATCAGTTCTCCGGTTTTTTCAAAATCTGCGGTTCTGTCAAAGCACAGGATCCGATCGAGCATCAGACAGGGCACCAGCATCAGTGTGCCGTGGAATATGATCTGATGACATCCTGCCAAATGTCCTACGGCTATCTTTTTTACAAGGAGCAGTCCGTCCCTTTCTCCCGGCCTCTTTTCATATATCATAACCAGTCCTTCGTGATAGTTCGCGGTATATACATATGTGTCATCCTGAAGAATATAACAGGGTGTATGCTTTTCCTCCAATACTTCCCCGAGAACTTCCGCTTTTCCCTCTGAAATATCCAGAAGACAGGTGCCTGCCCGTTCATCCTTTGCCACAGGAACCGCCATGGTACTTTGGAACAGGGATACCCATTTTGCGTCTCTCGCTTCATAAAACAACTCCGGTCTTCCTAAGGTTCCGCTGTCCGTGTCAAATGTAAACCGGTATACACCTTTACTTTTTTCAGAAGCATATGTGCCGATAAATCCATTTATAATTCCCATGACTTCCGCCTCCTGAACTTCCTTTTCTTGCTGATGGATGATGTTCTGTGTTGATATTCCGCCTTTATAGTCTGTTTCGTCTATTTTTCCAGTCGGTTTTTAAATAGCTTTCCAGTACACCTTTTTCGTCTGATCTTCCGGTCGGCCTTTTTTGACTGGCTTTTCAGTACACCCTTTTAGCCTGACTTTCCAGTCGGCTAAATTGGGTTTTCCATAACTTTCACACCAGACTCTGTACCTACCACAATACGGCTGCACATCTGCCCAAAGTATCCGGTCTCCACAACTCCCGGCATATTGTGTATCCGTTCTGCAGCAGGGGATATATCTGTATCCTGTGAAAACTTTATATCCAGGATATAATTGCCGCTGTCTGTCAGATAAGGTCTGTCTTCCCGCATACGCAGGACCGGCACTGCCCCCATATCTGTAATTTTTTGTTTGACAAAGGGCATTCCAAAAGGAACTGCCTCCACAGGAAATGGAAAAGTCCCCAAACGCTCAACCAGCTTGCTCTCATCCATGATCCAGATGACCTCTTCTGCCCAGGATGCAATAATCTTTTCTCTTAAAAGTGCACCGCCGCCGCCTTTGACAGCTCTGAAATCCTTATCTATTTCGTCCACACCGTCAATTGCCAGATGAATCTTACCTGTCTGTTCCGGTTGAAGCAGCGGTATTCCCAGAGACGCCGCCAGTTGTTCTGACTCCCGTGATGTTGCGATCCCATAAAAATGAAGGCCTTCAGCGTATTTTTTACCTGCTTCCTGAATCAGGTAATGGGATGTCGTCCCAGAACCAAGCCCAATGGTCATACCTTCTTTAATATAATCTACTGCAGTCCTGGCTGCCTGATGTTTTTGCTGCTCTTTTTTGCTGTTCATTTTCCCACCCCTTTTTGTTATTCCCCAAATGAATGATTCTCACTCTTTTCCGCTTGATGTATATGTAAGTATAATAGTGTTAATGTAATTATATTTGTTACAGTTGTTTTTGTCAATGTATTTTTTTGTTTATATAAATAAAGCCATAGCTTTAAAAATGAAAACATTCATTTATAAAGCTATGGC